>Ga0074195_1003748_pt1 | contig 13677 bp, 9 predicted proteins | sample EPASupsiteHSE623_FD_64525 | JGI IMG/M metagenome (GOLD analysis project Ga0074195, IMG submission 64525) | Bioremediated contaminated groundwater from EPA Superfund site, New Mexico - Sample HSE6-23 | ecosystem: Environmental > Aquatic > Deep subsurface > Groundwater > Contaminated ...
TCACAAAAGATGGAATAGTTCCGAATCCGCCACCGTAACAAAGTAAAACATAGCATACGAGCGCGGCGAAAATGTAAGGATTAGTGACAAACAGCAGTGTAATAAAAACAAGTATCTGGGTTCCCATAATTAATCGGAATGTCTGAATTCGACCAATTCTGTCTGAGATACCTCCCCAGAAAAATCGGCCCATTCCGTTAAACAAAGAGCTTAAGGCAATTAGAGTTCCACCAATTGCGGCCAGAGAAACAGGGTCACTCCCAGGTCTGAAGCGGCTCCACAAATCCTGCATAAGCGGTGACTGGAAGCTTATAAACATGATGCCGGCTGTAATATTGACAAAGAAAACCAACCACATCATTGCAAATTTTGATGTAAGGATGGCTTGTCTTGCAGATATCTTAGCGGTAGGAGCAGGAAAAGTGTTGCTTTTAGGATGATAATCTACCGCGGGTTGTTTTATAAACAGAGCCGCGAAGAATCCCAATACAAGAATTACTATGCCAATTATAAAAAATGAAGAAACCAGATTTCCTTCTGTAATACTCATAACAGATGGGGCAATAACTTTTGACATAACAAGTGCCCCAAACCCGAAGCCCATAATCACCATGCCGGAAATAAAACCCTGCTTGTCGGGAAACCATTTTAATGCCGATACAACCGGGGTAACATAACTCATTCCGATGCCCGATCCTCCAACTACCCCAAACCCCAGAATCAGAAACGGCAGACTATGTGCCTTAAGTGCCAGGCTCCCCAGGATAAAACCTGCCCCATACATCATTGCGCCAATTACGGCCAGTTTTGTAGGACCATATTTGGGAATATTGATCCCACTCCATGCAGCAGCAAGTCCAAGAAAAAGAATATTTGTACTGAATACCCATGCAACACCAGAGTTTGACCACCCGTAAGCTTCAACGATTGGTTTTTGGAAGTAGCTCCAGGAATAAACAGTTCCAAGTACAATCATGAGAATTGTGCCCATGATAGCTACCATCCACCTGTTTTGTCTTAAAGCTCGCATTGTCTATTTATAGATTACGTTACTGGATAAGCAGGTTGCCGTTTTTCCAGTTGCCGGAACAGCGCAGATTTGTGATGGCATCGTATGGGCCGAGAATCTGGCCGCTGTCATGTAGGTAAAACTTGCCATCCTTTTCTATTTTTACAAGATATTTTTGTCCGGTGCCAATATAAGGTGACGGCTGTTGTTCGCAAGTTCCCAGAAATGTGCCGTTGATGATTGTGGTGAAAACCTTTTTGTTTTTGTCGGAGGCTATGATATAAAACTCTCCTCCCGCCAGAGCGTATAGCGATACAACCTCTTCGAAAGGGCCGTACTTCTTGTCAAAGGCATTTATAGATAACAACCCGTTATTTATCAGTAGTAAAGTTTTTCCGTTAGGGGCGAGATATACTTCGTCTATGTATCCTTTGAATGTGTTCTTGACCTTTTTGTTAATCACCAGATTTGACTCGCTTATGTCAGACTTGTCGCGGTGTGAAAATGCATAGGTGCCTTTACCATCGAGTGCCACATCATCTATCAGACCATAAGAGCCGCCTGTTTTTTCTCCACACAGATTCAAATACCAGCGGGAGTTTGATTCATATGCAAATGCAAAATTGTCTCTGTCAAGTACTGTTATTCTCTTAGTATAGTTGTACGGGCCCAGGATCTTCCCGTCGATGTTGAGGAATTGTCCCTTTTTTGTGAAAAAACGGTAAACATAAACATCGCCGTAATAGAGGTTTCTGCCTGGAATTTCAATATTCAGGTACGGGCCAAGAATTACTCCGTTAATAGATATGAACCATTCATCATTGATCTTATATTTATAGTTTACAATATTGTTGACAATGTCGGTATTGAGAATTGTGACATTATCGTAAGGACCAAGGATCTTGCCGGCACTATTCAGGTACCACTTTCCGTTTTCAAGAAATGTGTAGTATTTTATTGAGTTATCTGTAATATAGTCACATTCATCAATCTTATGGACACGTCCGTTAATATTGATGAGGTAATTGCCCTGTTTGTCGGAATATTCAAAATAGTAAATGCCGTCGTCAAAAATCTTTGCAGACATGTTTGTCTCGTTTGCAAACGGGCCATATTTTTTTGCATTAAGCATTACGTACCTGCTATTTTGATTTGCCAGATACGAGAAGGTGTAATTTCCACCAGGACTCATTTTAATTGATTTTGGGTCTATCGCAGGATAGGGGCCAAGTATCTTTCCATTTACGTTCATGTATTTTTTCCCCTTGATGGAGTACATAAAGGCAAATTTGCCTCCATTGGCCAGAACGACAGGAGTCATCTCCTCAAAACTCTTTCCATTTACAGATTCATACGGGCCCAGCCTCTTGCTGTTGAGGGTTACATAATATTTCTTCTTGTCCCACGAGATATAAGCAAAGTTTCCACTGCTGTCTATGTTTGTGAAGTATGCGTTCTTGATTATTTTTCCTTGCAGATAGACACATCTTGTTCCATTTTCGATGAAATCATAGGAGTAGGACCAGTCGGCATCGGGTTTAACCGGCTGTGCAGAAAGCTGAAGTACTAACGACAATGAAATTATTAGTGATACGATGGTTTTCATACCTCTAGCATCCGTTTTATTGGTAGCCACGCTCTCTCACGCAACTCTGCAGGCACCTTAATTTCAAACTCTTCTGTCTGAAGTGTGTGCAATACCTTTTCCAGAGTAACCTTCTTCATCTGCCTGCATGGAGCCTTTGTACTAATGAGAATAAACTCCTTATGTGGATTGTTTTTTTTCATCTCATGTATTACGCCCTCTTCTGTGACAATTATAAACTGACTCTTTGGAGAGCTGTTTACATGCTTCATCATACCTGATGTTGAGTAGAAGTATGCGTTTGACATGTTGTGAATTACAGGGTCATTTGAGCACTTGCTCTCGGGATGGATAAGTATGTCTGCCTTAGGGTATTCCAGGCTTTTATCCATAACCATCTTTGTGTCGAACCTGTTGTGGACGCAGCAGTCACCATCCCAGATATCCATCTCCCTTCCGGTCTTTATTCTGATATAGTTGCCAAGGTTTGTGTCCGGTACGAAAAAAATCTTTTTTTCTGCCGGGATGCTGTTCACTATTTTAAGGGCGTTGGAAGATGTACAGCAAATGTCGGAATATGCCTTGATCTCTGCCGTTGTGTTAACGTATGAGATAACAATACCGTCGGGATTGTTTTGTTTCCAATGGATTATGTCTTGAGGATCTATGCTTTCTGCAAGTGAACATCCAGCGGTATTGTCCGGCACAAGCACTTTTTTCAGGGGAGATATTATTGATGCTGTCTCCGCCATGAAGTTGACTCCGCAGAAGACAATTATGTCTGCCTGGGTCTTTGAGGCAGCGTGTGACAAACCAAGAGAGTCTCCTATGTAGTCTGCAATATCCTGTACTTCTGGCCTCACATAGTAGTGAGCAAGTATTACAGCATTCTTCTCCTTTTTAAATCTTTGTATCTCTGTAATAAATTCGTTCTGTTGCATAGTCAGGGGCTTAGTTTTGTGGAACTATGTTCATGCTTATATCCAGCGCAGTAACTGAATGTGTCAGTGCGCCAACACTTATGAAATTCACACCAGTGGCAGCAACCTCCCTTATCCTCGAAACATTCATGTTGCCCGAGGCCTCTGTTTCGGCTTTTTCCCCAATTATCCTTACTGCCTCCGCCATTGTTGTGTTGTCCATGTTGTCAAGCATTATGATTTCTGCTCCTGTCTCCAGAGCCTGCTGTACCTCGTTAAGGTTCGTTACTTCTACCTCTATACGGACCCCTGCAGGAATCCTATCTCGCACCTGCTTTACTGCATTTATTATTCCCCCTGCAACCTTAATGTGATTGTCCTTTATAAGCGCCATATCGAAAAGACCCATGCGGTGATTGGTTCCTCCCCCGGCCTTTACGGCCATTTTGTCGAGTATTCTCATTCCGGGTGCAGTCTTGCGAGTGTCAAGAAGCTTTGTCTCCGAGCCCTCCAGTTCCTTTACATATACTGCTGTTGCTGTTGCTATTCCAGACATCCTCTGAAGAATGTTGAGTGCTGTCCGTTCTCCTGTCAGCAGACATCTGTAGCTGCCGGCTATATCGACAATGATATCTCCCTTTTTTACCTTGTCTCCCTCTTTTACATAAGGGGTCCACAGAATGTCCCTGTCGAGGTATTCAAATACCTTTCTGGCAATATCGAGACCAGATACAACACCATCGGCCTTCATTGTCATTTGTGCGGTTGCCCTGGATGTGCTAGGAATGAGGGAATTTGTTGTGATGTCGCCGGTTGCAATATCCTCTTCTATTGCCAACCCTATTATCTTGTTGATTAAGTCTTGTGACATGATCTTTATCTGAGATTTGTAATAACGGGGAGAGTTCTTGGCTCCCTTCCTTTTTGTTGAATAATGTGATGGATAAAAGTGTCTTTTTCTGTAGGATAATCTTCTCTGAAGTGTCCTCCGCGGCTCTCTTTACGGTAGATGGCCGATTTCATGATTAGCCCTGCAACTATTAACAGATTATTGCTTATTAAGTTGAAATATTCCCCGAAATCTTTGTCCAAGATGTTTTTCTCCTCTTCAAGAAGGGAGAGCCCTTTAAGCAAAAGCTCTTCGTTTCTGATAATTCCTGCATATCGGGTCATTATATTTGCCACCCTCTCTTTAAGATCCATGTATTTTTGAAACTTCTCTTTCTCAATATGATATTTTGGGGCGAAAGAAGGATGGGTATAATTTGTCAGATCTTTTCCTGCAACCTCAACTGCACGATGCCCGAAGACAATACATTCGATAAGAGAATTAGAGGCAAGCCTGTTGGCTCCCATTATGCCGGTTGAGGCAAGCTCTCCGCATACGTAGAGGTTTTTTATGTTTGTCCTGCCGTTGCTGTCCGTTTTTACACCGCCGACCATATAATGAGCCGCCGGGGCAACAGGTATTTTGTCGGTCATATCTATACCCAGCTGACGGCACTTCTCAAAAATGTTCGGGAACCTCTCCTTTATTCTTTTAGGATCTAGGTGTTTTAGGGAGAGATGAACGTATGGATTATCTTGTTTTGAGATTTCACGATAAATGGATTGTGCGACAATATCTCTTGGAGCAAGCTCTGCATTTTCATGAATTTCAGTCATGAACCTCTCTCCCTTTTGATTGATAAGGTACGCTCCTTCTCCGCGGACAGCCTCGCTTATGAGGTATGACTTGTCGGAAGGGGTGTATATTGTAGTTGGGTGGAACTGAATGAATTCCATATCTGCAAGTTCGCAATTTGCAGAATAACAGAGGGCAATGCCATCTCCAATGGTGGTCTCGGGATTTGATGTGCGCTTGTAGATTGCAGATGCTCCCCCAAGTGTAAGAAATGTGTGCCTCCCGTAAAATAGCTCTTCTCTATTTGTTTCAAGGTTCCAGACTCTTACTCCGCAGCATGTGCCGTTGTCAGTCAAGACCTCTATAGCAGAGTGATTCTCAAATAGTTCTATATTCTTGCATGACAGGACCTTCTCTATCATGAAGTTGGTGATTTTCATTCCGGTCACATCTCCTCCGGCATGAAGGATCCTCCTTTTGTGGTGTCCGCCTTCCAGTCCCAAAGCAAATGTGCCGTGAGACATATCGAAATGCATACCCTCCTCAACAAGATCGCTTATCCTCTCAGGACCTTCGGTTACCAGAATATTTACTGCTGAATAGTCGCACAAACCCCTGCCGGCTATTATGGTATCGTCGAAATGAAATGCAGGAGTATCGTCTTCATCTGTAACAGCCGCAATTCCTCCCTGCGCATAATATGAGTTGCTGTCGCGAACTTTTGATTTTGTGACGAGGGCAACACTTCCATAGCGTGAGGCTCTGAAGGCTGCATAAAGACCTGCAAGACCGCTCCCCACAATGACAAAATCGAAAGTTTGCATTATTTTAAAACTTTGTAAGGCGCGAAAGTACGCTTTTTCCCCCAATTTAACCGGGGATTTTAACTAAATTCTTTAAAAAATTGAATATCTTAGCGCACGAATAGTCAAATAAAGAAAATATGTCAAAATGTGTAAATTGCTTTATTCCGTATCACGATAAAGCACAAGTAGAACAAACTATTACAGGATTAAAGGAGATTGCACTGGTAGATAAAATCTACCTAATGTCGGCAAACCCAAATATTGAGCAATACCCTGGTTGTGAGGTTGTAAATATAGAATCACTAAAGTGCACAACAGCCATAAAAAAAATAGCAGAAAGATCAGATTCGCAATATACACTCATTTATACAAAAGAGTCTACCCTTGTACTGGGGATGTTTGCTCTTGAGAGAATGGTGAATATTGCAAACGATACAGATGCTGTTATGGTTTATGCCGACCATTATCAGATTGTGGATGGAAAAAAGAGTATCAGCCCTGTAGTAACATATCAGAAAGGAAGTCTGAGAGACGATTTCAACTTTGGGTCCGTAATGCTTTACAGATCTGCAACGTTAAAGAAGGCTGCTCATGAAATGGTTTCAAAATACCATTATGCAGGATTATATGACCTGAGACTCAAGGCTTCACAAAAGGGAGAACTGGTGCATATCAACGAATATCTCTATACAGAGGTGGAACAAGATACAAGAAAATCGGGGGAGAAGATCTTTGATTATGTAGATCCAAAGAACCGTGGCGTGCAGATCGAAATGGAATCTGCCTGTACATACCACCTTAAAGTAATAGGAGGGTACCTTGAGCCTAAGTTCAAACATATTGAGTTCAGCGAAAACAACTTTGAATTTGAAGCGTCTGTAATAATTCCGGTCTACAACAGAATAAGGACAGTTGAAGATGCAATACGCTCCGTTCTTATGCAGAAGACAACTTTCAAATTCAACCTGATTATAATTGACAACCACTCTACAGATGGCACCTATGAAGCAATCGAAAAGTTTGCAGGTGACCCGAGACTTGTTCACCTTGTTCCCGAGAGGATGGATCTTGGTATAGGGGGATGCTGGAACGCCGGGGTACATCATCCTAAGTGCGGAAAATTTGCTGTTCAGCTGGACAGTGACGATGTATATTCGGACGAAAATACACTTCAGAAGGTAGTGAATTCATTCTATGAGCAAAACTGCGCAATGGTTGTAGGAACCTATATGATGACAAACTTCAACATGGAGATGATTGCTCCGGGAATCATTGACCATAAGGAGTGGACCCCGGATAACGGAAGGAACAACGCATTGAGAATTAACGGGTTGGGTGCTCCAAGGGCGTTCTACACGCCGGTACTCAGGGCCATTAAGGTGCCAAATACAAGTTATGGAGAGGATTATGCACTAGGGCTGAACATTTCCAGAGAGTATCAGATTGGCCGTGTTTACGATGTGCTTTACCATTGTCGTCGTTGGGAAGAGAACTCCGATGCATCACTGGATGTAGTAAAGATGAATGCCCACAATACTTACAAGGACAGGATAAGAACATGGGAACTGATGGCAAGGATAGCCTTGAACAAAAGCAAAAAGTAGCCAATGACCTTACAATTGAATTCTAAGAATCTGACAGAACTTTTCCATGAGCAACTTGACTCCTGGGAACAGGCCCGTGTAAATTATGAAGCCCTGGACAGGGTTGCATCAAAAGAAGTGCTGGTGGATGGTTTCCCCTTTAAGGTACAGTTCAACCCTGCAAGAATTGTCTCATCTTCTGCCAAGGTAGATGCGAAATCTATTCAGGAGAGAAGATGTTTCCTGTGCAAGGAGAACAGGCCGGTTGTTCAGAAAGGTCTTGAATATATTAATGGTTTGGATACAGCAAATCCGTATACTGTTCTCATCAATCCTTTCCCTATTTTCCCTAAACATTTGACGATTCCGCTACTAAAGCATCAGGATCAGCTTATTGACGGACACTTTGATGCTATGCTCAACCTTGCTGAGGCCTTGCCGGATTACACACTATTTTACAATGGTCCAAAGTGCGGAGCCTCTGCGCCGGACCATTTTCATTTTCAGGCCGGCAACAAAGGGTTTATGCCTGTCGAAAAGGAGATGGACAAGATGGATAAAGATATAATCTTCAGGAGCGACAGTTCTGTGCTATATGAGGTGAAATCTGGAATCAACGGTATGCTTATACTGAAATCGGACTCAAAAAAAGAGTCACTTGAGATATTCGGGAAAATCTATAATGTGCTGGATGTGAAAGAGGGAGAGAGTGAGCCGATGCTCAATATACTCTGCTGGTTTGCGGAAGGTATATGGAACACAGTTTTTTACATAAGATCGAAACACCGGCCATCGCAATATTTTGCTGAGGGTGACGCAAATATTCTTCTTAGCCCCGCTTCTGTTGATCTGGGGGGGGTATTTATCACACCGCTGGAAAAGGATTTTATTAAAATTTCGGCATTTGACATCAGGGATATCCTAAGGGAGGTCTGCATCTCCTTTGAGGAGCTTCATATTTTAGCAAACAGAATCAAATCAATACTATAATTATCATGATAGAGCCAAAAGTAAGCGTAGGTATAATGTCGGAACACAGGATTGAGTTTCACCTCTCCTCCGGTTTTATGTGTGGTGGCAAAGCGTGCAACGGCAGGCAGATTGTTAATTCTTCTCAGGGCAAAATTGAATGGAACGGACAATCGTACAGCGAACTTCTGTTTGAACCGGCGAACCCTTTACAGGATATCTTTGAACTCAGCGATGTGACAATAGGTGTGAATTTTCACTGGGAAAGGAAAGAGAACCAGAGCTTTATGGGCTCGCTCAAGCTAATTGTGGAGGGAGATAAGATAACAGCTATAAATCTGATTGGGATAGAAGATTACCTTACATCTGTAATCTCTTCTGAGATGAGTGCCACTGCATCGCCGGAACTCCTTAAGGCACATGCCGTAATATCCAGATCATGGCTATTGGCCCAGATCCAGAAGAACAAGGAAATTGTGGAGTCTAAGGAGACATACAGCACGATGCATGAGACAGATGAGGAGCTGATAAAGTGGTACGACAGGGAGGATCACACAAAGTTTGATATTTGTGCCGATGACCATTGCCAGAGGTATCAGGGAACAACAAAAGCTTCAACAGACAAGGTGAGAGAGGCAATAAAGGAGACGTGGGGACAGCTGCTTATGTTCGAAGGTAAAATCTGCGATGCCCGCTACTCAAAGAGCTGCGGGGGGGTGTTTGAGGAGTTTCAGAACTGCTGGGAAGATATTCACTATCCATACCTTGTTAAGGTGAGGGACAGCAAGACAATAACTGAGATTCCTGACCTTACTGTTGAAAAAAACGCTGAGGAGTGGATACTTTCGTCACCGGAGGCCTTCTGCAATACTTCGGACAAGCATATTCTCTCACAGGTTCTAAATAACTACGATCAGGAGACCGTTAACTTTTACCGCTGGAAAGTTGAATATTCGCAGAGCGAACTATCTTCTTTGATTTTGCAAAGATCGGGCGTGGACTATGGTGATATTCTGGATCTTATTCCAATTGAGAGAGGAACATCGGGCAGGTTGGTAAAGCTGAAAATTGTCGGCAACAAAAGAACAAGAATAATTGGAAAGGAGCTGGAGATAAGGAGAACGCTCTCCAAGTCGCATCTCTACTCATCGGCTTTTATTATTGAAAAGGTGATGGGTGAGGGTGGAGTACCGGCAAAGTTCATACTAAAGGGTGCCGGTTGGGGACATGGAGTGGGGCTATGTCAGATTGGTGCCGCTGTAATGGGGGAGAATGGGTATAAGTACGACGAGATTCTACTGCATTATTTCGTGGGTGCTTCTGTTGAGAAAATGTATTAATCACACCAAATAATCATACAATGAACAATAAGAAAAGATCGCCATGGGCCTGGATACCATCGCTGTATTTTGCTCAGGGACTGCCTTATGTGGCAGTAATGACAATCTCTGTAATAATGTACAAGAGGCTCGGCATATCCAATACTGATATTGCCCTATATACAAGCTGGCTTTATCTGCCTTGGGTTATCAAGCCCTTCTGGAGTCCTTTTATAGATCTTTTGAAAACTAAACGGTGGTGGGTAGTGACCATGCAGCTACTTGTAGGGGCGGGTCTGGCAGGAATTGCCTTTACAATACCTGCAAGCAATTTCTTCCAGGTGACACTGGCTGTTTTCTGGCTGGTTGCATTCAGCTCTGCTACTCATGACATTGCTGCCGACGGTTTCTATATGCTTGCACTGGACTCTCACGACCAATCGTTGTATGTTGGTATAAGGAGCACTTTTTACAGAGTGGCAACAATAATGGGGCAGGGGCTGCTAATTGTGATAGCCGGCCTTCTTGAATCCTCTACAGGTATCAAACCTGCCGAGATAGTGGTGAATGCGGGTCCGCAGTTCAGCAATACTATAGCGCTTCCTGCTGCAGATACTACTCTTGAAGATGGTACCCCGGCTGTTGCTCAGACTGCAGATTTTTCATTTGTGGTTACTCCTTCTCAGGTTAATTTAAGTACAAACACAATATCGGTGGACTCGGCCGCTATACTTAAGGCTTATGCAGTTGAGCAGAATATACTCAATGGATTTGCTGTAGCCGAAAAATCGAAAGCCGACATTCAGGCAAAAAAATCGTGGTGGACAAAAAGTGTCTCCGAACCTCTTGGGAAGTTCATAAAACGTAACTTTGGGGAGGAGAATGCAGGTAAGGAGGTTCATAAACTTACTGGAAATTCTCATCTGGTGAGTGTTAAACTGACAAAAGCTCCTGCCGAGGGAGAAAAAATAGTTTTGAACACCTCTTTGAAAAAAGGAGACAAGAGTATCTTCATAGCCTATGGTGAAAGGATTGAGTTTACATCTGAGAACTGGAACAAACCGGCTTACCTGCTGGTGCAGGCAGATCCAAAGCTTAAGACAGAGGCAACTACTACATTTAACGGATTATCGGGAAATATCACCTTTGCCTGGTCAATAACATTCTTCATTATGGCCGGCTTCTTTATGGCTGTGGCCCTTTATCATAGATTCATACTTCCTCGTCCGGCTTCTGACAAACCTGCAAAAGAGGTTACACCGGGCACAATATTCAAGGAGTTTTTTGAGACATTTGCATCATTCTTCAAAAAGAAACAGATTTGGGTTGCAATTGCCTTCCTGCTGCTGTACCGTCTGCCGGAGGCTCAGCTGGTGAAGCTTATCTCTCCTTTCCTTCTGGATGCCAGAGAAGTTGGCGGAATGGGACTTACAACCGGTCAGGTTGGGTTGGTTTATGGAACAATCGGTATACTCGGATTAACACTGGGGGGTATAATTGGGGGTATAATTGCTGCCAAGGGTGGTCTTAAGAAGTGGCTCTGGCCAATGGCATGGACAATATCGCTGACTTGTGCCACATTTGTATATCTGAGCGTGTTCCAACCGGATAATCTGTTTGTCGTATATCTGTGTGTATTTATTGAGCAGTTCGGTTACGGATTCGGATTTACCGCTTATATGTTGTTCATGATATACTTTGCTGTTGGGGAGCACAAAACGGCGCACTATGCAATCTGTACTGCCTTCATGGCTTTGGGTATGATGATGCCGGGAATGTCGGCAGGTTGGCTGCAGGAGCTTATCGGATACCAGAATTTCTTCTACTGGGTAATGATCTGCTGTGTGGTAACAATTATAGTAACCTCATTTATCAAGGTAGATGAGGGATTTGGCAAGAAAGAGGTGGCGAAGGGGTAGTTCTGTTATTTAATAGTTTTAAAAATCGCTTGATATGAAAAAAATATTATTTCTTATCTCTGCAATCTGCATATTTGCAGGTGCGGCACATGCCCAGAAAATCAAAACCGGCTTAGAGGTTCTGAAGTATCAGAATTTCAAAATTCTTGAAGGGAAACGTGTAGGTCTCATTACAAACCCTACAGGTTTTGACAATAACGTAAAATCAACCATCGATATTCTGTTTGAAGCTCCCAACGTAAAGCTTGTGGCTCTTTTTGCTCCAGAGCATGGAGTACGGGGTGATGCACATGCCGGTGATGAATTTGGAACTGTAAACGACCCTAAGACAGGGCTTCCTGTCTACTCTCTTTATGGCAGTACCCGCAAGGCCACTCCTGAGATGTTAAAGGGAATTGATGTACTGGTATATGATATTCAGGATATTGGAAGCAGGTCGTTCACTTATATCAGTACCATGGGCTTTGCCATGGAGGCAGCTGCTGAGAACAATATCGAACTGGTTATCCTTGACAGACCTAATCCGCTTGGAGGGTTGAAGGTAGAGGGCAATCTTGTAGAGGATGGATTCATATCGTTTGTTAGCCAATTTAAGATTCCTTACGTTTATGGTCTGACTTGCGGGGAACTCGCACTTCTTCTAAACGGAGAGAAAATGCTGAGTAAGCAGTGCAAGCTTTCGGTTGTGAAGATGGCAGGATGGAGCAGGGATATGACCTTCGACAAAACCGGTCTTCAGTGGGTGCCTTCTTCTCCGCATATCCCTCAGCCAATAAGTGCAATTTTATACCCTGTATCGGGCATTCTGGGAGAGTTGGGTTATATCTCAATTGGTGTTGGTTACACTATCCCGTTCCAGGTTTTTACCTCTGACTGGATAAACGCAGAAGAACTCGCCGATAAATTAAATGGATACAAGCTGCCGGGAGTTGTTTTCAGACCAATACACCTTAAACCGTTCTATTCTGTTGGAGTTGGTTTGAATTATCAGGGTGTTCAGGTTCATATACTTGATTACGAAAAAGTTGCGCTCACTGATATTCAGTTTTATGTGATGGAGGCCTTGGCAGACCTTTATCCGGACAAGGCTGTGTTCAAGAATGCCGATAAAAAACGTTACAGGATGTTTGATCAGGTTTCCGGCAGTGATCAGATAAGGTTGCGTTTTGCGAAACGGCATAAGTTTGCGGATATCAAGGATTACTGGTACAAGGATGTTGAGGCGTTCAGGGTGATTTCGAAGAGGTACTATCTGTATAAGTAGATTTTGCATCTCCTTTCTTGTTTGTTGTGTAGTTGCCCGAAGGGGCAGTGCACCGCATTTACCCGCTTAGCGCTCAATTTGCTAAAAAACAAAGGCGACCCCAAGATTATGCTTTTGCAAAGAGCTGCAGGGGTCGCTTGTTGTTTTTCAAAACGCAACTTTCGCTTAGCGGGTACCCAAATGCTCCATACAACGCCCCTTCGGGTAACTACACAATCACATATTTGAGATGCAAAATAGTAAAATGCCTGTGTCGGATTTACCCACTTCGCGCTCAATTCGCTAAAAAACAAAGGCTGAAACCAAGTATGCCACTACAAAAGGCTGCAGGTTTCAGCTCTCGTTTTTTCTAACTCTCCATTCGCTTAGTGGGAAAGTTCAGCCCTATGCTTTCATGGCATGTCCTTGGTTATCAGGTAAATACGCTTAACGCGAATAGTTGCTAAACCATTGATTATCAGTATTTGGCCATGAAAGCATAGGGCTGAAAACTTTAAGATTTAATTTTATCTCAACATTATCTTCATCATTAATTAATGAATGGTGTATTATTTTGTAGCGTCAATATATTTTAAGAATGCAAAATAAAATACACCACAAAACCATTGTCCTGTCCGACTTACATCTTGGATCGACATGGTCAAACGCAGCGGAAGTACTTGATTTTCTGAGAAAAAAT
>Ga0074195_1003749_pt1 | contig 13674 bp, 10 predicted proteins | sample EPASupsiteHSE623_FD_64525 | JGI IMG/M metagenome (GOLD analysis project Ga0074195, IMG submission 64525) | Bioremediated contaminated groundwater from EPA Superfund site, New Mexico - Sample HSE6-23 | ecosystem: Environmental > Aquatic > Deep subsurface > Groundwater > Contaminated ...
GGCGCAGCGTCTTTCCGCGGCGCGTCTGTTCTGGCGGCGGGGCGGGGTGTTGGTCGTAATCGACGGTTTCCGCAGCGCTGATTTCGATTCTTCCCCGGCCGATCTCAAGCGGGCGGGACGGTTGGTAGAAGCGGCGATGGCGGTCGATCGGGCGTGGCGGACGGACGAATGGGAGGCGCTCTGCGTGAACGCGGGATTCACCATCGGGCCGTGCGAAGATCTGTCGGCGGCCATCATGCCCGACCTCCTGCGGCTCCAATTCTTTGCGCGCGGTTTTTTCAAATTCCCCGCGCTGTCGCGTCTTTTCCTGCGTTCTTTGCCGCCGCATCTTACCCAGAACGCGATAGCGGGCATCTTCATGCCGTTCTGCGTCGGCGCCGGGATGCAGCGCTACCGTAAAATAGTACTTTTTCGTTGACTTCCGAACGGCAAAACCTGATAATCAGGGGATAAAATAGCGGAGGATATGCACCGATGTCCCGGATCTTTTTTGCCATTTTGTGGTGTTCGCTGCTCGTTCTGTCGTGCGACGGCAAGAACGACATCGCCCATGACGGGGAGCCTGCCGATGATGCCGACCTGCCGGCCGGTGACGGCGATACCGTCGATACCGATAAGCTGTTGCCCGATGTGGATAACGAAAAGAGCGAAGGCGACGGGAACGATGACGATCTATCGGACACGACCGATCAGAACGATGCGGCTTTCTCCGACGACGACACCCTTTTGTCCGACGGACCGGTCGATGATGACGGTATGGTCGACGACAGCGATCAGCTGATCCTGCCGCTCTGTTTCGAGAAGGCGTGCGCGGCGCACAGTGACTGCAGCGTGCCGGAGAATGCCTGCGCCCCGTATCTGTCGACCGAAGAATATGCCTGCGGACCCGCCATCGAGGATTTCGGCTATCAAGGCGAAGGTCTCTGCCTTGAAGTGAACTGTGCGACCGATGCCGACTGCCGTGACGATCTCGGCTATATCTGCATCCAGTTCGGCGCGCCGTCAGCCGAGTTCAACAACGCCACCTCGGCCTGCGTCCGGTCGCTCTCGGGATCCGACTGCGCCGAAGAGGGGAAGAAGGTCTGCCAGTTCAATAAGAACATTGCCATCACCTGTACCGGCGGGGTCTGGACACCCTATTTCTGCGAGGAAGGGTACTTCTGCGAAGGGGGCGACTGCATCCTCGAGACACTCGACGGCGAAGGGGGAATGCCCGACGACGACATCATCCCGCCCATCGAGATATGCGACAACATCGACAATAACGGCAACGGTTCGACCGACGAAGGGTGCGACGACGATGGCGACGGCTGGTGCGACATCACGATGGAGGTCTACGGCATCCCGACGATATGCCCCAACGGCCTTCTGGACTGCAACGACGCCGTTCCGACCATCTATCCCGGCTCGGCCACACATCAGGAGGCGGTCGATTACGACTGCGACAATCGCATCGAATATCAGGCGACCATGGTCCTGTCGGTCGACGACGAACTGGTGGAGCTCTGCGCCAACGGGACCCAGTTCACTCCGGCGGAGTTCGGCTCATACTACAACAATTGGGCCTACGTCGATACTTACGGCGGTCCGAAACTGGTGCTCGAATCGGGGACCAATGTCGTCGGCATCCACGGTAAGGATACCGGGCTGGCGATATCGGCCTTTGTCGGCGTCATCATCGTGAACGGTCAGACCATCGTCTCCGACGGTGTTCTGCCACCGGCCGACAGCATTCCCTACGAACCGGGCGACCCCGAATGGACCGACGCCCAGTGGCGCTACTTCCCCGAGGCGGTGCCGACCCCGAACGCCGACTGGTGCGACAAATGGTTCGACGACAGCGACTGGGGTCCGGCGATACTGGCGGGTAAAAGCGGCACCGACCCATCGGTCTACGGCGAACTCGGGACCGATCCGTGGTGGGGCGGCGCCTGCGGTCTGACGAAGTTCGAACGGTGTCCGACCGCTTTCGAATCCTATTACACCGACGGCCTGACGGGCAACGAGCCGAAATGGATATGGGACTACAATCCCACCAGCCTCGCCGACGCTTGGCTGCGTATCACCATCATACTGCCATGAGGGAGGGGATAATGACGAAATTCTCTCTCATCGCGGCGTTCTTCATCGTTTTTCTGGCCGTTTCGTGCGACGACAAGAAGAACACCGGTCCCGACGATACGCTGGACGACGACGTCGCCGTGGAGAACGACATCGTTCCCGACGGTGCCGATCTGCCGCCGTTGGATGGCGATGCGGCCGATCCGACCGATCAGTCCGATCCATCCGATCCGACCGACGACGATACCCTGTTCACCGACGAACTGCTTTCGGACGACGATTCTCTGCTTCCCGGCGACCATGACGGCGACGGCATTCCCGATTCGGTCGAAAAGCCGGGCGGCGTAGCGGTCGACACCGATAAGGACGGCACCCCCGATTTCAAGGATGACGACAGCGACGGCGACGGTATACCCGACGCGGTCGAAGGGACCGACGACCTCGACAAGGATGGAACCCCCAACTACCGCGACAAGGACAGCGACGACGACGCCGTTTTTGATCATATCGAGGCTGGAGCCGATCCGGGAAACCCGGTCGATACCGATGGCGACGGGTCGCCCGACTATCTCGATATCGATGCCGACAACGACGGGGTCAAGGACCTCCACGAAGGGGCGAAGGATCCCGACGGCGACACGACGCCCAACTATCTCGACCTCGATTCGGACGCCGACGGTATCCCGGACTGCATTGAAAAACACGGGAAAAACTTCAAGGACATCGACCACGACGGCCAGCCTGACTGCAAGGAAAAGCCCGATCATGCGGTCGCTCCGGCCGACACCGATGGCGACGGTCACTACGATTTCATTGATACCGATGCCGATGGCGACGGGCTCGGCGACGATCAAGAGGTGGTCTGTCCGAACCTCGCGAGGGACGGTCGCGTCTGGAACGATGTCGACGGCGACGGTTTCAGCGATCTGGCCGAGGTGGCGGTCGGCTCAAAGGTGTGCGACGGGGCGAACGGCGTCACCGATGTCGCCGGCATCGATTTCTACTTCGAACTGCCGTACCAGAAGCCCGAGAAGACCGATATACTGACCTTCACCCCCTCGGTGCAGAAGGCCGACATCTTCTTCAATATCGACACCACCGGTTCGATGGACGGCGAACTCTACAACCTCAAACAGTCGCTCTCCTCCACCATCATCCCGCAGACGCGGCAGAAGATAGCCGACAGCGCCTTCGGGGTGGCCCAGTTCAAGGATGAGGACGAACTCTCGCTCATTCAGAATAACCCCGCGACCGACACCATGACCGCACAGCTCGCGGTCAACGGTTTGACAGCAGAATTCGGCGGCGACGGCCCCGAGGCGGGCTATTTCTCGCTCAACAACCTTGCGACGGCCGGGGCGTGGCGCGCCGGGGCGATCCCGATGGCGCTCCACATCACCGACGCCTCGTCGCATGAACGGGGGGCCGACAAGGCGACGACGCTCGCGGCGCTGACGGGGAAGGGGATAAAGGTCATCACCGTATTCTCGACCGGCGGTTACGACGGCGTGACGGCGCAGGCGCAACTGACCGAACTATCGGAGACCACCGGGGCGACGGTGCCCGATTGCGCCGGGGCGGGGCGGACGACGCTCATGTATTCGATAGACGAGAACGGTAACGGGCTCGATACGGCGATAGTGAACGGCATCGACGCGCTGGTGAAATACGCGGCGTTCGATGTCTATTCGGCGACGGGCGATGACGGCGATGCCGGGACGCTCGATACCTCCTGTTTCCTCAAAAAGGTCGAATCGCTCGAATTCATTGCGCCACCCGGTGACACCTGCGCCCCGACGGCGGTCGCGGCGATGCTGAACGGTGCCGCCTTCAATAACGGGTTCACCGATTTCGTGACCGGCACCTCCAATCCGCTGGTGACCGGTTCGACGCTCACTTTCACGGTACATGCCCAGAACGATACCTGCGTGGCGCCGCTCGACCATGCACAGGTCTTCACGGCGTTCATCTACATCGTCGATGCCGACTCTGCAGCGGTCCTCGACGAGCAGAAGGTGACCATCATCGTCCCCGGCGAGGTCAAGCCGCTCATCGAAGAGTAACCGTCCACTTTTTCTTTGACTTCAGCACGGCAAAATCGGATAATCGCGGCGTGGAATAGGGGAGTTGTGTCATGCGGAACATACTGATACTAGCGTTGGTTCTCGGCTTTGTTCACGGTACGCTCATCGCCGACGGTCCGCCGATGGACGAGCGGGGCAATGTCACGGTTGATTTTGTTACCTTGACACTTACCGACAAGCAGATTCAGCAGGCGGGTGCGACCCGTTGGATCGAACTAACGAAAGAGCAGAAAATAAAAGTGAAGAAAGCTGGCGGTCCGGCGGACATGCGTTTGCTTCATGTTATCACTCATCACTACGATGATTGCACCTGCGGAATGCCTGCCTATGCCGTATGGAACAAAGAGAAAAGCGTCGACTTCCCGTTGACCGAAGATGCTAACGACGAAAACATGCTTTCGTGGTCTGCAGTAGTTAAAAAGATATATCGCTCAACCTTCTTCATCAACTTGAAGGGTGAGATATACAAAAACAACACTCTTCTAGATGGTCAGGCTGTTGAGGCCGAGGTAAAGAAACTGGAAAAGGGCAAAACCGTTGTGGTCGACCGGCCACCGTTCCTGAGTGAAGAGGTGATCAAGAAAGCTCTTGCGGCGGAGAAAATGATCCGAGGATTTGCCGAGAAGCGTGGGCTGAAAGTCTATCCAGAAAAACCAAACAGAGAAGAGTAGCTTTCTCGCGCGCGAAACCCAATATAAAGTTGCTTTTTGGCCTTCCCATGCTATAGTCGGCCCGGTTTAACGGAACGGGGATAGATACCCGGGCTTTGACAACATGACTAAAAACATTCGTAACTTCTCGATCATCGCCCACATCGACCACGGCAAATCCACCTTAGCCGACCGCCTCATGGAAATGACCGGCGCCCTTTCGGCCCGTGAAAAACGCGACCAGTTCCTCGACGACATGGATCTGGAAAAAGAACGCGGCATCACCATCAAGGCGCGCGCCGTCACCCTGCCGTACAAATTCGAGGGCGAGACCTACGAACTCAATCTCATCGACACCCCCGGCCATGTCGATTTCGCCTACGAGGTCAGCCGCGCGTTGTCGGCCTGCGAAGGGGCGCTGCTGGTGGTCGATGCCACGCAGGGGGTCGAGGCGCAGACGCTCGCCAATGTCTACATGGCGCTCGATCACAACCTTGAGATACTGCCGGTCATCAATAAGATAGACCTCCAGAGCGCCAATATCGACGAGGCGCGTCGCGAGATAGAGGAGATCATCGGCATCGATGCCTCCGACGCGGCGCTCGTATCGGCCAAGACGGGGCTCGGTGTGCCCGAACTGCTTGCCAGCATCATCAAGAAGGTGCCGGCCCCGAAAGAACTGATGCCGGGCGAGACGCGCGGTCTCATCTTCGATTCGTGGTTCGACCCGTATCTCGGCGTCCGGCTCCTCATCCGCGTATTCGACGGCGAATTCAAGATGGGCGACAAGATATGGCTGATGTATTCCGAAAAGGAGTACGAGATACTGGAGATCGCCCGCGAGATGCCCTTCATGACCAAGGTGCAGAGCCTCGGCGTGGGGCAGGTCGGCATCATCGCCGCCGGCATCAAGAATATCAAGGAGGTCCGCATCGGCGATTCGGTGACGCTGGCCAAGAAGCGCGCCCCGGAACCGTTGACCGGCTTCAAGCACATGAAGCAGATGGTCTATTGCGGCATATTCCCGATAGAATCGTCGAAGTACGAGGAACTCAAGACCGCGATGGAGAAACTGGCGCTCAATGACAGCAGCTTCTCCTACGATCAGGAGAATTCGTCGGCGCTCGGGTTCGGGTTCCGCTGCGGTTTCCTCGGGATGCTCCACCTCGATATCGTCAAGGAGCGGCTGGAGCGCGAATTCAATCTCGAACTCATCACCACCGCCCCGTCGGTCTCCTACAAGGTGCTCACGGTGAAAGGGGAGGAGCTCTACATCCAGAATCCCGACAAACTGCCGCCGGTAACGCACATCGACCACATCGAAGAGCCTTATGTGAAGATATCCATTCACACCCCGGCCGAATATATCGGGCCGCTGGTGAAGCTCTGTCAGGATAAGCGCGGCCGCCAGACCAACCTGCACTATCTCACCAAGGACCGCGTGATGATCGAATACGCGATACCGCTGGCCGAGATCGTCTACGATTTCTATGATAAACTGAAGAGCATCAGCCGCGGATTCGCCTCGATGGACTACGAATTCATGGACTACGAACGCTCAGAGCTGGTGAAACTCGATATCCTCATCAACGGCGATCCGGTCGACGCACTGTCGGTCATCGTGTTCAAGGATTCGGCCTACAACATGGGCCGGTCGCTCACGCAGAAGATGCGCAAGGTCATCCCGCGCCAGATGTACGAAGTGGCGATACAGGCGGCGATCGGCAGCCGGGTGCTCGCCCGCGAGTCGGTCAAGGCGTTCCGCAAGGATGTCACCGCGAAATGCTACGGCGGCGATGTGTCGCGCAAGCGGAAACTGCTCGAAAAGCAGAAAGAGGGCAAGAAACGGATGAAACAGGTCGGCATGATAGAGATACCGCAGGAGGCGTTCCTCGCGGTCCTCAACGCGCAGGAAACGGAGTAGCCACGGCATGATATTCAAAATAGCGGTCCTTCTCACCATTCTCTACTTCATCGCCGACGCGGTCGTCGCCCGGTGGGGGAAGCGGGTTTTCCCGTTCTTCAAGCCCAAGACGGTCGAACATCTCATCGAACGCCGCGCCCAGATCCAGTGGATACTCAAATACCGGAAACTCGCCGACGAAAAACGAAAAGGGGCCGAAGAACTGGTCGCCACCGCCACCGAGGCGATAGATAATTATAAAAAGAAGAGCCACGCCGAACTGGTCGACGCCGTCGTCAAGGTCGACAACGGTTTCAACGCCCACCTGAGCCGCCACAAACGGAACGGGATGGTCGAATTCGTCGATTCGGTCTGGGTGGTGGTCCTCATTGCCCTCTGCATCCGGTTCTTCCTGTTCGAATCGTTCCGCGTGCCGACCGGCTCGATGGTCCCCAACATATACATCGGCGACATGCTGTTCGTCAACAAGTATATCTACGGCCTCCGTCCGCCGTTCACCAAATGGCATTTCTTCCGGTTCAAAGAGCCGACGCGCGGCGAGGTGGTGGTCTTCATCTACCCCGAGAATCCGTCGCAGGACTTCGTCAAACGGGTCATCGGCGTACCGGGCGACACCGTCAAGCTCGACGGCCGCCGCATCTGGGTCAACGGCAAAGAGATAACGCGGGAACGGGTAGGGGACTTCGCCTATGTCGAAAGCCGCGGCGGCGAGCGGAAGACCGACTGGTATCAGGAGACCAATCAGGACGGCGTCAAATATCCGGTCATCTATAGCCCGGGATCGGGCGACAACCTCGGCACGATGTTCGACTGCAAACTTTGCAATAGCGAATTCACGGTGCCGGAGGATAGCCTTTTCGTTATGGGCGACAACCGCGACGTGAGTTTGGATTCCCGTTTCTGGGGATTCGTCCCGCTGGAGAATCTCAAGGGACGCGCCTCGATGATATGGTTCTCGGTCAGCATGGGCGAAGGGCTCCACCTCGAACGGGTGGGACAATTCATAGAATGAATATGGGGTATTGAATGCTTACCTACGCGGTAACCGGCGCACAGTGGGGAGATGAGGGGAAGGGGAAGATAGTCGATGTGCTCGCCGAGAAGATGGAGGCGGTCGTCCGCTTTCAGGGCGGCAACAATGCCGGGCACACCATCGTTATCGAAGGCAAAAAGCATGTCCTCCACACCGTTCCGTCGGGGATATTCCACAAAGGGGTCATCAACTATATCGGCAACGGCGTGGTGCTCGATCCCGAAGAGTTCCTGACCGAGGTCGAGGGACTACGCACCGGCGGCATAACGGTCGATCCCCGGTTCCTCAAGATATCGCGCCGCGCCAGCATCATCATGGACTATCACCGCGTCATCGATAAAGCGCGAGAATCGTCGAAAAGCGCCGAAACGAAGATCGGCACCACCGGCCGCGGCATCGGTCCCGCCTACGAGGACAAGGCGTCGCGTTTCGGTCTCCGGGCGGCCGACCTTCTGCGCCCCGAACTGCTCAAGGAACGGATAGCGCACGCCATTCTCGAAAAGAACGCTCTCCTTAAGCATCTTTATGGCGCCACCACCCTCATCGATATCGATGCGACGGTAGAAAAATATAGCCGGATAGGGGAGCAGCTCGCCCCCTTCATCGTCGATGACGAACAGGGCTTCATCGCCTCGTTCGCCGGAAAGAAGATACTCTTTGAAGGGGCGCAGGGTTCGATGCTCGACATCGACTTCGGCACCTTCCCCTTCGTCACCTCGTCCAATACCGTCAGCTCCTACGCCTTCGTCGGTTCGGGGATAAACCCCGGCGGACTGACCGAGAATATCGCGGTGCTCAAGGCCTACACCACCCGCGTCGGCGGCGGCCCGTTCCCGACCCATGACACGACCGAAAAAGGGCGCACCATGGTGAAAAAGGGGATGGAATTCGGTGCCACTACCGGCCGTGAGCGGCGGTGCGGCTGGCTCGATCTGGTGGCGCTCCGCAGTACCTTCCTCGTCAACCGCTTTACCGCCATCGCGCTGACCAAGATCGATGTCCTGTCGGGTTTCGACACCATCAAGGTGGCGACCAGCTACCGGGTGAACGGCACGGATACGCCCCATTTCCCGACCGACATCGCGCAGTTCGCTGCGGCCGAGCCGGTATACCGTGAACTGCCGGGCTGGCACGCCGACCTTTCGTCGGCCCGCAAGTTCAGCGATCTCCCGTCGGAAGCGCGCAGTTACATCGCCTTCATCGAGCAGGAGCTCTCGACCCCGATCCCGATCATCTCGGTCGGTCCGGGACGCGAACAGATATTATTCACCAGACCCATCGGATAAGAGGAGCATGGCACACACCATACCGCCCACCGACCCGGCCCAGCTCGACGCCGTCCGCGCCCGGGTGAAACTGGCCGCCGACCGGCTTGCCGCCGGCAAAATGATAATCATGGTCGACGATGAGGACCGCGAGAACGAGGGGGACCTCACCATCGCGGCGCAGTTCGCCACCCCCGAATCGATAAATTTCATGGCCAAGCACGGCAGGGGACTCATCTGTCTGTCGCTCGACGGGGAACTTATCGACAAACTCGACCTGCCGCTCATGGTGACCGACAACCGCTCGAAATTCGGCACCGGTTTCACCGTGTCGATAGAGGCGGCTACCGGCGTGACGACCGGCATTTCGGCCCACGACCGTTCGCATACCATCCTCACCGCGGTGAAGGACGACGCGAAACCGACCGACCTCGTCCGCCCCGGCCACATTTTCCCGCTCCGGGCCCGCGACGGCGGAGTACTTGTCCGCAGCGGCCAGACCGAAGGTTCGGTCGATCTCGCCAAGATCGCGAAACTCAAACCGGCCGCCGTCATCTGCGAAGTGATGAACGACGACGGCACCATGGCGCGCCGTCCACGGCTCGAAGAATTCTCGAAAGAATTCGATATCCCGATCGTGTCGGTCGCCGATATCATCGCATATCGCCTTGATAGTGAGTCGCTTATCGATCTGGTGGCCGAATCGGTCCTGCCGACCCGTTCCGGCGGCGAATTCGCGATACGGGTCTACCGTAACCGCATCGACGGGCTCGAACATGTCGCCCTGATAAAAGGGGAGGTCAAGAAGGGGAGCCCGGTCCTGGTCCGGGTCCATTCCGAATGCCTGACCGGCGATGCCCTCGGGTCGCTCCGGTGCGACTGCGGCAGTCAGCTCCAAAGCGCGCTGGCGATGATAGAGAAAGAGGGCTCCGGGGTCCTATTATACCTCCGGCAGGAAGGGCGCGGTATCGGTCTGGGCAACAAGATAAAGGCCTACCATCTGCAGGACAACGGTATGGACACCGTCGAGGCGAATATCGCCCTCGGCTTTGCCCCCGATATCCGCGATTTCGGCATCGGCGCCCAGATACTCAAGGTGCTCGGCATCAGCGATATCCGGCTCATCACCAATAACCCGAAAAAACTCATCAGTCTGTCGGGCTACGGTCTGCGCATCGTTGAACAGGTGGCGACGCGCGGCGGGGTGACGGCGCTTAACGAACGCTATCTGCGGACCAAACAGGAGAAACTCGGACATACCATCTTTACCAACGATATTCCCAAGGGAGGGAAATCATGAAAACGACGACCATCCATGGCGAACTTACCGGAAAGGGAAAGAAATTCGGGATCGTGCTGTCGCGCTTCAACAGCTTTCTGAGCGAATCGCTCCTGAAGGGGGCGCTCGACTGTCTGGAGCGGCATGAGGCGGCCGATGTCGACATCGTCCGCGTTCCCGGATCGTTCGAGATACCGTTCGCCACCAAGAAACTGACCGAAGGAAAGAAGAAGTACGACGCCATCATCTGCCTCGGCGTCCTCATTCAGGGCGACACGCCGCATTTCCAGTTCATCGCGGCCGAAACGACCAAGGGTATCGCGCAGGTATCGTTGGAAAGCGGGGTCTATTGCTCTTTCGGCATCCTGACCACCGACACGATCGAACAAGCGATCGAACGGTCGGGGACCAAGGCGGGGAACAAAGGGTTTGACGCGGCGATGGCGGCCATCGAGATGGTCAACCTGACCCCAAAACTGTAGGTTATTATTCACTATTTAGTGCTCTAACACCATGGGATTACGCAGACGTTCACGCGAAAAAGCACTTCAGGTCATGTACAGCATGGAGTTCAACCACAAGGGCTCCTATGACGAGGCGCTGGACGATTATTATACCTTTTACAATCTGCCCGGGAATTGCCCGGATGCCGATTTCGACGCCGAAGAGCGGGTATTCGTGAAATATCTGCTGGAAGAGGTCGCGTCGAATGTAAAGGTGATAGAGTCACTGATAGAAAAGGCGGCCATCAACTGGCGGATGGATCGGATCGCGTACATTGAACGGAACATCCTCCGGCTGTCGGTAGCGGAGTTGTTGGACGACAAGAACGGGATCCCGTTCAAGGCGACCATCAACGAGGCGATAGACATCGCCAAAAAATTCGGCAATAAGGAATCGTCGTCGTTCGTCAACGGCATCATCAATAAGGTGGCCGAGATGATCGATGTCAAAATGAAGAAGCTCTAAAAGAGGGTAGATGGACTGGAATCGCAACATGCCGCACTTAAACATTAATTCCGACACAACTTCGCATAACATATATTATGTCAACTTGAGCGTGGTTGTTTGATGGCGGTATTGGACTCTTTAATGAAAGCGGCCGATAAGGGGCGCCTTCCGCATGCCATGCTCCTCTGGGGTCCGATGCCTCAAAAGGAAAAGACCGAACTCGTGGTCGAACTCTCCCGCCACCTCATGGGGCTCCGCCGCAAGCTCTCCAAGCGGGACTTCCATCGTCAAGCGGCTGACGGAATGCTTATAGATTTCAAGATGATAGTCACCGATGAACGTCAGTCCAAGGACTCGGTATCGGTCGATCAGATCGACCGCTTGGACGAAGAGCTTGCCCTCTACCCGTTCGAGAGTGCCAACCGTATCGTCTACATTCCGAACGCATCGCTCATGACCCCACAGGCGCAGAACTCGCTTCTCAAAAAACTCGAGGAGCCGCCGGCCAACAATTACCTCATTCTCGATGTCCAAAAACCGCGTACTTTGCTCCGCACCATCCTTTCGCGGTGTCTGGTTCTTTATCTCTCAAGGGTTCAGGAAGACAGCGCTCTGCGATTCGAAGATTACCTGCCATCACTTTCGAACGGCGAGGAAGCCGAAAAGCTTATCTCAAAGATAGCGGCTCTTCTCGACAATTCCGGAGTTGCCGGAGCGGCGATCCTGTCTCAATTAAAGGAACTGATAGCCGAACGGACCCCCCTCACGGACGAAGAAAAGATACTGGTCTGTGCCTATGCACTGAAAGATCATCGGCCCACCGTGGCGCGCGATATGATCCTTCTGAACGATAATCCGCAAAAGATATCGCTTGATTCCCTTTATTATTATATAGCCCACGAAATCGTTAACTAGGAGTACCTTTACATGGCTGATAGAAAGCATCAACATCTCAGTTTCGACGAACAAAGAGAGCTGGAAATACTTGAAAGAACTAGGAATGAGGGCTTCGTCGACGAAGAGGTCCAAAAGAATAAAAAGGCCGGCGCCCCCATCGCCCCGCTGGGCGGCAGCGATGCCTATTATTTCAGTTACGACGATCCCCAGCCGACCATAGAAGAGGTTCTGCCGCTCCAATTCCAGGCGGCCGGTAAGGTCTTCTGGTACTTCTACCCCGAGAACCTGACCCTTCCCGACGACAAAAAGATAAATGAAGGCGATATGATAGTTGCTTACAGTGAGCGCGGTATCGAACTTGCGTCGGTGCTCAAACGGTCGCTCGCCGACTTCAAATTGCAGAGCAAAGCCGATTTCGTCAAGAAAGGGGTCATCCGCAAGGCGACCCCGGAAGACCTCAAGAAGGAAGAAACACTCAAGGAACGGGCCAAAGAGGCGTGGCGTATCTGTGAACAACACAACAAAGAACTCAATATCAATATGCGGCTGCGCAAGGTCAAATACACGCTGGATGATTCGAAGGTCATCTTCTACTTCACCGCTCCCGGTCGTGTCGATTTCCGTGAACTGATAAAGAGACTTGCATCAAGTTTGCGGCGGCGTATCGAGATGCGTCAGATCGGTGTGCGCGACACCACCAAGATACTGGGCGGCCTTGGTCCCTGCGGCATGGAACTCTGTTGCCGCCGCTACCTGCACGCCTTCATCCCGGTGTCGGTCAAGATGGCCAAGGATCAGAACCTGTCGCTCAATCCCAACAAGATATCGGGTATTTGCGGACGTCTGTTCTGTTGTCTGGGCTATGAGAATCCGATGTATGAGGAGATCCGCAAGGATATCCCCTATGAGGACAGCGAAGTGCATGACGCCATCACGAACCGTCGCGGATTCGTAAAGAAGGTCAATGTGTTGCAGGGTACGGTCGCGGTCGTCTTCCCCTCGACCGAATCGGAATCGTATGAAGAGCGGCTGATAGATAAGGTACAGTTCCGCAAGAATGAGAACAACAAATGGGTCGTCGATCCGCCGCCGCCGAAACCGGAAAAACCAAAAGAAGCTGAAAAACCATCTGTTTTCGGCGATGATCTGAAAGACTATATCCCCCCATTCCGCCCCGAAAAAGCGCAGAAACCGGGCGATCCGGAACAGAAACCGGCGGAACCGCGCCGTGATGACCGCGATAACCGGAACCGTGACCGGCGACCGACACCGACCGATCAGAAAAAGGAAGGTCAGCAACAACAGAAGCCGGGCGAACAGAAAAGCAATAGCGGTGGCGGCCGTGACAACCGCGACCGGGACCGTAACCGGAATCGTGACCGGGATCGGCGCCCCAACAGCGGCCAATCGCAGACCTCGAATAACAATAACTCCAATAATAATAAGCCAAAAGAAGGCTCCTCCGGTCAGCCGCAGAATCAACAGGGGCAGCAGGGCAACCGCGACCGTGCCCAGCGTCGCGACCGGCGG
>Ga0074195_1003750_pt1 | contig 13673 bp, 11 predicted proteins | sample EPASupsiteHSE623_FD_64525 | JGI IMG/M metagenome (GOLD analysis project Ga0074195, IMG submission 64525) | Bioremediated contaminated groundwater from EPA Superfund site, New Mexico - Sample HSE6-23 | ecosystem: Environmental > Aquatic > Deep subsurface > Groundwater > Contaminated ...
GTGTGTTTGTATTTGTTTGTGTGAAAGAGGAAGAGGTTGCCTTCCTGGATAGTGAACTCCATGTCCTGCATATCCTTGTAATGCCTCTCGAGATTGTTCTTTATGTCGACCAGCTGATTGTAGACGACTTGATCCTGCTTCTCAAGCTCCTGGATCGACAATGGAGTGCGGATGCCTGCGACGACGTCCTCGCCTTGGGCGTCCATCAGGTACTCACCATAGAACTTGTTCTCGCCGGTGCTCGGGTTCCTGCTGAAGCATACGCCAGTGCCGGAGGTCTTGCCCATATTGCCAAAGACCATCGACTGGACGTTGACTGCAGTGCCCTTGAGTCCGCGGATGTCATTGAGCTGACGATAGGCGATGGCTCTTGTGTTGTTCCACGAGCCGAAAACAGCATCGATAGCCATGTCAAGCTGCTCTCTTGGCAGCTCCGGGAAGGACTTGCCAGTGTGCTTCTTCACGAGAGCCTTGTAGCGCTCCACAAGAGACTTGAGGTGAGCGGCAGTCAAGCCAGTATCGACCTGGACGCCCGCAGCATCCTTGACAGACTGAAGCTCCTCCTCAAACAAGTGATGCTCGACACCCATGACGACATCGCCGAACATCTGGATGAACCTGCGATAGGTATCCCAGGCGAAGCGATCGTTATTTGTCTTCTTTATGAGAGCCTGCACGACATTGTCGTTGATGCCCAAGTTGAGGATAGTGTCCATCATACCAGGCATGCTCGACGCAGCGCCGCTTCGGACAGAGACGAGCAGAGGGTTGACGCTGTCGTTGAACTTCGCACCCATCGCCCCCTCGAGCCTGGCGATGTTAGCATCGACTTGCTCCTTGAGGCCTTTAGGGAACTTCTTGCCGTCATCGTAATACTTCGCGCAGGTCTCTGTAGTGATAGTGAAACCCGGGGGGACAGGAATCTTGAGGTTTGTCATCTCCGCAAGATTAGCGCCCTTGCCACCGAGAAGCTCCTTCATGCCCTTGTTGCCTTCATCGAAGAAGTACACCATCTTACCTGCACCAACTGAATCTGCCATTTGAATACCTCGCAATTTTGTTATGTTATAGTCGGCGGGACGAAGATGGGGTTAAAATGCTTTATTGTATGAGATCACTTACGAAAATGAAAAACATATAAAGGAGACAGCAAGCCCAAAAGCCAATAAAAACAGCCTAGAACATCAAATATCCCAGAGGTCGGTGAAAATAGCGCAACAGAGCGGAGACATAGCCATCGAGCTTGCCAAGAGGCAACGCGAGATAGGAGTGGCCGAATTCTTCTCCAGGAACAGGCATCTTCTAGGATTCGACAACAAGAAGAAAGCCATACTGACCACAGTAAAAGAAGCGATAGACAACTCGCTTGACGCATGCGAAGAAGCAGACGTGCTGCCCGAACTCATAGTCGAAATAATCGAGATGGGACCAGACCGGTACAGAGTAGTCATCGAAGACAACGGGCCGGGAATCGTCAAAGAGCAGATCCCCAACATCTTCGCCAAACTCCTCTACGGATCAAAATTCCACACATTCAAGATGAGCCGAGGACAGCAAGGGATCGGCATCTCAGCCAGCGTCATGTACGGACAACTTACGACAGGAAGGCCGGCGCGAATAACGAGCAAGATCGGATCAAAGAAGACCGCGCAGTACGTCGAACTCATACTAGACACACAGAAGAACGCGCCAAAGATAATGAAAGAGGAAGAGATAGAATGGGCAAAAGACCACGGAACGCGCGTCGAGATAGACCTTGAAGCCACATACACCAAAGGGCCTCAATCAGTCGATGAATACCTCAAACAGACCGCCATAACAAACCCTCACGCGACAATAATCTACACCAATCCAAAAGCAGAACAGATAATATTCCCGCGCGCGACAGATGTACTGCCTGCGAAGCCGCAAGCGATCAAACCACACCCGGCAGGAGTGGAACTTGGCGTGCTGATCAACATGCTGCAGTGGAGCGACTCAAGGACACTGCAAGCCTTCCTGACAAACGAATTCTCCAGAGTGGGCGGCGACACCGCCAAGAAGATCTGCGAGAACGCAAGGCTGCTTCCCACATCGAGACCCAAAGAAATGAGCCGCGAGCAAGCTGAATCCCTGATGAACGGGATAAAGGCGACAAAACTCATCAACCCGCCGACAGACTGCGTCAGCCCAATAGGGGCTGAAGCCCTCGAGAAAGGGCTGCGCAAGGAAGTCAACGCAGAGTTCTACTCATCAGTCTCAAGGCCACCCTCGGTCTACAGAGGAAACCCGTTCATAATCGAGGCAGCCATCGCATACGGAGGCCAGCAACCAGGAGACACAGTCGCAAGCGTGCTCAGATTCGCGAACAGAGTACCATTGCTATACCAACAAGGAGCCTGCGCGGTATCAAAGAGCATAATCAAGACAAACTGGAAACCATACGGGCTATCACAGAGCCAAGGAGCGATACCAGTCGGACCGATAACCATACTTGTCCACATCGCCTCAGTGTGGGTGCCATTCACATCAGAATCAAAAGAAGCCATAGCGCACTACCCCGAGATAATCAAGGAGATACGACTGGCGCTCCAAGACTGCGGACGCAAGCTATCGATGTACATCAACAAAAAGAGACGCATCGCCACAGAAGGGAAGAAGCGAAGCTACATCGAGACCTACATACCACACGTCGCAGACGCATTGATAGAACTAGTCGAACTGCAGAAGAGCGACGACGCGAAGATCAGAGAGCTGCTCGCAGAGATACTAGAGAAACATAGAGGGAAACTCGAAGACATCGAGTTCGACCCAGAAGCCAACGAAGAATTCGACGAAGAGATGTCAAAGATAGGGAAGGAACAAGAAACCGAAGACGGAGAAGAATTAAATGACGACGACTGATCAGAGCAAAGTAGTGCTAAAAGACATCAAGGACATAGCGTCCGGAGTCTACAAGACCATACTAGCGAGGCAGCCGCCGAAAGTCGATATGCCACTGCGGGCCCTCTCAAACGTCAAATACGACCCGAAAGAAGGATTCTTCGAACTCCTCGACCAGAAGAAAGAGAGGACACTCACGGCAAGCACAATCAAGACATTCGCGCAGACACTGCGGATGATGTCGTTATCCAAAGAGCTCATCAAGACCAACGACATCGCGACCAAGAGAGAAGCATACTACGTATCTAAGAACTGGGGCGAAGCCAGATTCAATGAGCAACCCGAGTCAGACGCAGTCATGGACGACATCGAAGCCATGCTCATGGTGAACAGGGAACAGATGGGATTCATCCCTGAAGAGAAAGGAGGCGACGTGGCGGGAAAACTAGTCGTGATCGACAAAGATCCAGACACTGGAAAAGAGATAAAGATAGACTGCACAAAGATGGGCACAGGAGCGTACTCAGTGCCATCCTCTGTGGAGGACCTGAAATTCGAGACAAACGCAGAATTCATCCTGGCTATAGAAACCGCCGGTATGTACCAAAGACTCGTGAAGCACGCATATTGGAAGAAAGCCAACTGCATACTGATATCACTTGGAGGAGTGCCGACACGCGCGTGCAGGCGATTCATCCGAAAACTATCTGACGAAAAGAAGATACCGACCTACTGCTTCACAGACGGTGATCCGTATGGATGGCTCAATATCTACCGGACATTGAAAGTGGGATCAGGCAACGCAGCGCACATCAACAAATACTTCTGCGTGCCAAACGCAAAATTCTTCGGCATAACAGCGCAGGACATAGTGCAATACAAGCTGCCTTCACACCCGCTAAAAGACGTGGACATCAAAAGAGTCAAGGACGGGATGAAGAACGACCCGTTCGTGCAGCACCACAAAGAATGGCAGAAGGCACTCAATGACCTATGCGCGATGAAGAAGAGGGCGGAGCAGCAGGCACTGGCGGCGCACGGACTCAACTTCGTGATATCAGACTACCTGCCAGAGAAATTGTCGAACCCGAAGAGCTGGCTGCCGTAGATCTTGGTTTTTATCTGAAATAAGAAAAACGGGGCCTATAAGATTTCATTTGACTTTCTGATAGACCGCAGTGCCGTTGACTATGCGGACCATCGACAGCGAATAGACCGGATCGCCATCAGGACCTATCGAGAAGTCACCAAGAGCGGACGGGCGATGCTTTGTCGCCATGAAAACCCCCCGGATGCATTCGTTGTTTTGGCCGCAAGAAGAGATCGCGTCAGACAGCAGATAGACCGCATCGTAGTTCTCGGCGGCGAACGAAAGCTCGACTTGCAGGTCACCAAATCGATTATGATACTCGGAGACGAAGTGAGAAGCCACATCATTCTCACTGCCATCGACGTGAGGAGTGACGCTCCAAGCGTCATCTGGCAAAGCACCAGCAGACAGATTATACGTGGACAAGCTCACGACAGCAGCATCACCGATCAACGGGATACCAAGACCCATCTCCTTGATCTGCTTGAGCAACACAGAAGCAGTGGCAGGCATCTGAGTGCTGATGAGCAGAACGTCTGGCTCCATAGCGCGGATCTTCTCCAAGGGGGTGCGGAAATCAGTGGTCTCTGGAAGGAACGGCTCTGTAATGATGACCTCGCCGCCCAACTCTTCGAACCGTTTTGTGAAAGCCTGAGCCAACCCTGCAGAGAAATCACGCTGCTCATGAAGTATGGCGACTTTGCGGATGCCCTTGCCGAAAGCGACATCTGCCTGAGCCCCATTATAGTAAGCGGATGAAGGGCTCATACGGAAAGCGAAACGGCCCTTTCCAGTGAACGCCGGAGTCGAAGTGATCGAGGACACTACGAAAACATTGTTTGTCTGCGCGACTGGCAGAATAGACATGCTCTCGGTGCTGCAGTGGCCTCCGATTATGACCGAAACATTATCCACGCTGGCAAGCTTCTGGGCAGCTGTCACGGCAGTGGGACCGTCGCACTTGCCATCCTCTACAATAAGGTCAATCTTGCGGCCATCAATGCCACCATTGGAGTTGACTTCATCGACTGCCATCTGGGCAGCATTGAGCGCCGGAACACCATAGACAGACGCGGGCCCACTCAAAGGACCGATGAAACCCCACTTGAACGGAGGGGTGGCGATCGTCGGATCGACAGATCTACCGGTGATACCACAACCACTGATGACGACCGACACGGCCACCAACAATAGACAATATCGTAATACCATTCTCATTTTCTCACCTTCCAACTAAAACCAAACAATAGAAAGAACCATATGAAGGATATTCCTCTAAAAAGGGAGGAGAAGCGAAAGGTTTATCTGCATCGCCAAATCGGGATAGAGCATGGAGGACTCCCTGTTAGAAGACATAGGCCTGTCAAAAGCTGAGATACGAGTGTACCTGACACTGCTTGAGAGCGGACCGTCAACTTCAGGCCCGATAATAGACTCAGCGGGACTCCAAAGCTCAGTAGTGCATAGAGCAGTCAAGTCCTTGATCAAGAAAGGACTCGTGTCATTTGTGGTCATAGGCAAAGACAAGCAATACCAAGCTACAGACCCAAAGAACCTGGTCCATTATCTCGAAGAGAAGAAAAACAAACTACAGGATATATTGCCGGAGCTAAACGCGAGGGCGGCGCGCGCGAAAGAGAAGAACAACGCAGAGATGTTCATCGGTGCCAGAGCATTGATGAGCATGCTCGAAGGCCTGATAAAAGACGCCAGACCGGGAGAGGATTACCTAAGCTTCTCACTAGGCGAACACCATAAAGATCCGGCGATCGCAAGATTCTATACCCACTACCAGCTCAGAAGAAAAGAGAAGAAGCTGAATCTGAAAGTCCTGGCCAACTGGTCAGCAAAAAGCCCACTCGAAAAGATCTATCCAAAGAGACCATTGAAGGAGATCAACATCAGATACTCCAAGATCCAACTCCCGCAGGGATTAATAATATTCCGCGATCAGGTGGTATTTCTGAGCTGGGGAGACAACCCATTCGCGGTAAAGGTCACAAGCAAAGAGATGGCACGGCAGTACCACCAGTTCTTCATGAGCGTGTATGAGAAGACTGCTGATTGATTTGATGCGATCCGCTAAAGAGACCCGGGAAGACGACTCACCTTGATTCGAGCTCAGCGCACAAAATCGACGTCAGGTTCTTGCGGCCGGAGCGCTCGAGGCGCTCCAGATCCACCTGGCTCGAGTGCAAAGAATGCTTGAAAGCGCCATGCGCCGGATCAGACAGATCGTCATCAGTCAGCCTGACCGCATAATCGAGCAGAATCCTCGCGGCCTGGGCAGTATACTTGACAGCGTGCATGACACCATCAGCGTGAGCGACAGGAGGAGCGCCGGGAAAATTAGAATGATCCACACACATGGCAAGCGCTGAGTAAGCGATGGCCATCTCCCTCGCCAGATGGACCTCGGGCACGAGGGTCTGGCCGATGAAGAGCGCGTCATGGACCGTGGTCCTCAAACGGGCCTCACGCGCAGGAGTAGAGAAAGCAGGGCCATCGATATTGAAATAAGTCCCGAAATTATGGAACTTCAATTCCAAACCAGAAGACCCATCGTATAAATCCCCCAGCTCGTTATGACACAGATTGAACGCGTCGAACAAGCGCTTCCTTAGTGCCTGACTGAACGGCTCATCCATCGAAGCGTGAAGAAGAAGGCCCGGCTCGGCGAAAGTCATTACCCTGCCGAGGTCATCCCAGTCGACATCTTTGACCGCACCAAGACTCCCAGGCCAGGCCTCACGGCCAAGACGGCCGCAGGCGGAGACCGCATAGACCTTATCGACACCCTCGAGCTTCAAAGCCTGGATGTTAGCCCTGTAATTGACAAGATGAGGGACCTCGAGGCCTGCGTGACGAGAGATGAACGCGACATCTTTGCCGCCGAGCTGGAGAGCGCCGACCTTCACTGGCCCATAGTCTGTATCTACCGCCTTGTAATCAGTGACAAACTCAGAGAAACCAGTCCCGCCTATGATGCCTATCTTCGCCATCGCACGGGGGACAATCGGGCATATAAAATGTTTTTGATGGAACCGGGATAGAAGAACAGGATGGATCAGTCCCTGCGGCGGCTGCCACGGTACTCATCCTCGAGCCGCTCATTCAGAAGCCGCCCCCCATTCTCCTTGGCCTGATTGGACTTGGCGAAACCTATCATCATGCTGAGGCGAGAGTAGTTATCACACACAACACTATTGCGCACAGAAGACCCGTTCGAGTAATGCACACGGAGGGAACCATCATCCCTCTTTGTCACAGAGACCGCGTCGGATGCCTTATAGTCACCAGGAGAGGCCTCGCCCATCTTCTCAAGGACTGAAACAAGCTCCATGCAGTCACGGTCAGTCAGCTGACTGATGAAAGTGCAATAGTCGTGCGGACCCATGAATCGACGTCTTAGATTATCCATCTCCTCCATAAGAGAACGATGGCTTAAAAAGATGGATGAGCGCCCTGCGCTATCACCATTAAACCTTTATATACCGACCTTTATTTTTCATCAGAGTTGGACCCGTAGCCCAGCCTGGGCAAGGCGACAAGATCGCTTTGGGGCAAATAAGGCGACAGCCTTCTAAGCTGTAGATCGGGGGTTCGAATCCCCCCGGGTCCGTGAAGTTCTGCAGAGTAAAGAATAATCTAGGATAAATCAACTATAGAAAGAAGAAAAAAGAAAAAGCGGAGGGAGAGATTCGAACTCTCGAATAACCGCTCTCTGCCATATCATCGCCCTTTCGGACTCATCAGAGCGTATCTGCAGGCGGTCCCCTTAGGCCGCTTGGGTACCTCCGCTCTTGAATGCGGCATGCGGACCGTCTATCGACGTCATTTCGGAACTGTTTATAAACTTTGTTTAAGAGAATCGAGATGAGTCAGATTGGAACGTGTCCGACATATAATCCAAATCCGCCGCGGCAGAATCCGGCACGACGGCCGTGGCCTCCACTACGTTCCGGCCACGTCCTGCGCGCCATCCCCAAGGGGCGACCCCTGGCGCGCCGTGCGGATGCCGCGGCGGATTGAGGGAAGTTTGGATCACAGCTTCTTCGCTACCTATTAAAGGCAAGATCACATCTGATCCAGTTATGGCGAGGATATTGGTCAAGAAGAGGCAAAAAGAGTTCATACCTGAGCTGAACCGCGAAGTCATAATCGGCAAGGCCGCGAAGCACTACGTCTCTGACCTGAAGAAACCATTCTCCACAATGAGCGGAGTGATATCAGTGTCAGAGCTCGCCAAGCCAGATGGAAGCGAAGTCAAGACAGACAGCGGAAAAGCGTTCACGATATTCTCGCCATCATTCCCTGACGAATTCAGGAGGATAAAGAGGCTGCCCCAAGCCATCCCATTGAAGGACATCGGACTTGTGATGGCAGAATGCGGAGTCGGACCAGAGACAGTGGCAGTGGACTCAGGCACGGGAAGCGGGGCGATGGCAATGATGCTCGCGCGAGTGTGCAAGAAAGTGACCACGTTCGACATCGAAGACGAGCACCTGGCAGTCGCGGAAGAGAACAAACAGAAACTCGGACTGGAAAACCTGGAGATTCGGAAAGGCGACTTCACCAAAGGAGTCGATGCAAAGGACGCAGATCTTGTGACACTCGACCTGCCAGCGCCATGGGAAGCGATAGATTCTGCTAGGGCCTGCCTGAAAGTAGGGGGGTTTGTCGTGTCCTACTCACCTAGCATGGCACAAGCTATGGAAATGGGAAACACGCTCTCCTCGCGCGAGGATTTCTTAGTGATAAAGACCGTGGAGCTGATGGAAAGAGAATGGGAGATAGACGGACGCAAAGTACGGCCCAAGAACAAGACCATGATACACAGTGGATTTATGACGTTCGCGAGAAGGATAAGGTAGCTCACTTCTCGATCAGAGAGACTATAATATCCGCCAATCGCTCAGGATTATGACGGATAAGATCGGGTTCAGTAATCAGATTAGTAGAGATCAGCCTGACCCCCATCGACTCAATCGCAGACTTATCTATCGCCACAGGGAAAGCCAACTGGCGAGCATACCTGGCAAGGAGATCCTGAGAACCTAACTTATCATTGCATACGATGAAATCGACAGGATGGCCCCCGAGATACTCCGTGACCTCGGAAAGGAAATCAGACGCGGCGAAACCTGTGGTCTCATCGGTCTTTGTCATAAGATTGCAAACATAGACCTTAACCGCACCGCTCTTTGAGATGGCCTGCGGGACGCCTTCCACCAGCAGGTTAGGAAGGACCGAAGTGTAAAGGTCGCCAGGACCAAGGACGATCAAATCAGCTTCTTCAATAGCCTTGATGACCTCTGGATAGGCCTTAGCAGGCCGGTCAAGGAAGATGCGCCTGATCCGCAAAGAAGAGTCATGCTTAGGAATATCGATATTAGTCTCACCCTGGACTATAGCCCCATCAGACAGCTCAGCGCAAAGAGTACGATTAGCGAGCGTCACCGGAAGGACCTGGCCACGGATACGCAGAAGATGCCCAGCCTTATGGATCGCCTCAGCCTCACTCTCAGATATCTTAGTCAAGGCAGTGAGGAAAAGATTCCCAAACGAATGACCCCCAAGAGAACCTGAACCGTCAAAGCGGACATTGAACAATTCTCTCAAGACTTTGGTCTGCGCCTCTTCAGGGGAGAGCGCGAGAAGACACCTCCTCACGTCGCCAGGAGGGAGGATGCCGAACTCGTCGCGCAAAGCACCAGTCGAGCCGCCTGAATCGAACATCGAGACCACTGCAGTGATATCAGAAGTGTGGCGCTTGAGCCCCCTAAGCACGGTGTAAGAGCCTGTGCCCCCACCGATGACTACAATCTTGACCATTTGAATGATGGAACCCCCAATATCATAAAAAACCGGCCCATAGGATCATTTCACCGTCACTGATTTAGCCAGATTGCGCGGCTTGTCAGGATCCAGACCCTTGATGACCGCAACGTGATAAGCAAGGAGCTGAAGAGGGACGATCGAGATCAGAGGCTGGAGCAAGCCGACATCAGGCACCTGGATGAACTCATCGTACGCCTCATTCGGCTTTGTGTCCACACCGACGACCCAACCGCCGCGGGCGCGCACCTCCATAGCATTTGAGACGATGAGCGCGCGGGTCGAATCATCCGCCAAAGCGATCACAGGGATACCTGTCTCGATAAGAGCTATGGAGCCATGCTTGAGCTCGCCGCCAGCGAAGCCCTCTGCATGGATGTAACAAGTCTCCTTGAGCTTGAGCGCAGCCTCGAGAGAAGTCGGGTAAAGGAGGCCGCGACCGATGACGAACATGTCCTTTGATGCCGCGATACGGACGGCGAGGGCTGCCGCTTTAGGCTCGACAGACGCGATAAGAGACTTCATCAAAGAAGACAGGCTGGAAAAGGGGAGGATATCCGTCTTTGCGACCATCGACGAGAGGCGCGCCAAGATCGAAACTGTGCTGATGTAGCTCTTTGTCGCGACAACGCAGATCTCAGGACCAGACCTCATCGGCAGAACCAGGTCAGATATGCGTGATAGAGAGGATCCTGTCGCGTTGACTATCGAGATGATCCGAGCGCCTTTGGCCTTAGCAGTCTTAGCTGCATGCATCGTATCAGCAGTCTCGCCGGATTGAGAAACAGCGATCATTACATCCCTGCTTGAGACGCAAGGAAGAATAGAATCCGACTCAGATCCGATAACCACCTGGACATCCTTTCCTGCGAGAGCACGGAAATATGCCTGACCTACCTTGCCAGCCAAAGCAGAAGTGCCACAGGCGACGATGATGACCTTGGAGGCTGCACCAATCCAAGATGAAGCGCTGGCGAGCGCTGATTCGTCTTGAGCGAGGGCACTCATGACAACCTGAGGCTGCTCATGGATCTCTTTTAGCATGAAATGATGATACTCGCCCTTGCTCGCCTCCTCAAGAGACCAAGGGACAGTCTCTGCCTTGAAATCGACATGAGATGAATCAGAGATCCGCTTAACATCAAGTGAGCTGTTGATCACCGCGAGATCACCATCCCTTAGGTAGACCACGTCCTTTGTGCGGTCAAGGAAAGCAGTGACATCAGACGCGACAAAGAACTCCTTGTCAGACTCATCCACACGGGTGCCTATGACGACAGGAGAGCCATCGCGGGCGACAACGATCTCATCGAAATCCTGATGCACAGCAACGATAGCATAAGAGCCCTTCAGGCGACGGCACGTTCTCCGGACGGCCTCGGCGAATGAAGTGTCTTGGCCGAGCTCAAGCGCGATCAGGTGAGGTATGACCTCAGTGTCGGTCTGGCTCTGCAAAGCGATGCCTCTTGACTTCAGATCGGACCTCAACTCCTGATAATTCTCGATGATGCCATTATGGACAACAGCAACCTTGCTGTCGAAAGAGAGGTGAGGGTGGGCGTTGGATTCAGACACGCCGCCATGGGTCGCCCAGCGCGTATGACCTATCGATATGCCTGATGAGCGGCCGATGCTTGAGACTGAGACCTGGCCGATACGACCCTCCCTCCTGAAAAGTTCGATGTGATCATGGTTTATAGATGCGACACCCCAACTGTCATAGCCGCGGTACTCGAGGCGGCGCAGGCCTTCGATGACAATCTGGGTGGCATCTTCAGCACCTTTATAGCCAGCGATGCCGCACATCAGAGGCACCTCCTCATGGATCCAATCATGAATACTGCGAGAAAAGCCACCCTATAAAAGGATTATCAACAATCTTTTAACACTAGTAAAAGAAATCTTTTAATAGTACAGGCAGTAAGGTATGACTGAGACCATGCTGCTGCTAGAACAGAAAAAAGAGAAACTGGTAAGCACACCCATAAAGGAAGTGCGGCCAGACCAGATCAAGGCAGCGACCAGCGCGCTAGCAGCGAAGATACTCGAACACCTGGCAGAGCACCCCACATACCCAAAAGGGCTCTCAAACTCACTAAAAGTACACGAACAGAAAGTATACTACCACATCAGACGGCTAGAGAAGAGCGGGCTGATAGAAGTCGTCAAGACAGAACCGGTGCATGGCACAGAAGCGCAAGTGTACGGACTGACAAAACCCGCTTTCGCTCTGCGATTCGGAAAAACGAAGACCGACTCGATGAACCTGATAGGGGCACAACCCCAAACATTCTTAGAACCATTCGTCGAGAACGGAGAGCTCCGGGCAAGCATAATAGTCGGAAGCCCCGACCCACACGGACCTGAGATGGCAAGATCACGCGACGGGTATTACGGGATCGACCTATCCCTCTGGCTAGGCACATTCATATCAACACCATCAAAGCTGAACGTGAAACTAGACACTGAAGCGCGCGAAGAAGACCTGAGAGGGAACCTGATACTCATAGGCGGCCCAGTAGTCAACATGGTCACACGCCGATTCAACAACAGGCTGCCGATAAGGTTCGACCCGCGCCGCCATTACGCAATACACTCAACAGTGAGCGGAAAAACATACCACAGCGACGAGATAGGGATCATAGTGAAATCCAAGAACCCCCTCAACCCGAAAAAAAGCATACTGCTTGTGGCCGGAAAGAGATATGGGGGGACAAGGGCAGCTATACTGTCATTATTGACCAGACTGCCGGAAGTCATAGCAGGAAACAAAAATCGGACAGAGACCATGGCAAAGATAATCGAAGGCGTGGACAAGGACGCAGACGGAGTGGTAGACTCGGTCAACATAGTGGAGTGATCTTTGTGGGGATACTGACAAACCTGAAAAAAGAGGCGCGGGTCGTAGGATTCGACGATGCGCCATTCCGCAAAGGAATCGACCATGAAACCCTGGTCGTAGGGACCATCTACCGCGGCGGACAATTCATGGACGGAGTCATATCAACGCACGTGAAAGTAGACGGACACGACGCGACAAGAAAGATCTCTGAGATAGTGGTCCGGACAAAATTCTATCCGCAACTGCAGGCGATCTTGTTGGATGGGATAGCAGTTGGAGGGTTCAATGTGATAGATATCTGGCAACTACATGAGAAGACAAAGCTGCCCATCATCGTCGTGATAAGAGATTACCCAGATTACGAGAAGATCGAGGCAGCGCTCGTGAAGATAGGGATGCGATCGAAGATCAATCTATTGCGCAAGGCAGGAGAGCCAGAGCCTGTCGACGAGATATTTATCCAATGTGCAGGATGCAGCCAGCAGGAGGCTGATAAGATCGTGCGACTGACATCGACACACTCACATATCCCAGAGCCGCTTCGCGCCGCACACTTGATAGCAGGAGGGGTGACACGAGGAGAGAGCAAGGGACGGGCGTGAAGTCGATAATCGGCCCTGATGAGCTCATTGTTTGGCGATGACCCACAACGATTGGAAATACTTCTTGAAATTCTCAGCGATCTCCCCGGATTCTATGAGAATCCCTATCGGCCGCTCCTGCCATGAAGTGATCAACACTTTATCCTGAATGATATCAAAATTGCCCGGGACCGGGAATGGAACATAACGCGTCGTGAGAAAAGAAGGACTCTTCCTTGACAGGACCGTATGACGGTATGATTCATTGGCTATACCACGACCAGGAATATCTCTCTTCTTGAGCCAAGGCCATTGACGGAAGTAGAATTGTTCAGCCAGATCATAATAATCCGGTTCATGCTGGTAGAAGAAAAAAAGGACATCGCCTTTCTTGGCACCGAAGAGCAGATTCTCATAGGCAGTCTCAAGCCCGCGAACACCAGAAAATATCTCGACCTCT
>Ga0074195_1003751_pt1 | contig 13673 bp, 34 predicted proteins | sample EPASupsiteHSE623_FD_64525 | JGI IMG/M metagenome (GOLD analysis project Ga0074195, IMG submission 64525) | Bioremediated contaminated groundwater from EPA Superfund site, New Mexico - Sample HSE6-23 | ecosystem: Environmental > Aquatic > Deep subsurface > Groundwater > Contaminated ...
CGTATCTCCTCTGGATCTTTGTTATCGAAAATCTCCATAGAGTTATGTTATTCCCATAATTATATAATAAAATCGAAACATATGGGTTAAATAGTGGTTTAACCTACTACTATACATGGAAAATACAGCGAACTCGGCAAAACCTGTAGACAGACAGAAACTTCTTGCATATCTCGAACCGAAGATCAGGTTTCTTGATATCAATACACCCATCGTCGAGTGTGCCGAGGTTGCATGGGCGGGGATTCTTGTGTGTAAAATTAAACTCGGGGAGTTTGATGTAGATGGCGAGTGACACCTACACAACAATTACCCTTAAGAGCGCGACATATCGAACGCTCGCGGATCTGAAGGAGAACGACATCAGGTTTTCTGACTGTAAAACCATCAGTGCGGTTATTATGAAACTCATAGATATGTACGGTGACTGATATGAACGAACCTGTTGGTAGGTGTCCGTATTGTAACGACAAAGATCCGTACATGTATTCCGAGGGAAACGTGTTAGACAGTCCGAGATACTATGTTGTTTGTCCTGGGTGTGGTATGCAGGGTCCGGTCGAAGAGTTAGAACCAAACGCGGCAATAGCATGGAACTACCTCAAGCAAGCAACCGACGAGTGGAAGAAATTCGCCAGCACCCCTAGGTGGAAATTATGAATGAACGCGGAGAGACGGATTGGATCGATGTTGCGTTCATATGGTTCATAATTGCAATTCCAACGGCGTGTACCGTTGGCATCGCCTATATGCTGACTCACTGGTGATTTGAAATGGTATATGGAGACGAAGAAGAAATCGGAAAGGTAACATCTGCGCGTATCGGAATGGAGGACCACGGGATTCTGACATTTGACATCATGTTTGACTTTGGGGGGTGTGCTCAGGGGTTCGGAGGATACAACCTGCAATGTAAGAACAGTCACGTTGTTATAAAGGCGATTCTCGGTGCATTTGGTGTTATGTGGTGGGACCAACTACCGGGGAGAATCATCACTGTTGTCCGCGAAGGGGGTATGATTCGAGGACTGAAACCACTCCCGTTCGAGAAAGGCAAGCCATTCAACATTGCTGATATGAAGGAACCCTGTAATGACTGAAAAGAAACGTAAGCGCGCAGAGCGGGTTGACTGGGACGACTGGGAGGATGCCTTCATCATGCGGCATTTTCCTACGGGAAAGAAGACAATGGCGGAGATTGCCCGTGCTCTTCATCGCCCCTACAACAATACCAAGTGTCATATCACCTACATGAAGAAACTGGGACTCTTTGACGGTGTTGAGAAGGAAGACTCTGTATGGACAGAATCGGTTGAATCCAAGCGAGAGTTCATGCAGCATGTCATAGACAAATACGGACTCGGTAAGGGTGATGACAATTAGTGCATTTATGGTAAAACAGGCGTTCCTTGATTTCCTCGAATCTGAACGTGAAACATCACAGTTTCTACGGTTCAGAGGAGTCAGAGATGTGGGGCTCGTTGAAACGCGCATCATTGAACATATTTGGAACGAAGTAGAATCTGGGCGATTCGATTGGACCGGAGAAGGTGACTGAACATGAAGAAGTGTTTAGACTGTTTCCTCGGGTATTTCCCCGACGAGAACGAAACCTGTCCCGACTGTGGTTCCAGTAACCTAGAATTACACTGCGAGAAGGATGTCCCGTGTCACTGTGCGTTACAGATCCACGAAACTGTAAAGATTTGTGATGTTTGTGGTGAACCCGTGTGCCCCGAGTGTGGTTGTCACGATGTTGTTGCAATCAGCAGGATCACAGGGTACATGTCAGAATTAGGCGGTTGGGGGCTGGGCAAGCGACAAGAATTTATTGATAGACAACGTTATAGTATTGGAGAAGATGGACAGATGGAAGGGATTCGATAATGGCCAAGACGACACCAGAGCAGAACGCGGAGATTGCGAAGAGATATGCGCTTGGTGAGAGTTCAGTGAGGCTCGCTCCAGACTATGGCGTCTCGGATGTTACGATCTGTAACATTTTGAAGAGAATGGGCGTTACTGTCAGGAAGTGTAACGACAAAACAAAGAACCTTGTCGTAGAAGACGTTGTAAGTTCATATGCGAACGGAGAATCGTCGAACAAGATAGCAAAGCGATACGGGGTTTCGCACGGAGCGGTGACAAAGTTGCTGGCGGATAACGGGGTGGCAACACGGGATAAAACCGCAGCGGCGTTACCACAAGTCAGATTTAATGTCTGTGTTGTGTGTGGCGAGACGTTCCGTCCGAAGTCAAAGTGGACAGATACCACCAGTCATTCCAGAAAGACATGCTCGCCAGAATGTAAGCGCATCCACGCGGGACGGGTTGCGAAGGACAAACATATGACACATGGAGGATCGCAAATACGATATCAACGCATAGCAAGGGAAATCAAAGAACAGAAGTGTGAAGAATGTGGTGCTATCGACATTCGCCTCGACGTCCACCACATTGACCACAACAAGTCTAACAACAACCCCGATAACCTAAGGATGTTGTGTGTTCGGTGTCACGCCCGGTTCCATTACTATAACGGAGATGTCAATATCAGAGGTGCCCCAAGGAAGTGTGAAGCGTGACGGTCCTCGTAGACTGGCAGATCGTCGATGCCGTTGAGTCAGAGTGGATCGGTATCGATCCGTTCGTCTCCTCAAACGTCCAACCTAACTCATACGACATCACACTCGGGAACGAGATGTTGTTCGATGTTCAGGACGGCATTCTCGACCCCGAATCGGACAACAGAGCGTATATGTCCGTTGCTGTGAACGGAGGATGTCTCAAACCCCATGCATTCGGTTTAGCGTCCACCAGAGAGACGATAACACTCCCTGACGACGTTGTAGCGTGTATTGAGGGGAAGTCGAGTCTGGCGAGAGATGGATTGTCCATTCACTGCACCGGGGGGTGGATCGATGCCGGGTTCTCGGGACAGATCACCCTGGAGATATTCAACCAGGGTTCACGTCCTATCATACTCCGAGAGGGGATGTCGGTTGGACAGGTTGTCTTCTTCCAGACAGAGCACTGTAAGAACCCCTATGGTGTCGAACGAGGGTCGAAGTATCAGTATCAGACAGGACCGACCCCGAGCAAGTATGGTGCGAGGTTTGCGTGATGCTCAGAATATCAGATCCATCAGAATGGTCAGATTGGAACGCTTGGGAATATGGGGCGTTCTTAGTTGGTGGCGCGATTGTTGTTTGGGTGATACTGGGAGTGTTCTAAATGTCTGGGTTTCCGAAGAAAGAGACACGGAAGATCGACCACCCAGAGGTGCGAAATGCCGGGAAATACGGCATTCTCTGTTGTATTCCGTATGGACGGTATAACAGTGAGTTCTCGTTCGGACTCACCAAAGCGAAAGCGATCAAGGAGTATTACAAGTTCATCTGTAAGTTCATTGACGATCAGGAACAGGTGAAGATTAAGGATTTTGAAGGTGATCCGGCAGTAGAAGCAATGGTAGAAGCACGAAAGCAACAGATCCTTGAGCAGGAGAACGACAGTTCCGCGTATCTCCGACAGATACTCAAGGCACACGAATCGGATGATAACTACGAGAAATTCAGAGAAGGGGAGACATTATGAAGCAGTGTCCGTTTTGCGGTAATCCGAACGTTGAAGTGAGATCGGAAATTGGAGAGACATCAATTGCAGCGACGGAACATATTTCGAACATTTACTGTGATGTGTGTGGGTGCACTGGTCCGAAGTCAAGAACACTTAATGTAACATATTCTAAGAAGGTTGCAGAAGTCCTGTGGAACAATCGAAACCGTGAGAGTGATTAACCATGAAAATTTACACATGTCCGAACTGCGACAGAGAAGGAACGATGCTGATTGAGAACGGTAACCGCGCCGTATGTCAGTCCTGTGGATGGCGGGGTTGGGAAGCAAACACCAAGATGGTTGAAATCCCCGACCCGGAACCCGTTAAACTGAAGAAGGGAGAGCGGGTTCACACCTGCTATGTCGATGACGACGGAAATACTGTTGTGAGTGACGAATGGTGAGTCGGAAACCGAAATACATGAGTGAATATACCCTGGAGGCACTATCCTCCCATATTTCGTGTCCGATTTGTCATGCAACGGGAGTAAATCTGGAACAGGTAACGCTCCAGAGACTCGAAAACGATGGTGAAGAGTATCGAAAAGTGCGTCATATTCGCGGAATTTGTAAGAATTGCCTCGAAAATGGACGTGGTGACGTATCAATCGACGTATATCAGAGGTTTTAAGCGATGGTGCGGTATGTTGACACCGAGAAATGTCCCAAATGTGGAAGATACAACCAACCTGACTATAACATTACAGATCATATACCTCCAAAACATGAAGGTGAGTTAGGGTTTAGGAAGTATTACTATTGTCCATGTGGTGTTGAGTTTTACGTAGATACGCAAATCTCGCGCTCAGGTGTCGACAAAGAGTTTCCGGTGTGTAAGTTTGAAGGTGAAATTGGCGATATGGGATGTTTATGACATTTACAGACGTTTTCGGCATGGTTGTCTTCGTAACAGTAATGATAATGGGATTTGTATGTGTCATTTTCCCGTTATTTGAGAAATATCTACAGCGAAAGGGGGTATAAATCATTCGTATCGGAATAATGGGAACCCATTGCGCAGGAAAGACGACTCTCGCCACCGAATTGGCACACAGACTCGAACTCCCGCTCATATCGGAGATCGCCGCAACAATTCCAAAGGAGAAGAGAGCATCGATTGGAACCCAACTCGACATCCTGTTCAACCAGGTGAAGTCCGAGATGCCGTATTCGGAGTTTGTGAGCGACAGAACCGTCTACGACAACTGGGCATATTACTATTACTGGGCATGTAAGAAAGGTTCGACGCCTACACTCGATATGAATGTCCTGAACTTTGTCGATTCTTACGTGGCGAGGAAGCGATATACGCATCTGTTCTTCGTTGACGAATACTTCAACCTCGAAGACAACGGTGTGCGGGACACAGATCCACGGCAACAGTCGTTCGTGTATGACGTGCTCCGGGAGCGATGTGGTGATCTCGCACAATGTGGAAAGAACGTCATACCGATAAAGGGATCAACCGAAGAGAGAATCGAACAGATCATGAGGTTTCTGGAATGAGCGATGAGTGTTTTGGAGAGTGGGGGGCATGGCGGGCGGTCGTGGTGTGTCTCGATCTGGGCGCGTCTCCAAGACCCCCGCGCCCCACGAAAGGAATGGGAGGGGGATCACATTCGATGCGATACCTCCGCCAATTCCACGAGCGATGGGAACGCGGGAAGGAGTTGCTTGATGCCGTCGGGTGGTCGCCATGACAACCGATTGGGTTACCTGTCCTCACCGATATGGAGAGCGGGGCGCGTCGTGGTGTCGAATCTCCGGTGGTGCATGTCCGGTTGCATGGAAGATGGGACCGTGCGCGAAGGAGTCGGGCGAATGACAATCTGTCACCCCGCAATCTTCACGGATAACGCGGCGGTTGCACGGGACTGTGCGGCAAAGGTTCCAATCGAAGTGATCCAGCAGCGATACGGACTGACGAAGAACGCGATCAAGTCGATATCCCGGTGGTATGGGTGTTCGGGGAACAACACATCGAAGATAATCGGTATTCCCGAAGAGGAAGAACTTGAAGTGGTGCGACTCTATGAGGAAGAGGGGTTATCCATGACGGCAATTGCCCGTCGATTCGGACTCAAGTCGAAGCATGGCGTCGAACGTGTCCTGAAGGCGCACAATGTCACCATGCGACAATCGGGAAACCACCCCGAACCACTCGCCCCGGAGTATTACGACTTCTACATCTGGCAAACCAAGCAGGGATATACGGACGGTGTTGCGAGAAATGCTGCACAGCGCATTAAGCGGTGTCATCTCGCAGGTGCAACCGATCCCGATAAGGAACTCCCCAAATCGCTCCAGGGAGGTATCAATCCTGCTGCGGAACGCGGTAACAATCTGACGGTAATGCGACGATACGCAGAGTTTAAGAAGGTAACAGCATGAACGAATATCTTACAACGAGAGAAGTATCGAATCTCACGGGCATCTGTTGGTCGTCAATTAAGATGCGATGTAAGAACGGTAACATCCCCTGTACGTGGGATGGAAATCGATATCTTATTCGACTCGAAGATGCAAAGACTATTACACGACTGAAGTGTGGACGGAAACCGAAGTGCCGAGAACATACAAACCCGGCGGAAAGTCGAAGTATGGTAACGTCAAAGTCAAACTCGACGGATATACCTTCGACTCACAGCGAGAACGAGACTACTACCTCGAATACAAACTCGATCCGGAAGTCGTTAACCTCACTGTTCACCCGCGCTATGAACTCACTCCGAAATACACCAACGCCGAAGGGGTCAAACGAAGAGCACAGCACTACGTTGCTGACTTCCTGGTCACGTACCGGGACGGCCGAGAAGAGGTGGTAGATGTGAAGGGTGTGGAAACCCCCGTCTTCAAACTCAAGAGGATCATGTTCGAACTCAAATATGGAAATGTGATTGAAATTGTCAAGTAGAGATTCATGGGAAATTGAGACAGATGCACAGTCATCTGTGGGGTTTGACCACGAGAACCACGAATGGGACCCGTCCTATCAGTATATGAATTCGGAATCGTTAATGGCATCTGGAATGGGTAAGCGATACACGTTCGGACACACCACTATTGCAAGAGTGATGACATTTCACCCAGAGACCGTGTGTAGAGTTGCGAAGAAGTTCCTCGAACTCACTGGAGAGCCGTTGGGAGTGTATATAGAGGGTTACAATAACTGGGGAGATATGATCAACGGACCTCTCGAATATCATTATCGCGTTTCGTTCTTTGATTCAAAGAGCAATGTAAAGACGAAAGCACTGTGCGAGGCGATAAAGTATGCGTAGAATCGGAGCGATTGTTGGGTTGTTTATTGGCGTATGTATCTAAACCCCGTATATTTTACAGGAAGTTCGACAAATGACGATGTATACCCATAGATCCAAACCGAGTATCAATTGGAGAACGAACCGGATCGACCTTATCACGTCAGATCCGCCTCCACTACCAATGTCGGAGATTCAGCGGAAAATCAGGGAGCGTGTATCACTGAGGAAGCATATGTCGGAAATGTGAATCAACAACCACAATTAGAATCGTCTCAGACCGCTGTAGATTGATTCTAAGACACTCTCTCCCCCTTACCCATACTTCCTATCATCTTTACTATTACACTGCCTTAAATCGCTTCTAAATGCGCGTATAATATTATTCTATATCATACTTCGACAGTACGCACAGCATTATCTCTCCAGGGGTCGGCGATCTTGCACGACTCGTCACAGTTGTCACAACGATCGCGAATTGTTTCTGTCGACCTGAACACGCGGAACTCGTGACTCCCACAAAATGGACATTTTAACCATTCGGCGACGATTCCGAGCAGATGGCGGTGAAACTTCTGTTCTCCACAGTTCTTACAGGTGATGAACAGTCCCCCTTTCTTACACGGAACGCCGATTGATCTCCAGGTTCGGATATCGTCCTTGTCCTTCATATTCGTATTATTCTATTCTATAGATATTAATTATATTCGATGGCATATTTTATAGAATATTTAACCTTTACTTGTAGACCTAAAATTTATACGAGGTACTTAGCGGGGTTTTAGGAACGATTCCTAGATGCTTTGGGGCCGGTGTGGTGTAACGGTTCGTGCTCCTTTTACCAATCGCATTCCGTTGCGTTTGTATTCGGTTCAAAGTATGATGTAGTGCGGAGAATGATAGTTCTACGAAATTCATATTTGTTGAAATGAATAGAAGGTGTGCCCTGTATATATTAATATAATATTATAATATAATTAGAATATATTAGTATAGAATTAGAATATTATTATCTTAGTAAGAGAATATAATTATTATAAGAATAGATGCCATATTGAATATATTAATTATATTTAATTAGAATATGTTCGTATTGAATAGAATAAGAATAGAATATGATATCATATTAGATAGAGACAGAGTGCTCTGTAACGCACATAGACGAGTTCTAAGACAGGGTGGTGAGTAGGTCTAGGATAACTATCGACCAGGTAGATCATAGGTCATATCGTTACTACGATTTCAACTTATATTGTAGCGCATAGCAGTGCGGCAGGTGATTGGTAGTGGTGCGCGATAGAGACCTGGAGAGAGTGTCATTACGTCAATCGTCGAAGTGGTTGATGGTATTATTATTCAATAGGTTAAGTATTGAGATATTATACTAAAACGATCATGAAAGATTTATCTAGTGATACGGTGATGTTGTTATGTCGAGAGTCGCAAGGCAACCGACACAAAAACACAATAAAACGAAGTGAAGTGCTCCAGGCATTGTATGGAGTATGGATCGTATAAGCAAAACCGAAGAATCGGAAGGGTATAGGGTGGGCCGAAGGGTGACACCTAATGACGTTCCTATACTGGTATGATGAAGGTTGCCTCTTACTATACTATCGTCTATAACGCTCACTGTACCGTTATGGGCGGTTTGTGGTAATCGTTTGATGGTTACTACTAAGAGGTTGTAAAAATGGATTACAAATACGCATTACTCGCGTTATCATGCTTCGGTGTGATCGTATCGTATATGATCATTATAGTATCAATGGTGTGAATACCTCTTTATTTATCTAGTAAGTGATAGGGTCTTGCCGCTCTATCACCTAGAATAGATCAAGGAGAGTGATTTGGAAAAGATAACAACTGAAACCGGATTCGACTTGCCTTATACCTCATTGGGATTCATAACATTCTGTTGCCCCGTTGATACCGCAAACCATCTAATGAGATATCATTAGGGTATCAACACATTGGAGTATCCTATAGGATACTCGGAATATCAATACCTCTTTCAGAGCATAAAGGATATCGGATATCCCGGTATCCGTGCATTAGATAGAGGCGAATTAACATACTCCATCTATGGCTGAGAATGTGGATTAACTCACAGAATCCGTATGCATTATTCGGATATCTTGAGATGTATCGTATTTTGAGTATCTAAAATTAGGTGAAAACAATGGTAATAAAAACAACGGAAACCGAGATCGAACCGGGTCTAAACGCACGATCCACCTATTACGGCATTGTAACGGGTTTCCCGTTTGATGATCCTAAGAGCAAGTATGCGAAACTCAAGCATCACCATTACAGGATTGATATTATCAGTAATGGTAAAGTTGAGACATTTGACTATTATGATTCATACTCCGCATATGAGAAGTGGATACCGACTTACCTTAAATTCCCCGATCACCTTACAGAAGAACAGGATACCAAATTATACGCAATGAGAAACCCCCCAACACTCTCAGAACACAGCCTTATATCAGCGGTTGGAAGTATCTTCGAGGATGCTATCAGCGGATCTATGGATCTGTGTGACTTTGTAGATGAATACGGGTTTGATAACTGTAAACAGAGTATCAAGACCTGGAAAGCGTGTAGAGACGCCTATGATCGATTAATCCGTATGGGTAGTTTCTCTGAGAACGATTTTTACCGTATCGTAGAAATGATCCAAGAGAAAGAAATGGAATGGTAAAACGACTACGTTTTACGTTGAAATTGAAATGGGTAACGCTGCAATGTACACTATTCAGGATGTACAATACGCATTGCTGACAATTATAGAAAAACTGAATAAACAGCATGGAGGAGATATCCGAGATATCAACGGTAACAGAGTAGGGGAATTTGGATACAGGTGATCCATATGAAATCTAAACAATTTCTCGATGCTAAAGAATCAACAGCAAACCCTCTCTATGCTCATTCTTTCCGGTTAGGCATGGCCGAATCTGTTTGTGAAACAGCAGAATATTGGTTAGATGAATTATGCGGATATGCTGATATGTGTCCACATGGTAACGATCCGTCTACATGCCCGGAATTGATCCACGAATGCAGATATCTTATCGCTGAGATTAAATCCAGCGTCAAGCGTATAATCCACCATTAAAGGAGAAAAGAGAATGACAAAACAAGAGAAAGAACCGTGTGAAAGGTGCCCCGATGATGTTAGGGGAAGTTGTTATTACAAAAACTGTCCCGCATATCTAGCATATCAGAAGAGAACGGGTACGGGTCCGGGATACGGATTCTATAGAGGATATTGAAGGTGATCTAAATGCTTAAAAGTGGTTGGAATCTTCCGCCCGGTTGTTTCGAATCGGATCTTCCCGGCAATAGACCCGAGGATATCCTATTTGAACATGTATGTGATGAAACCTGCGACTCCTGTAAATGTGTCGAGGTGTGCAAACATATCGAGAACGGATCGGAATGCGATTGTCCCTGTATCCAGAAAGCGATGGAGGCGGCACATGAACCCCCTTCATGGGTCGAAAATATATGGTGGGATGATGACTAATGGAACCAAAATACCCACTTGTTCGATCACACATCACACATTCAAAACTAACAACTGATTATAAGGGAACAAACCTATGGTGGAATTGGTTAAACAACCAGCACCCAGGGTTCTATATCATTGGACATTTGCGGAATGTTGACGACGATACAGTCTCATATGGTCCACCAAAACTGTATAAGGTGTATCGAAACAAAAAGGGAGATTATTACATCCACATAAACCATAAGCGGTTTTACTTCTGTAAACCATATGGAGAAGGAACATGGACAATGAACGATTGATTATGCAATCGTCGCGAAGCATGAGGGATTGAAATGTGTAAAGGATTCATGACAGCAAGGGAATTACGATCCCTGGATAATCATATCACGGGACATTACGGGGAGGACCAGTATCAACCAGAGATAGAACTAGATCCCGCCGATAACATCCCGGTAGAAGTCCACCCGTGTATGGAATGTAACTGTGACAAATGTATTGACATATTCTGTAAGTATAACAGATATGATGAGGTAAACACAAATGACGAAACTTAATGCTCGGATTAAAAACAAGGCAATGATTAAGAAAATGCTTGCTGAAGATGGTGTAATGCTTGATTCATATGAGATGGTAGACGCATACACTGAATTTACAACCGAAGAGCGACCGGAGGACGGCAAAGTGCTCCTCTACATTGGCGGGTATCCATCATACATGGAGAAAGAAGAGATCCGCTCTGTTGAAGATGCTGTTAACTATATCTGGAAAGAGCGCAAGCGGTTTATCCCTACAATGGCGCAAAACATTAGAGCGGAGAACGGTTATTATGACTGGTAAACTGACCATTGATCAGAAACAGGTATTAGAGGAGATTCCTGGATATATCCGCATTGGATCGCTTTACAAATGGATGAATAAAATGTTCAACGGTCGCTACTTAACAGAAGAGCGAAAGTTGGGCGTGCAGTGCGCATTGATTCAACTAAAAATCGATATTGACAACGGAGATGTTTAAAATGGAATACAAATTCTATGTTTTCAAGATGTACAACATTAACAACAGTGCAAAGACGACACATTATGAAATCCACGAATTAGAACATCCACGCGCAACCGGCGACTGTGGCGTCTACAATGATGTTAGAACCATTATCTACGAACCATATGATAGTTATACCGAAGCGTTCAATTCGTTGCCACAGAGCGCCAGGAAAGCCTTAGCAAAACGGGGATTTCCCACAACCACCGAAGAATACGAGCAGTTCTCAGAGGAGTTTGGACCTAGACCTAGAATCGGGTGAGTAACAATGGACGAAATTAAATTTGAAAACTTGACAAAGCATCACATTAATGTGATTCGTGGTGATGGCGGAGTGGATTCTATCCCTCCATCTGGAACAGAAGCACGGGTATACAGTACCCAGGACACACGATCTATCGTTAACGGGTATGATATCGTACAAACCCGCTGGGGGACCGTGGTAGGAGTCCCCGATCCTCGCGAGGGAACCGTGTATATCACGTCCTCCCTTGTCGCTATGGCACTCCCTAACCGAAGTGATATCGTTACCCCTAACACCCACCCTAGAGCCGTTGTGAGGGACAGAGAGGGTAATGTGCAGGCAGTAAAGTCCTTCCAGTGTTTTTGGCGGTGCGAGTGATGCGAAAACCACGAGATATACGCATTGCACCAATCCCAAAACATATCAAGAACAAATCGTGTGGGAAGGTGTGGTCAAGATATTGGCACATGAGACAGACGGGGTACAAATGACAACCGAGGGATTGATCATGACGAGGCGTATCGCGTCGTCGGGAGCGTGAGCGACCATGGGAGGATTCGGTACATTCTTCTCATGGTGTATAGTCCACTGGTTGGATTGTCTCCTGTTAGCATTCGGCTTGAGTTACTTTTATTATCTTGGATGTCTATTCATCGATTGGTTGATCATCGAGGTAATACCCTCACTGATCTAAGGAGATGTAAAGATGCGAACAAAATTCGATATTGGGGATATTCAGTCCCTCTGTGCAACGCGAAAGAAAGACGAAGAACTCGGAATCACCTACGATTATACAATTGTATTAGAAATGTTCCCGGATCGTCCGGTGCCGATTGATGCAGACGAATACATGAGACTGTCCCGATCATTCTCCCGCCGATACAAGCGTGGAGAACTCATTGAAGCCTGAGGGCGTGCTTCGTTAACACGAAGACACAAGCGTAAACCGAACAATTAATCCTCTTTTATAACCCATATCTATTACTAGGAGTTTTGACGATGAAACTCGACAGAGAACTGCACGATGACATTGTAAAGAGTATTACAAATCTGAAAAAGTATGGAACCGAACGAGACGAATTTGGTGCGAAGTTGTATCAGATCATACTCAATACGTCTCAGGTCGTTGCATTCGATGTGACGGAACTGACCGACGTCGAACTGATTGCAGAATTTAAGCGGAGACTAAGGAGCAAGTAACCATGCCGAGAAAGGGCAATGTTGTTATCGGTGTCCTCGATGAAGTTGGGGAGACTACGGTAAAGATTGAGAGTGTCGTCTACAAGGTCGCAGAGAGTCCGCAGAGGTTCCTGAAGAAGTATAAACCGGGACAACAGGTCTATCTAAGTCTCAAAGGCGAGACTGTCTCATACATGAAGGATTACAATGACTGGAAGGCGGAGTTCCCATCGAAAGCACAGGCACTAGCAATGAACACATTTGCCGAGAAGATCGAGTCCGCAGCGGAGAAACTGTCCACCGCCACACCATCTGTAAAGGTATCAACGGGAGACGATCTCAGGATTATGAACTCTGCCGCTGCATGTGCAACAGGGTTGGTCAAGTCCATGATTGAGAAGGGACTGATTGACACCGAGTTTCATATTAGAACTACCATGAACCAACTGATGATCGCCATCTACAATGACCAGAAGCAGATCCTTGGAGGGAATTGAAATGATCTATATTTGCGACAGTTGTGTCGAACCATGTTACCATGAAGATCCTAAGGAATGTCCCAACCAGTGTATGTATGAAGATGGAGAATCGCGTTGGCGCGTTGTTAGTATCCGCGAACTTGTAGATGCGTATGTTAAGCACGGATCTAAACCGTAACCCTTTTCTAGTCCTACATTCCAGTTGAAACTGGAGGTAATTCCTCTATGGGAAAAAAGTGGCAGACAACCGTTTATCTACCTGAGCAGTACAGAATGGATGTCAAGGCACATAAACTTGATCTTTCAAGCATGTTGACAGAGCAAATTACATA
>Ga0074195_1003752_pt1 | contig 13672 bp, 7 predicted proteins | sample EPASupsiteHSE623_FD_64525 | JGI IMG/M metagenome (GOLD analysis project Ga0074195, IMG submission 64525) | Bioremediated contaminated groundwater from EPA Superfund site, New Mexico - Sample HSE6-23 | ecosystem: Environmental > Aquatic > Deep subsurface > Groundwater > Contaminated ...
CTTCCTATGTTGAGGAAATAAAAGTGGGCCTTGCCCGATTGCCGGAAAAGGCTGCTGCATTTCAAACTGCTACAGGTTTAGAAATACACAATGCAGGTATTCAGGATATCATGAATTATTTCCATGTTGACCTGATGAATCCAAGAGTACTGATTGGTGCCTTTCTTGGTTCCATGGCCGCTTTCCTGTTTTGCGGGCTCACCATGAACGCAGTCGGACGTGCCGCTCAGGCTATGGTGGACGAAGTTCGCCGCCAGTTCCGAGAGATCAAGGGTATCCTCGAAGGCAAAGCCGAACCCGATTATGCAAGTTGTGTGGCCATTTCCACCAAGGGTGCACAACGTGAAATGCTTTTCCCTTCGATGCTGGCGATTTTAATCCCCATTGCAGTAGGCATTGTTTTCGGTGTGGCCGGAGTTATGGGTTTGCTTATTGGCAGTACCGCCACCGGCTTTATTCTTGCCATCTTTATGGCCAATGCCGGCGGTGCCTGGGACAATGCCAAGAAATACATTGAAGAAGGAAATTATGGCGGTAAGGGAAGTGATTCCCATAAGGCTGCTGTTGTTGGTGACACCGTTGGCGATCCTTTCAAGGATACTTCCGGTCCTTCCCTCAACATCCTTATCAAATTGATGAGCATGGTATCCATTGTGGTTGTCGGTGTAACCCTGGCCACGTCACTGATTTAGTTACCATCATTATAAAATAAAAAAAACCGGTTTCCTCTGAAACCGGTTTTTTTATTTTGTATCGTCCTTTGTCCCTCGTCCCTTGTCCCTTGTCACTTCCTCAAAATATCCCTGTCCTTTTCAGGATAAATTGATTTCAGAAACAATTCCTTCCCATTCCATACCGCATAGGTAAAATGCGATATCCAGTCGCCCAGGTTAACCACCTTGCTGCCAGCCTTAAGGTTAATGACAAATGGAATGTGCCGGTGCCCGAAGATGAAATAGTCAAAATGTTCACGGACCAGCGTTTGTTTCGCAAATACGACCTGGAATTCCTTGTCGTCGCCCCGGTAGGGCTCTGCAATAATGCCCTTGGCGTAACGGCTTCCTTTCGACCATCTTTTTCCGAAAGCCATGGATGCATTGGGATGAAGGCGGGCAAATAACCACTGTAATACTTTATTGGTAAAACCCCATTTCATCAGTTTGTAACTGCGGTCGCCGGGACCGATGCCGTCTCCGTGCCCTATGAAAAATCTTTTTCCATCCATTTCTCTTATAACATGCTTCCTGTAGAGGGTTAATCCTATTTCGGACGGCAGGTAATCATAAACCCAGATATCGTGGTTACCGGTAAAATAATGCAGCTTGATGCCCTTATCGGCCATTTCGGCAAGTTTACCAATAAACCTCGTATGGCCGCGGGGTACGACATGCTTGTACTCATGCCAGAAATCGAAAATATCACCCACCAGGTATAGCTCCGATGCATCATTGGTTATTGTATCAAGCCAGTTTACAAGGAGGCGTTCCCTGCGGGCACTTTGTTCAGGAGGGTATAAACCCAGGTGAACATCCGAAATAAAATAGATGTTGCGAGGTGACTCCAATGCGCTACTTTTTAGGGTTGAATGTCCAGCAGCTTATCTTTCAACTGTGCCGGCGTGAGATTTTTTCCAAGGATTGAGACATTGTCCCTTCCGATCAGGTAATTTGCAGGAATTCCGGTAATATTAAAATTCCCGGCAACCACTGAGTTCGGATACTTTGTATCGATCAAACTGATCCAGGGCAATTCATCATACCGTACAGCCTGTTTCCAGGTTTCCTCATTGTTGTCAAAAGATACCTGCATAACCTCAAATCCTTTGCTTTTGAACTGGTTGTATATCTTTTTTAGTTCAAGGTTCTGCTGCACACAGGATTCACAATAGGTTGCCCAGAACGAAAGCAACACCACCTTTCCCTTGAGGGACTTAAGATCAACTGTATCACCTCTCATATCGGGCAGCGCCACCTCAGGTAGCGATGCTTCGGTTTCCATTGCACGTTGCAGGATGGTTTGGGATTTATATTTCCCAATCATGTTGTCGGTATAAGCCACAAGCGCTTTTACATGCTTTGATCCGGGGTAGTACTTGTTAAGTGAATCGGCAACAATTCTGAAAAACTGCATATCCGTTCCCTTGTAAAAGATATAGGATCCGGGCAGGTATTGCTGGTAGAGCGCATAAATGCTTATAAGGGAATTATAGTGTGTAAGGATAAAGGCAATTGAAAACTTCCGATGGGCTTCCAAAACATCCTGGTAAACCTTGTCCAATCTGATCCTTACAGTGTCGTTCTCAGCTTTGCCGTAGTCATGCGCAATGGAATCAAGTTTAGTCTTTGTTTCATTCAGCATTTTCACGAGCTTGGTCACCTGCTCTGTTGCATGTGATCCTTCAACAGATAATGACGGAATCAGGTTGGATGCATCAGCGGTCAGCCGGATATGCTCTCCCGGTTCAGGGAATAAAACAATGATCTTATTTTCTGACAGCCTGAGCTGGTAAAAACGTGGTTCGTTGGTATTGATTTTGAAGCTGAATTTTCCATTCCCGGTCAGAACTGCAGAGTCGGCCGGAATTGTATTGTAAACATCAACCTCATCGAGGTGCAGAAGGATGTTCTCCCCGTTTGAAATGCTTCCGGTGATCTTCACCCTGTCTTTGTTACAAGCGGCCAAACCAAGAATGCAAAATATAAATATTGATTTTCTCATGTTGCTGATGGATTAAATTTCTGAATTGTTTACCGGTCAGGATTTGTCACCCGGATTTCCTTATTGTTTGCAAGATCGGAAAGCAATTCCGAGAGGTCATTGATACTTAAATTCTTAAAAATGATCTTTCCCTCTTTATCTAGCAGATACATCACCGGCAGTTTGGTAATCTGGTATTGATCCACCACAGGCGAATCCCAGTATTTTAAATCCGAAACGTTGATTCCTTCGGTCTTTTCCGTTTCAATGCTTTGAATCCATGATTCTTTCGTGCGGTCGAGCGAAACCTGATAGCATACCAGTGTTTTGCCTCCGTATTTTTTATATAATCCGGAGATTTCCCTGACTGTTTCAAGACTTTGGCTCGACCAGGAAGCCCAGAAAAGGATCAGCACATAGTTGCCGCGCAACGAAGAGAGTGATTGCAGCTTGCCATCCGCATCAGGTAATTGAATTTCGGGCGCCAATGCTCCGGTTTCAAGGCGCAGCACATCGCGCAATTCATTCACTTTCCGGTTAAGGTCCCTGACTGCACTGGAATTTGGATACAACCCGGAAAGACTTGAATCTACCATTTCATAATACCTGAAATCGCTTTTATAATCAAATACTGGTATATTGCGTCCGAGCTGCTGGTATAACGCCATCAGACTGGCAAGCGACTGCCTGTTCTCAAGTATGAGTTGCCTGGAGAATTCCTGGTGTGCTTTCACAACCTGTTCATAGGTACTGTCAATGCGCGCTTTAGTTCTTTCAAACCCCGGGCTCCCGGTACTGTTTTCAAATTCGGCAGTGAGTGCAGTAATTCTTTCAAGGGTTTTGGTCTGCATTGAAACCATTTTCTGAATCAGGCGTGAATCTTTGCATCCTTCAACGATGTAATTATATTCAAAGGAGGCTGCATCGGTAATCACCCTGAAATCGTCTCCCGGATTGATGATAAGGTTGATATAATGCCTTGGTACCCTGTAAACAATGTAAAAATCCGGTTCGTCAGTGTACCCTTCAAGTACATAGTTTCCTTCCTTATCAGGAGAAACCGAATCAACGGCAATGGTTCCGGTTAAGGTTCGCCGTGCCAGATATAGCATAGATCCGTCAGTATCTTTTACAGTAACCTTTACGGTAAAATTGTGTTTGTCACCTGAACAGGCGCTGAGAAACAACAGGAACAATGATGTAACAACAATAATGCGCATAATCCTGATTTTCGAAGTTTCAAATTTATATTATTCCTTGGTAATATGATCACAGCGCTCAAAATAAAACTCATGCCAAACCAGGCAGGGAGTATCAGATTCTTTGTAATAATGCAATCCGGGAGCCTTCATTGACAACCTTTTCTGCTTTCCGATTGTTGCTACTCGTGTTAAAAAACTTCAGATCTTACATCAGAATATCGATATTTTTTAATACCTTGTAGAAATAAATCATTGAAGGAATGGCCTATCTAAAATTCGACAAATCACAACTGATTAATCTTGAATACTCTTTAAGCAAAGAGTTTGTTCGCAGCAACCGTGCAGGGTCTTATTCTTCCACCACACTGGTTTACTGCAATACAAGAAAATACCACGGGCTTCTGGTAGCTCCTGTTGAAAATCTCGATGGTGACCGCCATGTACTGTTGTCTTCGTTCGATGAGACCATTATTGAAAGAGAGAATGAGTTCAACCTGGGGATTCACAAATACCAGGGAGATATTTACAGCCCGCGTGGTCACAAATATGTAAGGGATTTTATTGCAGATCAGATTCCTACCGTTGTATACCGGGTCGGTGGTGTGATTATGACAAAAGAGAGCCTGCTTGTTGAAAAAGAAGAGCAGATTCTCATAAAATATACCATCGTGGAATCGGATGTGCCTGTAAAGCTCAGATTCAAGCCTTTTTTGGCATTCCGCAATATGCACACCCTGAGCAAGGCCAACCTCTATGCAAACACCAAGGTGAAATTCATACCCAATGGTGTCAAATCAAAGTTGTACGACGGTTACCCGTACCTTCACATGCAGTTTTCAACAAAGGTGGAATTTATTCCCGCGCCCGACTGGTATTACGGAATTGAATACAACAAGGAACTGCGCCGTGGATATGAATATAAGGAAGACCTGTTTGTCCCGGGTTATTTTGAACTTGGCGCCAAAAAAGGCGACGTGATCATTTTTTCAGCTTCTACTGCTGAAGCCACACCCGAACAATTGAAGCGAAAATATACCGTTGAACTGGGTAAACGGATACCCCGTGACAGTTTCAAAAACTGTCTGATCAATGCTGCCGGGCAGTTCATCGTTAGAAAAAACAAAAAGACCGAAATCATTGCAGGATTTCCCTGGTTCGGAAGCTGGGGAAGGGATACCTTTATAGCACTTCCGGGTCTTACCCTTGCCATTGGCGATACGGCAACCTGCAAGGAGGTGCTTGACACCCAGGTTATGAAACTCAAGAATGGTTTGTTCCCCAACACCGGTTCCACCGACATTCCTGCTTTTAATTCCGTGGATGCACCCCTTTGGTTTTTTTGGGCGCTTCAGCAATATACCAAGGCAGTTAAATCCTATACTGCCATCTGGCGGAATTACGGCAAGGCGATGCGTTCTATCCTTGATGCCTACCGCCAGGGAACTAATTTTGGCATTATGATGCATCAGAACGGACTCATCTATTCCGGTCAGCCCGGCAAAGCACTTACCTGGATGGACGCCGTGGTGAATGGCAAGCCTGTTACGCCCCGCACGGGATATGCTGTTGAAATCAATGCCCTCTGGTACAATGCATTGCTCTTCAGCCTCGACCTGGCAAAAAGATCCAGGGATGAAGATTTTATGAAGGAATGGGAACACCTGCCTGCGCTTGTGAAAGAATCTTTTCTGGCCACCTTCTGGGACAGCACCAAAGGATATCTTGCCGATGTTGTGGATGGAAATGTAAGGGACTGGTCTGTAAGGCCAAACCAGGTAATCGCCACATCACTGGACTATTCCCCGCTTGAGAACGAAATTAAAAAAGCAGTACTTACAGTGGTGGAAAGAGATCTGTTAACCCCCCGGGGTCTCAGAACCCTTTCACCCAAGAATGAAAACTACAGGGGCATCTACAAAGGAACCCAGGAACAGCGTGACCTTGCCTATCATCAGGGCACAGTATGGCCCTGGCTTCTTGAACATTTCTGTGAAGGTTATATGAACCTGCATAAGGAGAGCGGAATGGGATTTCTCGAACGGCTTATTCACGGATTTGAACCGGTAATGACAGAACTTGCCATTGGTACGATTCCGGAAATTTTTGACGGTGACCCGCCCCACAGAGCACGCGGTGCGGTTTCACAGGCCTGGAGCGTAGCTGCGCTCCTGCGCATTATACACAGGTATGATTGCATGCCCCACAGCGATTAAATAAGTTGAGTAAATAACCTAAATCAACCAATATTCTATGCGTGTATTGATGTTTGGATGGGAGTTTCCACCTCATATATCCGGAGGATTAGGGACAGCCTGTTATGGATTGACAAAAGGCCTGCACAATGTCGGAGTCGATGATATTCTGTTTGTGGTGCCCAAGGCTTATGGTGATGAGGACAGCAGTAAGGTAAACATTATTGATGCCGGTGAGGTAGTTGTAAGTGACAGAATCATTGACTACAGCACTTTTTTCCAGCGTATTCACTTCATTGAAGTAGGTACCTCCCTCAGACCGTATTCCACACCCGAAGAATTTGAAAAAATATCTTCGGAAACAAAATCCGATTCCAAATACCTTATCCATTCCTCTTTCTCCGGAAAGCTCAGTTTCAGTGGAGGTTATGGCACTGACCTGTTCCAGGAGATTGCCAATTACGCCGTTGTTGCCTCCATCATTGGTTACAGATACACTTTTGATGTTATTCATGCACACGACTGGCTTGCCTACCCTGCCGGAATTTCTGCCAAGATGATCTCGGGAAAACCCCTGGTAGTGCATGTACATGCCACAGATTTTGACCGTAGCGGCGGCAGTGTAAACCCGGGTGTGTATGAAATTGAAAAAGCAGGAATGGAAGCAGCTGATAAGGTAATTGCGGTCAGCAACCTCACCCGCAACATCATTATTGAAAAATACGGCATTGATCCCGACAAAGTGGTAACAGTGCACAACGCTGTTGAACCTATTGCCGACCGTGAATTGCTAAAACTGTCGAAGAATTTGGACGACAAGATTGTTACTTTTCTCGGCAGGGTGACATTGCAAAAAGGACCTGAATACTTCATCGAAGCCGCCAGCCTTGTACTTCAGAAAATGCGCAATGTACGCTTCGTTATGGCCGGCAGCGGGGATATGTTACACCGTATGATCGTGCAGGTAGCCCGGTTCAAAATGGGAAACCGTTTCCATTTTACCGGTTTCCTTAAGGGTGATGATGTACACCATATGTTTTCAATCAGCGATGTATATGTAATGCCCTCAATTTCTGAACCATTTGGTATTTCGCCGCTCGAGGCCATGCAGTCAAATGTCCCCGTGATCATTTCACGACAATCGGGCGTGGCCGAAATCCTTAATCATGCCATAAAAATCGATTTTTGGGATACGCATGCCATGGCCGATGCCATTTACGGGTTCCTCAACTACGACGGGCTTACCCAAATGTTTAAAAAGCATGCCCGCGAGGAAGTGGATAACCTGAAATGGGAACATGCCGCTTCCAAAGTGAAAGATGTTTATTTGTCAGTGATAAAGTAACAACAACCCTATTATAGCCAGAAGCATGAGAACGATTTGCCTATATTTTCAGATTCATCAACCCTTCCGGTTGAAACGCTACAGGTTTTTCAATATCGGTACTGATCATTATTATTATGATGATTACCTGAATGAATCGATCATTGCCCGTGTGGCTGAACGCAGCTATCTTATGGCAAACAAGGTGATCCGACAGATCATTAAGGAATATGGTTCCAAATTCAAAGTTGCCTATTCCATTTCGGGCATTGCACTTGATCAGTTCGAACTGTATGCTCCCGAAGTTATTGATAGCTTTCAGAAGCTGGCTGCAACAGGCTCTGTGGAATTTCTGTCAGAAACATATTCTCATTCGCTTGTAGCCCTTAAAAACAAAGATGAGTTTGTAAGACAGGTGAATGAACACCGCCAGAAAATTAAAGATTTGTTTGGCCAGGAACCTTCTATATTCAGAAATACCGAGTTGATTTATTCCGATAAAATAGGGGCCGATGTGGCGGATATGGGATTTACCGGCATGCTTGCAGAAGGGGCCAAACACGTACTTGGCTGGAAAAGCCCGAATTACCTGTATTGTAATTCCATCAATCCCCGCCTGAAATTGCTGTTGCGGAATTTCAGGATCAGCGATGACATTGCTTTCAGATTTTCAAACACAGCCTGGTCAGAGTTTCCCCTGACCGCCGAAAAATTTACGGGTTGGTTAAAAAAGCTGGATAAAAAGGAAGAAACCGTCAATATCTTTATTGATTACGAAACGTTCGGCGAACAGCAGTGGATGGAAACAGGCATATTTGATTTCCTGAAGGCTTTGCCTGGCATGGTTTATAAAAACACCAATTTTACGTTCGGTACTCCAAGTGAAATTGTTGCAGGACTCCTTCCCATTTCTACGATCAGTGTCCCCCACCCAATTTCGTGGGCTGATGAGGAGCGCGATCTCACTGCCTGGCTTGGGAATGAAATGCAGGTGGATGCCTTTAACAGGTTGTATTCCTTTACGGATAAGGTAAGACAATGCAACGATAAAAAGATTCAGAAAGACTGGAAATACCTGCAGACCAGTGACCATTTGTATTATATGGCTACCAAGTTCTTTACTGACGGGGGTTACCATGCTTATTTCAATCCTTATGAATCCCCTTACGAGGCTTACATAAACTATATGAATGTTCTGAGCGACTTTGGCAACAGGTTGTTTAAGTTAATACCTGAAACCGGGAAAGACCAGGAAATAGAAAGCCTCACACAAACAATCTCCGAAAAGGATGAACTGCTGAAAAAATATGAATCCGAACTTAGCCGTCTGAAGTCGACAAAGACAAAAATTACTCCGGCACCAAAATCCAGGGGTGCTGCAAAGCCTAAAAAGAAAGCTGTTCCGCGAAAAAAAGAAACTATTTCTGTCAAAGCGGGTAAAAAGTAAATCGCATAATGTATTTTCGCTTCCTTAAAAATCGATCGTTACATAATGTTTATATTTGAATTTTGTACTGTGTATGAATAAAAATTTTTTGTCTCCTGATTACCTCTTTGAAGTAAGTTGGGAAGTGTGCAACAAAGTGGGAGGTATTCATACCGTTATCGCTACCAAAGCTCTTACACTGGTCAATGAACTCCAAAATAACTTCATACTTATAGGTCCCGATCTTATAAAAGAGGAATCCGGTGGAAATCCTGAATTCATTGAAGATCCGCAGCTGTTCAGTACCTGGAAAAAGCAGGCTGAATCAGAGGGATTGTATTTTAAAATCGGAAGGTGGAATATTAACGGATACCCGATCGCGATCTCACTCAATTTTTCCAACTGTTTTCGGGACAAGGATAAGATTTTCTTTGAATACTGGGAAAAATACAAGCTGGACTCGCTGCCGGGACAATGGGATTATATCGAACCTGCCCTGTTTGGATATGCTGCCGGAAGGGTAATTGAAAGTTTTATCAAGTTTAACTGTACAACCTATGACCGCATCATTGCCCATTTTCACGAATGGATGACGGGTACGGGGGTATTATACCTGAAGGACAGGATTCCCCAGGTAGGTACGGTATTCACAACCCACGCTACCGCCGTAGGCCGTTCTTTGGCTGGCAACAACCGCCCACTCTACAAAAATCTCAAGACATACAATGCCGAGGAGATTGCCAAGGAATTCAACATTATATCAAAACAATCGGCAGAAAAGCTTGCTGCCCAGCAGGCAGATGCCTTTACCACCGTGAGTGAAATTACGGCACAGGAATGCAGCCAGTTTTTGCTAAAAGATGTTGACATTGTTACCCCCAACGGTTTTGAGGATACATTTGTGCCTTCAGGAAGCAAATTTGATCAGCGAAGACAGGAGGGCAGGAAGAAATTGCTCGAAGTAGCTGAAACCATGTTGGATCAGAAATTCAGCGAAGATGTTTTTATAATTGCCACCAGCGGGCGCTATGAATTTAAAAATAAGGGCATTGATCTTTTTGTTGATGCCTTGGGTAAGCTGAACCGGTCGCCGGAGATAAAAAGGCCCGTTCTGGTTTACATTCTCATACCTGCCAACCATTACGGTCCGCGCAAAGACTTAATGAACAAACAACCGGGTGCTGAAGGTGCATTCGGATCAAAATACCTGACCCATAACCTCCATGATGCGGAATGGGATCCCATTTTGAACCGGATTAAAGAGGCGGGACTTGAAAACGGCCCCGATGATATAGTAAAAGTATTGTTTGTACCATCCTATCTCAATGGGAATGATGGCATTTTCAACACACCCTATTATGATCTCCTTATTGGCCTCGATCTTACTGTTTTTGCATCGTATTATGAACCCTGGGGATATACCCCCCTTGAGAGTATTGCCTTCTCAGTTCCAACTGTAACCACCACACTGGCGGGTTTTGGACTCTGGATCAATAACAAGAGTCCTGATTCAGTCAGTTGTGTGGATGTGATCCATCGCACCGACGACAATGATATCGAAGTGGAAGAAAACATCGTAAAAGCTGTTCATGGCAAGTGCAGCCTTTCAATCGAAGCAATGCAGGAAGCGAGGAAAAAGGCATACGATGTTTCAAGGCAGGTATTATGGGCTTCCCTGATTGATTATTACAGACAAGCGTATGATATTGCCCTGCAAAAAGTTGCGCGGCGTATCGACCAGTTTATAATTATCGAGGAACGTCAGACAGAGTTGGTACAGGAGTTCGTTGGACCTGCCGAAATCAGGCCAAACTGGAAGCGGATCATTATAAAGTCAAAGCTTCCCGAACAACTGAGCAAACTTAATGAATTGACACAAAATCTTTGGTGGACCTGGGATGACGAGGCACAGGAATTGTTTGAGGTTATTGATTCTGAAATCTGGCAGAAATGTGACCAGAATCCCGCCATCCTCTTTGAACAGGTGAAATTTAACCAGCTCGTTGAATTAAGCCATAACACCGAGTACACGAATAAACTCAACAGGGTTTATGCCCGGTTTACCAACTACATGGCACAAAAGTCCGATCCGAACCAGCCAAAAATAGCATACTTCAGCATGGAATATGGCTTCCATTCATCCCTTAAAATATATTCCGGAGGTTTGGGTATTCTGGCAGGTGACTATCTCAAAGAAGCCAGCGACCAGAATGTGAATATCACGGGGGTGGGGTTGCTATACCGGTATGGTTATTTTAGCCAGATGATCACTACACGAGGTGAACAACAAGCCATGTATGAGCTTCAGCATTTTTCAAAATTGCCCGTAAAGCCGGTACGCGATGAGAATGGGCACTTTGTTACGGTTACGGTTGTTTTTCCGGGTCGTCCGCTCCATGCACGAATATGGGAACTTAAAGTGGGACGGATCACGCTGTACCTGCTTGATACGGATTTCGATGGCAACATTGAAGAAGACAGAAGCATTACCCATAACCTTTACGGAGGCAATAACGAAAACAGGCTAAAACAGGAATTGTTGCTTGGTATTGGGGGAATCAGGGCACTCGAAATGGTATGTATTTATCCCGATCTTTACCACAGCAATGAAGGACACAGCGCCTTTATCGGACTGGAACGGATGCGCAATTACATATTCAAATACAGCCTGTCATTCTCCGAAGCAAAAGAGATCGTGCGGAGTTCAACCCTTTTTACAACCCATACACCGGTCCCCGCAGGTCATGATGAATTTGAAGAGGACCTGCTCCGCAAGTATATCGGACATTATCCTGAGAGGTTGAAAATCAACTGGAATGAACTGATGGCCCTTGGCCGTTCGAGCATAAATGCCTGGGGTGAAAAGTTCAACATGAGTTTTCTGGCGGCACACCTCTGCCAGGAAGTAAACGGCGTGAGCATGCTCCATGGAGAAGTTACCCAGCAAATGTTTGCCAAACTCTGGCCCGGCTATCTGCCCGAGGAATTGCACATTGGTTACGTTACCAATGGCGTTCACTATGACACATGGACTGCTAAAAGCTGGAAAAAACTTCACAGGGAAGCCTTTGGGGAGGGATTTGAAAGCAACCTGTCGGATGTGGATTACTGGCAAAGAATTTATGATGTGCCCGATAGTAAAATATGGGAAACCAAGCAGAAACTCAGGCAGCGGCTTATTAATACCATTAAGGACCGTTTCAAGGAAAACTGGGTGAAACGCCATGAAGACCCGAAGCGGATCGTTGCGATCAACCACCAGTTATCGGATAAAGCCCTGACAATCTGTTTTGCCAGGCGATTTGCCACTTACAAGCGGGCATACCTCCTTTTCAGAAACCCTGAGAGACTTGCTCAGATTCTCAATATCCCCGGAAAGCCTGTTCAGCTGATTTTTGCCGGCAAGGCACATCCAAACGACAAAGCAGGCCAGGACCTTATCAAAATGATAGTGGATATTTCAAAACGTCCTGAATTTTTAGGTAAGATCATCTTTCTCCAGAACTATGACATGAGCCTGGCCAAAATTCTGGTGCAGGGCGCCGATATCTGGCTGAACACTCCCACAAGACCGCTGGAAGCATCCGGAACAAGCGGGGAAAAGGCTGTTTTGAACGGCACCCTCCATTTCAGTGTTCTCGACGGCTGGTGGGTGGAAGGATATCAACCGGAAGCCGGATGGGCCTTAACAAATGAAATAACATACGAGGACAATGGTTTACAGGATGACCTCGATTCCGAGATCATCTATTCGTTGCTGGAACAGGAAGTAATACCTGCATTTTACGACCGGAACAAGACCGATGTCCCTGAGAACTGGGTGCGTATGATGAAGAACTCCATTGCATCCATTGCGCCACATTTTGTAACGAGCCGTATGCTCAATGATTATATGCAGCGGTTTTACACCAAGCTTTATAAAAGGACAACCCAAATGACTGCCGATGATTTTGATATGGTGAAACGGATGTCATCGTGGAAAAAGAGGATAAAACGGGCCTGGAACAATATCAGTGTGGTAGAGTTTTCGATATTTTCCAATGGCAGTGAATCCTACGAAATGGACCATACCTATGAAGGCAGGGTGGTGCTTGATCTGAATGAGATATCTCCATCTGATGTCGGGGTTGAACTTGTAATTACTGAAAACGGGGAAAGACTGATTTCGACCTATGAATTTGTGCTCGATAAACACAGTGTTGATAAGGCGCAGTATGCAGCCAGCATCACCATACATCAGCCGGGTACCTTTAATTACGGTATCCGTATTTTCCCAAAGAATGAAAATTTACCACACAGGCAGGACATAAATCTGGTGAGGTGGATCTGAAACCAATGATCAGGGGCATATTTTCACTTACACGGTTTTGAAAATGAACCGGTTTTGGAAAATAAAGGATGGTGATTCCGATGTAATTCAAAGGCTTGCCAATGACCTTTCAGTAAGTCCGGTTATTTCCACCCTCCTTGTTCAACGGGGAATACATACCTTTGATCAGGCAAAGGTATTTTTTCGGCCCGATCTCAGCGAACTTCATGATCCGTTCCTAATGAATGACATGGAAAAAGCTGTCCACCGGTTTGAAAAAGCATTGAAAAACAAGGAAAAAATTCTGGTGTACGGTGACTATGATGTAGACGGCACCACCTCCGTGGCGATGGTTTATTCCTTTATAAGAAAATACCATAACGGCGTTGATTATTATATACCCGACCGCTATTCCGAAGGATATGGCGTATCATTAAAGGGGATCGATTACGCCATTCAGCATGGCATATCCCTTATCATTGCACTCGATTGCGGTATTAAAGCAGTAGACAAGGTTGCCTA
>Ga0074195_1003753_pt1 | contig 13668 bp, 6 predicted proteins | sample EPASupsiteHSE623_FD_64525 | JGI IMG/M metagenome (GOLD analysis project Ga0074195, IMG submission 64525) | Bioremediated contaminated groundwater from EPA Superfund site, New Mexico - Sample HSE6-23 | ecosystem: Environmental > Aquatic > Deep subsurface > Groundwater > Contaminated ...
ATGCATCAGACCTTTTTTACCTCAAGAAGGAATTCGACGGCAAGTTGCGCATCGCGTTGGTCAATCTGCCGCTCAAATTCCACAATCTCGCCGTCCCGGCGGCCAAGGCGGCGCTCGCGGCCGGTCGGCAGGAGCGGGTCTGGGAGATGTATGACCGTCTCTTCACCGAACAGACCGAATGGAAGAAAGGGACCAATTTCGACCTCTACCTCGACGGCGCGGCGCAGGCGCTGAAGATCGATGTACAGCGGTTCAAGAAGGATATGGAGGATCCGCGCACGATGGAGATCATCCATCGCGATCTGGCGCTGGCCGACGCGGTCGGCGTGCGGGGCACCCCCGGCATCTTCATCAACGGCCGTTACGCCAGCGGCGCGTTCCCGCTGGAGACCTTTCAGGCCACCATCCGCGAGGAGCTGGAGCGAGCGCGCCCGCTCATCGAAAAAGGGATGACCGGCGATGCGCTCTACCGCGAACTCATCAAGGACGGCAAACCGGCGGTCTTCGTCAGTCGACCGCTCGCTGAGGATCCCAACAAGATATACGCCGTAAAGCTGACCGGACTGGAACCGTCCGTCGGTAAAAAAAGCGCGCCGATCACGATGATCGAATTCACCGACCTGCAGTGCCCTCACTGCGCCAAGGCGGCAGCCGCGGTCGATGCCTTGCAGAAGGAGTACAAGGATTCGGTGCGCGTTGTTTTCAAGCAGTTCCCGCTCGGGCAGCAGCATCCCGCCGCTGAACCGGCGGCGCGCCTGCTTCTGGCGGTGAAAAAACTACACGGCGACGATAAGTACCGGGCGTTCCGCGCCAAACTCTTCGCCGCGCAGTCTGAATGGACGATCACGACCGGCGCTTCCGACACCTTCTTCGAACGGTCCGCCAAAGAACTGAAACTGGACTGGGCGAAGCTGAAGACCGAAAGCTCATCGGCCGCGATCACCGAGATGCTTGCCGAGGACCGTGCCGAGGCATCGAAGAACGGCGTCCGGTCGGTACCGGTACTTTTCCTGAACGGTAAAAAGGTCAACGGCCCGCAGCCGCAGGAACGGCTGAAGGTCATGATAGAGGAACTTCTGCGGGAGAAAAAGTGACATGGACGGAAAAGTGACACGGAAGATCTTCGTTCTACGGAACACCGAAGGAAAACTTATCAGCGACATCGACACCGACCAGATATTCCACAACCGCTATCTCTCGATCGTCGATATCGAAAAGATGGGGCCCTACACCTTCGACAACCTCAAGGGCTACGAGAATTTCTCGAAGATAGCCGAGAAAGGAATGGTGGTGGTCGCGGGCGAGAACTTCGGTTCGGGCAGTTCGCGCCAGCAAGCGGTCGACTGTTTCGTCGCGCTGGGCATGTACGGCGTCGCCGCTATTTCATTCGGCGCCATCTACAAACGGAACGCCATCAACAGCGGGTTCCCCATCATCGAAATGACCGTGAGCGACAATGATGCCTTCAAGACCGGCAACGAGATCGAGTTCGACTTCGACGCCTGCGTGATCCGTATGGCGGGAAAACAGGTCGGCACCTTCCGCAAGTTCTCTGCGGTCCAGAAGGAGATCATCGAGAAGAAAGGCCTGCTCAACTGCGTCTGACGCGATCCCGATCCACACCTCAATTCATCCCGATATCGCTGAAGGGATATCCGCATTTTCGGTAAAAGCGATCAGTTCATGGCAATGGAAGATACGGTGGATGGGTGTGATACGGAACTATTCCTTGAGCGCCTTCTTGGCTTTTTTGTAGTACTTGTTATCGGCCGGAACGAGGTTGAGCACCTCTTTGAACTTCTCCTTGGCCTTATCGGGGTCCGATTCCTTGAGCGATACCGCCTCCATATAGAGCGTCTTCGCCTTGGCTTCGTCGAAATTGCCGCCGCCGGCGTTACCGCTGTCGCCGCCTGAGGCGAATTCGTCATCGGATGCACCGCCCTTCTTGGCCGCGCCGCCCTTATCCTTTTTGAGGTCGGCCAATTCGTCCTTCAGCTTGCCGCCCGATATCTGCTTGTCGAAGATGACCGCCTTTTTGCTATCCTTGTCGTCATATGCTTTCTTGAACTTCTTTATCTTCTCGACAAGGTCCTTCGCTTTCTTGCTCACCTTGGCATCCTGCCCGCCCGCGGCGAGTTCAAGACGCGCAATGGCACCGTCAAAATCCTTTGAGACGTAGGTATCGACCGCGCTCTGGATGTCGTCCATCGTGTATTCGGCCTTGGCCTCGACGACCGGTTTGGGCTCGGGTTTCTTGACCACGACCGGCCGCGGTTTGGGCGCCGCCTTGATCTTACCCTTGCTGATGAGCTCCTGCTTGCGTTTTTCACGCTCGGCCTGCTCTTTCTTCTTCTCTTCCTTTTCCTTGACGACGGTGGTCTGTATCGTTTCGACCTTCTGGGCACCGACCTGCGCCTTGAGCGACGCCATGAGCTCATTCGCCTTCTGGTTGGCGGGGTCCTCGACCAGAAGCGCCGATATCTTGCGGACCGCTTCGTCGGTCTTGTTCGCCTTGATCAGCTCATCGATGGCAGCTATCGCCCACGCCTCGACCTTGTCTTTGCCGATGAGGGCGACCATTTCGGGGTAGAAAAGCGAATCGTCGGGGATCAACTTGAAAAATCCCTCGGCCTCTTCGGGCTTGTTCTCGGCAAGGCGTTTGCGTCCCTGTTCGAAATTGGCGCTGTTCACCTTTTCTTTCTTGGCAAGTTCCTTGTTCTTCGTGACCTCTTTGGTCTTGACGCCCTGGTATTTGAAAAGGAATTCGTCTATCAGTTTCTCCGCCTCAGCGAAATTCTTCTCCTCCAACAGCTTATCGATCGTGTCGAGCATATCTTCCTGTTCGAGTTTCAGCTGGAGTGCTTTCTGCTGCTGCTGCTGATTGTAGAAAAGATAGGCGCCGCCGCCGCCGACCACGAGTACCATGAGGATCGCGATCCACGCGACCACCGGGGTGCGCGACTTGACCACGACGATCTCGTTGGCTTCGGCCGCCTTGATGGTCTTGCGCGAATACTTCTCCTTAAGCGTCTGATTGAGCACCTCGAACTTGATGGTGCGGGCACCGGCGGTGATAAGGTCGCCGTCGAAAAGGACCACCGAGGTCTCTTTCTTGCCGTTGACGCGGATACCGTTACCGCTCCCCATGTCCTCGGCCTTGAATCCATCAGTGTCGCGCACGATCTTGAAGTGTTTACGGGAGACCGATATGTCGCTGATGACGAAATCGTTGTCGAGACTGCGACCGGCGACTATCTCGTCGCGGGTGAGTTCCAGCGCCTTGCCCTCGTCCTTGCCGTCCATGATGATGATCCGAGCATCCGCATTCTGGCCCGAAAGTGAAGCAAGATCGATGATGGCGGTCTTTTCGGCGGCCATCCCCTCACCCTCGTCCTCCTCATCGTCGCCGAGCACGGGAACGCCCGCCGACGGTGCCGGCGGTTTGGGCATCGAAGTGGGCCGCGGCGGCGGTGGCGGCGGCGGTGTAGGCGCCGAATCAAGCTGGCCGCCATCCTTCTTCGCCTTCTCCGCTTTTATCTTTTCGGCAAGTTTTTTGAGATACTCTTTGTCGATAGCCGGCTTGCCGCCTTCCACTTTCTTTTCATCCATGGCAGACCTCTCTTCGGTTCAATTTGATACAACAGTCGCCGCTATTTTTCTGAAAGAATCCTGAAAGTCAACAATTTGCCGAATAATTATACGATGCTTGGGTGCCCTGTCGAATTCCTTGAAAATTTTTTCCCAAACGGGGCCGGGAAAATTGCCAACCGCCCGGGGACGATATATAATCACCGCGCATTAGAGGTAGCAGATATGAAAGGAAAACATATCACACTGGCCGTAACGGGCGCCATCGCCGCATACAAAGCGGTCCCGCTACTCCGGCTGTTGCGCAAAGCGGGCGCCGAGGTACAGATCATCGGTACCGAGAGCTCGTTGCGCTTCGTCGGCCGTGAGACCTGGGAAGCGCTTTCGGGGCGGCCACCGCTCTTCAGTCTCTGGGAACCGAACGACCCGGCGAAGATCGCCCACATCATGCTGGCGCAAGAGGTCGATCTGGTCGTCGTCGCCCCCGCCACCGCCAACATCATCGCCAAGGCGGCGGGCGGTATCGCCGATGATCTCGTTTCGACCGTGCTTCTGGCGGCGACCGTGCCGATACTCTTCGCCCCCTGCATGAACACCGCGATGTATGACAATCCGGCGACCCACCGTAATATCGCGTTGCTGTCGGAACGACCGACCGTCGGCTTCATAGATTGCGGCACGGGTGAGCTGGCCTGCGGGACCGAGGGCAAAGGACGCATGGCCGAACCGGAGGACATCTTCCGCCGGATAAGCTACCTGCTGACCCCGAAACATCCCGAACCGCTCCGCTGGCTTATCGCGGCCGGCGCGACACGGGAGTATATCGACCCGATACGTTTCATCACCAACGGTTCCACCGGCACGACCGGCCGCGCCATCGCCGATGCCGCATGGCGTCAGGGAGGCCGGGTGACACTGGTGGCCGGCAATCTGCCTGCGCCGCTACCGACCGATTATCCGGTGCGTCCGGTGGTAAGCGCCGCACAGATGCATGCCGAGGTGACCGAACTCGCCCCGCAGTGTGACATACTTGTCATGAGCGCCGCGGTCGCCGACTACACCGTTGCTAAAAGCACCGCGAAGCTGAAGAAGGGCGAACGGACGAAGACCCTCGCCCTCGAAAGTACCACCGATATACTCACGGCCACCCTGCCGCTCATGGATGCCCGAGCCCTCCGGGTCGGGTTCGCCGCCGAGACCGAGAACCTCATCGAGAACGCCCACGGCAAACGGCAGCGCAAGCAACTCGATATGGTGATCGCCAATCTGGTCAGCGACGCCCATGATCCCTTCGGCAACTCACAGAACCGCGTCGTCATCGTAACGCAGGAACAGGCGGAGGAGCTTCCCCTGATGTCTAAAGAGGCGTTGGGAGACCTGCTCTCCGTACGGATATATGACGCGGCGATACGGAAACGGAACATCTGATGGAACGACACTACGCTGCGGGCGAGATCATCATCCGGCGTGACGAGATAGCGCCTTTTTTAGTGCGGATACGCTCCGGCAAGGTTCGCTTCGAGATGCCCGATCAGATATGGGATCTTTCGGACGGCGACTTCTTCGGTGAAGAAGGCATCTTCCTCAAAAAACCATCTCCCTATACCGCGTCGGCCGGCGTTGAAACAACGGTCGATCTGTTGACCGAACCGGAGGCGGCTTCCTATCTTGCCGGCACCCCCGCCGCCGCGCTCCTTGCGGTGCAGCGGACCGTGACCCGGCTCCACGAACAGACCGCACCGCTCACGCCCGATAATCCGCGATACCTCCGCCTACTGCGCCTGCTGTTGCCGCACACCCGTTCCCACGCGACGGCAGCGGACCAGCTTTCGCAGCTCTCCGTCACGCGCACCGACCTCGCTGCGCTGCTGGGCACCACGCCCGAAGCGCTCGCCGCACTCCTGTCGGTCGCGGCCGGATTCGGCGATCTCCGGATGGACGATGACGGCACGATATATGCGCGGGGAGCCGAACATCTGCGGGAACGGATATCGGCGGCGCGTAACGCCACCTATTTTTTATCGGGGCCGTCGCGCCGTTACGGCATCGGCCACTATAATCTGTTGAGTAGGATCAATGTGAAACAGGAAGGGACCACACCATGAAGATCCTCTGCCCTGCATGCAGCAGACAGTACACGATCGACGACAAGACCATTCCCGATAAGGGCGTCTTGGTGAAATGTTCGGTCTGCGGCGCCGAGTTCCGCGCTAAAAGGACCGACAGCGTCGCCGCGATGCCCGATCCGGAGACACCGGCCCCCGCCCTTCCGGACGAACCGCCCGCCGCTTCAGGCAAGATGCAGGTGAGCGATCCGCTCGACGACCTGTTCAGCGGCATCACCGATCAGCCCGCCGCCGAGGAAAAGAAAGAGGTCACCGGATCGCTCGATCTCGATGCGCTCCGCCGCAAATACACCGATATCACCTCGGACCGTGCGGAACGGACCGAAGAGACCACCGGCGCACGCAAGGAAAAGCCGATCGAACGCACCGGCAGCGCCACGATACCGACCACGGCGATCGATGACGCGGTCGATTCAATCATAGAGCGGAACGAAGATTACCTCACCCAGCCGCAGGGATCGTCCCCCGCAGCACCCGCCATTGCACCTGCCGCAAAACCCACCGTCACTCCGGCCGCAACGCCTGCCGAACCTGCTGCCGCGCCGCAGAAAGATCTTCTCGACAGCCTCTTCGACGACATGGGCGACGGTCCATCCATCGATCAGGAAAAGACGCAGAACTTCAATATGGCCGACCTTTCGGCACCGCCGAAGAAAAGTCCGCCGCCCGAACCGCCGAAAAAGGAGACACCGCCGGAACAACGTCCGGCGCAACGTATAGAAAAGCGCCGAGAAGAAAAGCTGGCCCGTGCCCCGGAGGGTATCGGCGCCCCCAAGAGCGACACGATAAGTGACCTGTTCAGCGATATGTCGTCGGACGATCTGGAGCGTCGAATACTCGATAAAAGCGTCGTCATGAGCTCTGAAGAACTTGCCGAACTCGGTTCCGAGGCTCGGTCCGCCGCACCGGAAAAGAAAGAGATATACCTGCGGAAACGCCAGACCAACGAAACGCTCGGCCCCTTCCCCGAAAAAGAACTGGCCGCCATGATAGCCCGTAAAGAGGTGGGCAAGAACGATTTTGTCAGTTACGACGGGATCCGTTGGGAGCCGCTCCGCGATCTGGGGGCCAATGCGTTCGGCGGCGGCCAGACGATCACCGCCTCGACCCAACAGCCCAACCACGAACCGGGCCTGCGCGATTTCAGTGACGCCACCAGTCAGGGGGGTGGTATCAAACTCTCAATGAACGAACCCGGCCACGCGACGGGAAGCAAACCATCGAAAAGCGCGAATACAGAACTCTTTAACGACTCGATCGACACCTTTGACGATGAACTGCTGAAAAAACGTGACGCGATCGAGCACACCACGATCCCCGAAACACCGGGAGGGCTCGTCGACATCACCGCACCCGGCACCACCGAAGTGCGCCCGGCCCGGAAAAAGAAGAAAAAGAAAAGCAACAAGGCGCTCTTCCTGCTCAAGATAGCCCTGATGCTCGTCGTGATCACCTCGGTCGCGACGGCCGCCGCATGGTGGTACAAGAACCGCAAACCGAAAGCCGATATCCTGGAACGGATAAGCGAAACGATAGCCGAAACGACCGGAACGCTTTCCGATGTCCGCGAATCGCTCAACCGCGACACGCGCCAGGACTACCTCAAGAGCCTCGGCATACTCAAGCAATACATGCGTTCCGAAGAGGTACCGCCGGCGGTCGCCGGTCTTGACGCGCAGGTGAAGATGAACCTGCTCATTTCCTATCAGAAAAAGACCGAGCCGCTCGAGGCGGTCGCCGAGCGGATCGACGCCATGTTCGACAAGAATCCCGACGACATCGATCTTCTGAAGGCCCGCGCGCTTATCGCCATCGCTCAGGGGAACGCCGACAAGGCCACCGAGATCGTACAACCGTTCAGCGACAAGAACGATGCCGACATCATGTATGTCCTCGGTCTGGCGGCAAAGGCACGGAAAGATACGAAGAACGCCGAGACCTTCTTCAATGCCGGGTATATAACCTCTGAGACCAAGAACAACAAGCTCGCCTTCGCCCTTGCCGAGTTGAAGATAGAACAGGGCGATACCGACGGCGCCATCGCCTTCCTGAATAAGATCATATCGGCAAGCCCCTACTATACCAAGGCCTACCTGAAAAAGGCCGACGCGCTCGCCTACGAGAAGAAGAACATCGTCGAGGCGATAAAGTTCCTCGCCTCGATAGACGCCAATGTCCTGTCGCAGGCCGACGAGAACGAAAAGGCGCTCTACTACGCCATGCTCGGCGACATGAACTACCGTAACGGCGCGGTCGCCGACGCCATAGAAAGCTACAAACGGGTGGTCACGATAGACAAGGAGAACGTGAAATACCTTTCCGAACTCGCCAAGATCTATCAGGAGACCAATCAGTCGTCGCTTGCGCTGGAAAGCTATGAAAAGGCGCTCGCGGTCGACAACCGCTATGTCCCCGCCATCATCGGCAAGGCCGAGATCTTCGTCCGTCTCAAGAAATACAATGAGGCATTCCTCGAGATCGCCAAGATCAACATCGATACCTTGAACGAACCGCTCCACCTCCTCCGGCTCGGGAACCTGTTCCAGCAGCAGAATGAACGGGAGAAAGCGCTGCAGCTCTTTGAGCGCGCCATCAAGATCGATCCGGCGCTCATCGACGCTTATCTCGGCCGGATCTTCATCTACCTCGAAATGAACATGTTCGACGAGATACGCAAGATCGTCGACAATATCGGGCAGCTCAACAAAGAAACGCACAGTTATTACCTCATCAAGGGCATCCTCTACCATGCCGACGGTGAGTACAAAAAGGCCGAGGAAAGCTTCCAACGCGCGCAGGAACTCAACCGTCAGGAAGATCCCCGTGTCTATTACTACTACGGCCGGTACCTCTTCGATCGCGAGAATTTTGCGAAGGCATCGGAGAATTTCGCGCTGGCGGTCAAACAATCGCCCGACGAACCCGAATACCGTGTCTCACTCGCCCAGTCGCTCGAAAAGGAGAAGCGCTACAAGGAGATACTCGCCGTGCTCGAGCCGGTCGAAGGGAATCAGAAGACCCACGCCAAGGCCTTCCAACTCCGCGCCGAGGCACATCTGCGCACCGGCAACTTCGATGAGGCGCTCAAACAGATCGACAAGGCGATACAGCTTGACGCGAAGAACTCCTTCTTCTTCTTCAAGAAAGGAGAGATCCTCTATAACCGCGGCGATCACAATCCGGCCATCATCTCCATCGAAACGGCCCTTCTGCTCGACATCAAGAGCTTCGACAGCTATGTCCTGTTCGCCAAGATATTGCTCAAAAAGGGTGATTTCAAGACGGCGGTCGAAAAACTTGAAGAGGCGGAACGGATAGATGCCGGCAACCAGCAGGTCTATCTGCTCAAGGGCATCCTCTACAAGAACCTCGACAACTATCCCGACGCACTGCGTAACTTCCGCAAGATAAAAAAGAACCCCGACCTTGAGAAAGAGGCGCTTCTCGAGATCGGCGAATGCTACCTGAATCTCGAAAAACCCGACGATGCGATGAAATACTTCATAAAGGCGGTGCAGGCGGGCAACAAACTGGGCTACCGCTTCCTCGCCCGCATCTACTACGACCGCGGCAATCTCGACAAGGCGGCCACCTATTACCGTCAGATGCTCAACGCTTTCCCTGAAGATCCGGAACCGATCAAACAGCTCGCCTATATCTTAAAAGAACGGCAACACTACGCCAAGGCACGCTCATACTTCAAGCGCTATCTCAAACATCTCCAGCCGAACGATCCCGAGCGGCAGATGATCCAGGACGAGATCTACTACAGCGAGAAGAACATCGGCGGGGCGAAACTCACCAAGATACGCAAGGAAGAGGCCGAAGAGGAACGGGTCGAGACGCTTGAGAAAGAGGGCAATACTTTCGATGAGGAGGTTTCCGCCGCTGATGTCGAAGAGGCGAAAACGCTTTACATGGAAGCGGTGTCACTCGTCGAGTCGGATAAGAAAGGGGCCGAAAAACTTCTGAAACGAGCTATGAAACTCGCCCCTGAAAGTAACCGTTATCATATCAAGGCACGCAAACTGCTCAAGAAGATGAAGGAGGACGAGGAGGAGCTCTGACCTCCCGTTCCGTCGGCGGATATCTCTACGAGAACCGCCCGGCATAGATCATCGCCGCCAGCCCATACAGCACCAAGGCAACGACGAAAACAGCGGTGAACCCGAGATTGATGCTGATAAGAACGGTCAGCACCGAGGCGACGACCGAAAAGAATCCGTTCACGCCCCAATAGACCGGCACATCGCGCTCGGCGCTCCGCATGATGAGCGACGGGAACGGCATCCCCATGAAAAACGCGAGCGTACCGGCGAACAGCAGCGTCACCGCGACACGCACCGCGAAGCTCTGATGGAGCGTTGCATCCAATACCGGCGGCAGCAGCAGTATCGCCGCCAGCACGACGACCGGCAGCAGCATGATGAGGGTACGACGGACCTTCTGATCGACCCGGCCGCAGACGATGCTGCCGACCCCCGACAGAAGAAGCATGGAGAACAGGACCACCGACAGCGCATAGACCGGATGTCCCAGATAGAGCACCAATTTCTGCGAAAGCGCTATCTCGACGAACATGAAGGCGGCGCCGATGAGCGAAAAGTAGAGCAACCCCGTCGCGGGCGGCCGCACCCCTTGGCGACGGGCGAGCACGATGAGCGGAAGCAGCACGAACAACAGCCCCAACAGCGCCACCTCGACCAGTATCATCAACAGGATGCTTTGCCCCGAAAGCTCATTGTACGGCGAAATGAAGCTGTTGGTGCCGGTGAAGAGGGTCGCGAAACGGCGTATCTCGAAGTAGAAAGGTTTGTCGTCGGTCGGCGGCTCCACGTTGTAGGGATATGCCGCCACAAGTTCTTTGAAGGTCGCCGGGGCGGCGTTGAGGAACTGCTCGAACACCTCGGCCCGATCGAACTCTTTTCCCGGCACGATCAGCGGTATGAAGCGGTTCTGCGTGATGAAATCATACCCCATCAGCACCTCCGCCTCGGTGAACCGGCCTTTCTTTATCGTAAGGACCGTGTAGTTCTCCGAAACGAAATAGATGAGATTCCCGTCGGTGCCGACACCGAGTTCGCGAAGCGCCTCGCGGGCCATGTTGAGAAGGCGCACCTCATAGCGGAACGTGCCGTTCTCGTCAGGGGCGAACCAGCGGGTCATCGTCAGGATGCCGTCGTCGTTGAGTTTATTGTAATAGGACTTGAGCGCCTCGACGGTATAGAGATTGTTCTCCGACAGGGCGAAGGCACCCGCCTGCGTCGATGAATAGGTATCGACGCCCGATAGTTGGATAAGGTCCCATGTCCGCCGTGACTGTTCGATGAAGTGCCGCCCCTCGTCGACGAAGATCTCGACCCCCGGCAGGCCGCCGGCGTAGATGCCGCCCGAGTAATCGGCAAAGGTACCGCCGATCGCCTTTACGATGATCGGATTGATCTCGACCCCCTGTATCGAGCGGACGCCGTTATGATACGCCGCCAACAGGTCGAACCCGCCGCCCGCGCCGATATGGAGCGAGGTGTCGTACTTCTTGAAAGAGTAGGCGAAGGTGGTCGGCATATAGTCGTAGAATGAAAGGTCCTGCGGATATTTTATCATCGTGGTGTAGGCCCACGAATCGATGATGACCCCCTGCCGTTCGGGCCACGGACGACCTTCATCGGTAAAACGGTCCGATATGCCCCACAGGCCGCTCCCCACGCCGACGTTCCCATCGGGATCGCGGATGAAATCGACCTTCGAGAGCGAACTCCACCCGGTATAGGTAAGCGCGGGCGGCAGATCCTTGATGAAACCGAGTATCTTGTCGCGCGGCGGATCGAGCGGGAAAAGACCCGGGATCGCGAGGAACGGGATCAGCACCAGCGCGGCGAGCGCCGGGATCAGCCGTTCACGCCGCTGTTCGGCCGCGATGAGCGCCGCGGCCAGCATCAGCAGGGCGTTGAGCGGCACGCCGATGTCGCCGCGGAACGTATCGAACAGGACGATGAACAGTATCGCGCCGACCGCCGATCCCAGAAGGTTGGCCCCGTAGTAAAGACCCGCCCGTTCGCGCCGTGCCGTGATGATGCGGCTGACGGTGAGGCCCAGAAAGAAGAACGGCGCGAAAAGAAGTACGATCATCGCCGCCATTTCTGCCATCTTCGCCATCGACAGCAGGCGCGACGGGAAGAGGGCCTCGCTCACCTGCGCGACGCGGGTCATCAGGACATAGGCCGCGATGGTCGTCACCGCCGAGAGGGTCATGAGCCGCGCGAACGATCGATCGGTCCGGCCGCCGCGGAAGGCAAGATAGACGCCCGAAACGGCGAATCCGAGCATCGCGGTGCTGATGATGAGGAACCCGAAATGGTACCAGAGCACCACCGAGAAGAATTTAGTGAAGGAGAGTTCCAGCGACAGGAGCGCCGCCGAAAAAAGGAACAGGGCCATCGTCTCGTTGCGTGTCCGCGTATCCATCGCCACCTCGCTTATTTCCGCCGTATCACCGTATCACAACGGCGCGGCAGGGTCAACGGAACTCATCGGCCGCCGGGCCGAGCCGGTACAGCCGCAACCTGCGTGATTCCCCTATCGGTTCAATAGACCGGAGTACCCGCACGAAGGTTGCGGTGTCGCAACGATCGTCGCGCAACGGCCACGTATCACAGAAAAGTAATTTCAGAAAGTCATCGTATCCTATGAAATAATCGGCTCCCTTGAAACAGCCGCGCGCCGTCTCGCGGCAGGAGAAAAGGCCCAACTCGACCACCCTCAGCGGTAGTTCTTCGCGCTCCACCAGATATTCTCCGGTCCGCGGCATGGTCATCGCGATGCGCGCCCCCGGTCTTTCGGTCATCGCCTGCATAAGAAGCATATCGAGCGCCGCCACATCATCCCGCATCCCGCGGTATCCCTGCAGGGTCCACAGCGACAGAACGCATACTATCGCGGTCACCGCACCGGCCAGCCACGGGCGGTCCGCAAGGAACCGGACGATGAAAAAGAGGAGGAAGAGCGCCGTCGGGATAAGATAGTAGTCGAATTTCTTGGGGAAATAGAGAAAGAAGGCGATCCACAGCACCAGCGCCGCCGCCGAGAAAAGGAGGAGGCGGTTACCGAACAACTCTGTACGGGAACATGCGGCGAAGGAGGCGACGATCAACACCGCGAACGCTATCGAGAACAGCGCACCGAAACCTCCGAGCATCGCCGGCACCACTCCGAACTGACGAAGCAGGTTCATGAGCACCGCGTCGGGATCGAGCCCCAACACGGCGATAAAAGGGTTGGTCAGTTCATAGAAAAGATCATACGAGGAAGGAAGAAGACTCTGTACGATAAGCGGCAGGAGAAGGAGTCCGAAGAGTCCCGAGAAATATGCCAGCGCACGCCGGTCGCGGAGATACAATAGCGCGAAAAGCGGAAAGAAGCCGAGCGCCGTCTCCTTGGTCCAGACCGCCGCCCCCAGAAGGAGGGCTGCAAAGAGCGGCCGACGCCACCCCTGCCCGTCCGACAGCACCACATACAGCGCGGCAAGGACCAGAAAAAGCATCGGCAGTTCCACCTGTCCGACGGTGGAATAGAACGCTTTGACCGGTATGAACAGCACCAGGATAGCGGTAAGAAGCGCCGCACGTACGTTGAGATGGCGCAGGGCCAGCGCCACCGCCAGCGCGTTGACCCCCGCCCCGGCAAGGACCGCGATGATGCGGACCGCCGCGAGCCGCTCGACCCCCAGCGCGATAAGCCCGCCCGCCAGATAGTTGAACAGCGGCGGGAAGAAAAAGAGATCGTCGCTGCCGTACAGACTCGCCCAGCCCCCCGTAGCGGCAAGACGGCGGGCCGTCGCCGCATACGCGACCTCGTCATAGGTCAATAGCGGCGCCCGGTGCGACCACCACGACAAACATCCATACACGATGAGCGATACGAAGAAGGAAAGTGCGATGAGTATCTGCGGCCGCCG
>Ga0074195_1003754_pt1 | contig 13668 bp, 11 predicted proteins | sample EPASupsiteHSE623_FD_64525 | JGI IMG/M metagenome (GOLD analysis project Ga0074195, IMG submission 64525) | Bioremediated contaminated groundwater from EPA Superfund site, New Mexico - Sample HSE6-23 | ecosystem: Environmental > Aquatic > Deep subsurface > Groundwater > Contaminated ...
ATCCTCCAGCAAGAGGATCAATACCTGCTGGTCATCCACAATCTTTCTGTCAAATACCTCTTTGCCGTCTACAGTCTTTTTTATAGCAAGAAACTTCATGACCGTGGCATCAAAGGCCATTCTTATTAAAAATCCCTCAAACAACAGGTCATGAACATTAAAGCCAGTAATCTTAATTTTCTGCTTCATTTTGCAGCACCCCGTAGCTTGCCTCCTTCACTATGCCTAGCTTGTAATCTGATCCATCGGGGCAGTAAGCAGAATAGTTGCCCTCGCCCTTCTCGATGATTATTGCATATTTTGTCATGTAGGATCCTCTTTGCCTGTGGGTCATCCATTCGCTAATTACGTGACTATTCCCGCCAATGAATTGGCGGGCATTTAGGCTTTAGCCACAGACTGTAGCCCCAGTCTGAGAATGTTTAAGGCTGCATCCGCAATATGCTTTGCAAGACAGTGATTCTTGACCATGCCCTTGATGTTTAGATCTTCAAAGGCTATCAAGTCATAGGATTCTACCAACATCCAGCGTCCCGTGCTCCATCCATGATCTGGCCGGGCACAGCTGGCCTGGCAGTCGGGATAGAGGCCCTTGTCTCATTTTATCAGAGGAAGAAATCAGTTTGTATGAGAGTTGTGGCGCGCTTTGTGGGAAACTTTTAAGTTTCACTAATTTAAGTTATTAGTTACTACAAACTGCAAATGGCGGCGGGTCTTGTCGGCATAGCATGCACGGTCTTTATCTTGCGTCTCGTAGGCTATGACACCCGGCAAGACTAGAGGAGATAATAAATGGCTACACATGCTCTCAAACGTCAGTTCATCAGGGATGCTGCAGGTAATCCTATAGGCGTTATTCTACCGCTGGAAGAATTTGCGCTGATTGAGGAAACGCTCAAGCAACGTTTGTCGGTTCCCAGTACTGCGGACAAGCTCGCTCAAATGGAAAAAGCGGCAAACGACGCTCTCTTCATGGCCGATCTGTGCGAAACGATGAGCGCCTTTGAGCAAGCAGATGCCCAGTGGCCGGAGCCAGACTAATGAAGTATCAATGGCACATCTTTCTCGCCTCATTGAATCCGGCCAAAGGATCAGAACAAGCCGGCAGGCGGCCTGTTCTGGTTGTCAGTCGAGAAAGCATCAACCAAATACTGCCAGTAGTCAACGTCATTCCGCTGACCTCTCGCAAATCTGCAGCTCGCAACATTTACCCAAACGAGGTTTTGTTGCCAGCCGATGTGGCTGGCCTGCAGATGGACTCAATCGTCTTGTGCTATCAAATCCGCACATTGGACAAGAGCCGGTTGGAAGAGGATGTGAGCGAACTGGTTGATGCGGAACTACGCCAAGAGGTCGTCGAAGCACTTCGCTTCCAGTTGGATATGTAAGCCGCTCAAAACATAGATGCAACTGCACCCACCCAACGGACCGAGACCCAATCGGAGCCTGGCAGCAGCACCGGCCCCCGCCGCCTCTTTTACACATCAAACGAGGAACATAGCCCGAATAATTCCGCGGCAGGGTCAGTAGACCCGACCTACATCACGGACGATCCCAAGGGTCAAAGGCCAATGGAGATAGGGCTAGGTTGCGTTGAAATCAGCACACCGATTTGCACAGGAAGGATCTCCATGATCGTCCTCTCCAAGAATCGTACATCCATCGAGGACACTATTTAGCCCACTGCCTATGCGATAATTCTTGCAAGCAGTTAGAATTCTCTCCTCTTTTGATTCTCTGACAAGTACTACCAGTTCAGGTCTCGTCCAGGTTTTCTTCATATCTCTACCTCCTCTGCCTGATAAAGCAAGCACTCTCTTTAATTACTTTTCGTTAAGTAATCCTCTCTCCGAAAGCATTTGCCATCTCCCTCCAGTCCTCCACCTCCCATGACCTTTCGCCCTCCTTCAAGAGCCCCAGATCCAGTGCCTCGTGCTCCATCCATGACTTGGCCGGACACTGCTCGCATAACCCCTTCAGGAAGCATCGGGCGCAGCGGGACGGGTAGTCGGATTCTCGTAAAGTGGCATCAATCCCCTCTCTTTTTCAGCCCGTATTGGTAGAACAGTCGAACAGGCCTGATGACTCGATAGAGTGGAAAGAGAGAATCCGGCAAAGAGATTATATCCATGTCTGCTCCTGTGGGTTCCATCCCTAAAAGAAACAAATATCTGGCTTTATCCCACGGCCGTTCCCGAGTTCTAAGCCAGAATAGGCTCTCAATGATTTCGTTCTTCCCGTCCTCCTCGACAAAAAGCTTTCCAGATAGATGCAAAGCCAGTTTCCCGGCAGTGCCATCTCTTTTAATTTCGCTGCAGAATTGCTCAGGGATTTCTGTCCCCAGAAGGTTATGAGCTAGAAGAAGGCTGATGTGGAGCATTCTCTTCATACCCATTTTTGCGGCCATCGTCTTTACCCGGTCCCAGTCTATCTGATAGCGCTCGGCCAGACCGGCAAGATCGCTCACGAGCTTCATCTGAGCCCAATGATGCCTCGTTGCATGAGAACAGAGCGCCAAGACAAGATCTTCCGGTGGGAAGCTGTGGACGGTCGTGCCCTCTAAGATCATGGTCTCGAGATGCGACCAAATCTCTTCATCGAACGGAACAGAGTACATGGAAGGATGGAACCTCCAGTGTACCTCGACCGGTATCAAGGGATCTTTGCGAACGAAGTTGTATTCGCATGCGTTTTTAAGGAGCAGTCTCTCCTGTTGCAGGGTGAACTCAACCTGGGGCTCGTATCCCCTGCAGATCAGCAGGTCTTTGGCCTTCAGCACATCGTGCCTGCGGACCATGATGTCCAGGTCTGAGAAAGATCTGAGCGTGGTGTCTCCATAAGCCACCTGGGCCAGAGCCGGGCCCTTGAAGGGCACAGCTTCAATCCCGTGCTCTTGGAAATCATCGATTATGCAGAGCAGCTCTCTGGTCAGCATCAGGTTCCTCCTGGCGTTGAAGAGATACGCCCTCTGTAATTTTGATAGGATATCTTGGGGAACCGCCTCCGGGCATATAGCCTTGAGATTGTGATATAGAATCGGCCAGACACCATGGAAACGAGCTCTCTCGAGGACCCATCCCCAATCTATTTCTTCCTGCAATAGATGGCAGATCCTCTCCACGCTCTTGCTGTCCATTCGAGGCTTCGAACAGCTCAAGAGCAGCTTGATCTCGCTATTGGTCTCAGTCATTCAAGATCCCCTCAAATTTGCTTGTAATATCTGTTCCCTGGAATATCTGTCACCTGTGATATCTGTCACCTACAATGATCAGTCACCTGTAATGCCTGGCCTGGATCTCGAACAGTCGGGCATATTCACCGCCAAGGTCCATTAGCTCCTGGTGAGTTCCGCTCTCGGTGATCCTGCCATCCTTCAAGAAGTATATGCGGTCTGCCAGGGTCACTGTGGAGAGGCGATGGCTTATAATTATGGCCATCCTGCCCTCTGCAAGGCGGCGAAACTTCTTGGAGACCTCGTCCTCGGCCCTGGGATCAAGCGAGCTGGTGGGCTCGTCCAGGACTATTATCTGGGAGTCGCGGAGAAACGCCCTGGCCAGGGCCACCTTCTGCCATTCGCCAACGCTAAGTTCTGTGCCCTCCTCGAACCACTTTCCCAGGACTGTGTTGTAGCCGTCTTCCAAACAGGATATGAACTCGTCTGCGCCGGAACGGCTCGCCGCGCTCCAGATCTTCTCTTCATCAACCGGACCCTCAGCGTTCCCAAGCTGGATGTTCTCCCTGGCGGTCAGGTTGTAGCGGGCGTAATCCTGGAAGATGACGCCAATCTCTCTTCTGAGATCGAAGGTATCGAAGTCTCGAAGGTCGATCTCGTCCAGGCAAATCCTGCCATCCTGAGGGTCGTAGAGCCTGCATAGGAGCTTGATCAGGGTGCTCTTGCCGGATCCATTCTCTCCGACCAGGGCCACAATTTGACCCGGCCTTATCTGCAGGCTCACATCCTTCAGGACCGATGATCTCGATCCAGGATAACTGAAGCTCACGTGCTCGAAGAAGATGCCTTGCTCAATGGGATGAGGAATCTTTCTGGGATTGGCTGGTTCCCTGACCCTCGGCTCCAATTCAAGGAACTCATGCAGGTTGGTCAGGAACAGGTTGCTCTCGTAGATCTTCGCCAGGTTGGTAAGGAAGCTGCTCAGAAAGGCCTGGCCCTGCTGCACTGCTCCAAAGTACATGACCATGGAGCCCAGGGTTATAGCTCCCAATAGAGTTTGATTGGCTATGAAGGCCAGTGACCCGAAGACAGCGATCAGAGCGATGGCCTGGGATGCGAGATCTGCGGCTGACCTTCTGGAGACTAGAGCCAGCCGTTCCCTCCGAATCTCATTGCGCAGGTCGCTGTACTGGCGCATGAACAGCGGCCCCAGGTTGAAGAGCCTGATCTCCTTGGCGAAACTATCACTGATGAGCAGCCAATGTCGATACCAGGCCTTTCTCTCCTTTTTGGTACAGCTCCGCTGCCAGTGGTAAAGCTTGTTCGCATACGTCACTTGAATGAGGGCGCTTGGCAAGGCGGCAGCAATGAGGATCAGGGCCAAAGCCCAGTTCAATGATATCATCAGCCCGAAGACTGCGACCAGGGATATGCCGCTGCGTCCAGCCTGGAGAAGGCCGTTTACTATCTGCATCGGCCTGCTGAGGGCTTCCGCCTGGGCTCGGTGAAGGGTCTCGTAATATTTTGGGTTCTCGTAGTACTCCAGATCGACCTCGATCGATTTTGCATGAAGGATCTCCTGAACGTGGTCTGAGACCAGGACCGATTGAGCTTCGCTGATGACGTTCGAGGCTGAGTTGCAGATGACCACGAGCAGGGCTACGCCGCCAGCCAACCCTATCAAAATAAAGACTTCGCCGAAGCTGGCCCCGGTGCTGACCGAGTCCACGATCAGCTTCATCAGATAAAGGGCGGCCAGGGGCAGGATGCCCTGAAGGATGATCAGGGCGACTCCGGCAAAGGTCCAGCCTGGAGCGCTCTCCCAGACTAGGCCGATGGCCTGTTTTAGCCGAAGGGCGTTATCCACTGCAGTTCTACCGATATCTCTAGGAGATGAGAGCTTCAATGGTGTCCCTCATAAACCAACAGGAATTACAAAAACATTCTTGTAGGACATCATCAATAGCATCGAGGCAATTATGGCCAGTCCACAGGGCTTAAATTCATCGCCTTCATGATCATCATTGTATTGCCAGCCACCGCGCTCAATGGGAGCTTGATAGCGGGTGCGCAGGAGGTCACCAATAATTCTTCGCACTTGAATGAGCAATCTCCTATGAGAAGACACATCGATGCTCAAACCTGGAACCACTATGGCATCATGGTTTATCAGAGGGGGTATGCCAATTATTCTGTCAAATATTTCAGCGAATCGACAAATCAGTCCCCCAACTTTATAGACCCATGGAATAACATGGGCGTGGCTCTCATAGCTCTACAGAACTACACTGATGCTTTAGCGTGCTTTGACAAGGCCCTGGATATCTCGAAATCCAATGATATCAGTGCGATTCTCTGGAACAATAAGGGCATAACTCTTTACAGCCAAGGGGAGTTAGATGATGCTGGGGACTGCCTCAACCAGTCCTTGGAGCAGAATCCAAATTATTCTCCCGCCTGGAACAATCTTGGCGTTATCATGGCTGCTCAAAATTTGCATCAACAGGCTCTGCAGTATTACAACAAGTCGATCTCCCTGGATGCATACAACAAGAAGGCATGGAATAACAAAGCTGTTTCTCTGGCAGAACTGAGATGCTACGAAGAATCCCGGGAATGCCTGAAAAATGCTGTTGTATTGGATGAGAACTACGCTCTGGCCTGGATCAATGCAGCAGTGATACTTCGCACTATTGGAGAGACGGACAACTCCCAAAAGGCCCTATCTAATGCCAAGATGCATGGGTACAACGGCACAAAGATGCATCTGACTGCAGATATCCAAGCCGTGATGATGAAAGATAACGCCACCGATCAGCCCATAAACTCACCATTTCGCGCTCCAGCTGCTAGTGGGGTCCTGACCGCTTTCAGCCTTTTATCCGTCTGGGCCATCTTTGGCCTTAAGGAGGGAAAGAATTGAGGGATATAGCCCGTATGCGTGGAAGCGGGCATCTTATCCTCACATATTTATCATTAATACTTTATATGCTTAAATGTACATCTAATAAGCATCCTCGGGGAGTTATGAACATCAATCTTGGCGCGCCCTATGAAGCGGCGATAAAGAGGGTTATCTAGAAAGGTTATGCCGGAAGTCAGACAGAGGTTATACAACAGGCCATCCTTGCGTATGAGCGGATGATCGATGAAGAAGAGCTCATGCTGGTGCACGAAAGCAGTTGAGATGGAGATGGAGGAAATAGAGGCGGGCAGGTGCAAACCCCACTCCTTCCAGGACGTAAGGAAGATCCTTGAGCAGTAGCAGCAAGGAATTAAGGAGATTGTTAAATCAGAGGTTCGCCTCTTTCCCTCTCCATCGATCCTTCCTATCGATCACGGCCAGGGCATTTTCCGTCAGCACTATTCTCATAGCCTTATGCCTGCTGCTCTTGAATATGACCACAGGATCCGAAACCTTTCAGGCTTCAGCCAATATCCTGTGCCCATGAATTGAATCTCGCGGCATTCTACAACCTTGATGGATTGCAGCATCTCTCTTACGGCATCTCGTATGAAATCGGAGACCATGATTGTTAAAAATAGATTAATGATAATAATAGCGCCAGAGCCTGAATCTCACTCCACAGTCACGCACTTCGCAAGGTTCCTTGGCTTATCTATGGGCAGCCCCAGCTTATTGGCCGTGTAGTAAGACAACATCTGCACAACCACAGTGCAGAGCACAGCCGAAAATACCGGCCGGGTCTCTGGAAGCTCCACCACGACGTTTGCCACCTTTTCGATATCCGGGTCGCCTTCCGTCGCCAGGGCGATGACCTCGGCGCCTCTTGCGCGGACCTCCTTGATATTGGACTGGATCTTCCGGCCGCATGTGGCTAAAGCCACCACGGGAGTGTTGTCTGTGATCAAAGCCAGCGGTCCGTGCTTGAGCTCGCCTCCAGCATAGCCCTCTGAAGGGATGTACGCGATCTCCTTCATCTTCAGAGCGCCCTCAAGGGAGATCGGATAGAGGAAGTCGCGGCCTATGAAGAAGTAGCATCCTGCACCAGCGTACTTCTCTGCTATCTCCTTTATCTCTTTTCGCTTCTCCAAAACCCTCTGCACAAGCCCTGGCAGGCGCGTCAGCTCCACGATCATCTTCCTTCCCTGATCAGGCGTGAGGTGGCCCCTGGCTCTGCCAAGGCGAATGCCCAGGAGTATGAGAGCCACTAGCTGGCTGGTAAATGTCTTTGTAGCGGCCACTCCTATCTCAGGGCCGCATCGGGTGTATATCGTCCCGTCCACAAGCTCAGTCACAGTGCTTCCCACAACGTTGGTGATGGCCAGGCTGCGGGTGCCGCAGGTTTTGGCCTTCTTGAGGGCGAGCAGAGTATCTGCGGTCTCGCCAGACTGGGTAATTCCCAATACCAGGGCGCCGGGCCGAACCTGAAGGTGCAGGAACTCCGACGCCACGTCCACGTCCACAGGCAGGCCGGACGCACGTGTGAACAGATACTTGGCCAGCAGCCCAGCATGGTAGGACGTGCCGCAGGCGATGATGGATACTCTCTCCAGGGAGCGGATCTCCTCGTCGTTCATCCTCAGGTTCAGCCGGACATCGCCGTCGATCTCAGAGATCCTTCCTGCAATCGTCTCCCTGATGGCGCGAGGCTGCTCGTGAATCTCTTTTAGCATGAAGTGGGGATAGCCGCCCTTCTCAGCAGCATCCATGTCCCAGTTGATCTTCTCTACCTCAGCCTGGCGGAGAGCTCCAGCCATGTCCATGATCTCAATCCTATCGCTGTAAAGCCTGGCTATCTCGCCGTCTCTCATCCGGATTACGTCCCTGGTGTAGGGAAGAAGTGCTGCCACATCTGAGGCCGAGTAGGATGCTTTGCTTCCAATACCTAAGACCAGAGGGCTATCCTTTCTGGCACAAACCAGGAAAGGAGAGCTTGCTGCAAGAACTGCTATTGCATAGGACCCCTCTACCTTCTCCAGGGCCTTGATCACCGCTTCTACCAGGTCGCCTTTGTAATACATATTGATGAGATGCGCCAGAACCTCTGTGTCAGTCTCAGACTGGAACTCGTATCCAAGCTCTGTGAGAAGATCTCTGAGATCGAGGTAGTTCTCTATGATTCCGTTATGCACCACGGCTATCTCGCCGGATGTATGGGGATGGGCGTTCCTGTCGCTAGGTTTGCCGTGCGTGGCCCAGCGTGTATGTCCAATGCCCATGCTCTCGCCCGGAGCGCCCAGGGAGATGTAAACCTTCTCCAGGTCTCCTATTCTGCCAGCGGACTTGATGACCTCGATCTCTCCGTTCGACTTCAGCGCTACGCCTGCGGAATCATACCCCCGGTACTCCAGCCTTTTAAGGGTATCAAAGAGCACCGGTCCAGCCTTGCCGTCGCCGATGTATGCGACAATTCCACACATTCAGATCACCCTACACTCCCTCTCAATCCATCCCCTAACCTGGGCCCCCGAGCCGATGATCGCACCTGTTCCAATGACTGTTCCAGGATGCATGAGCACTCTACTGCCTGCTGAGACATCGTCGGCCAATATTGCGCCGAACTCTGCTCTGTGGAAGACCTCTTCCACCTCTATCACTGCGGGACCCGTCTCCAAAATTACCTGATCTCCCAGAGTACAGCTTGCGCCTACTACAGAATCGGAGACTATGGTCCCTGAACCTATCCTGGCGCCGTTCATGATTATGCTGTTCCTGACCTCTGAGTTGGAGCCTATCCTGACTGAATCGCTAACCGACGTAGAGGGCAGGAGCGTCACATTCGGGCCTATATCGCAGTCCTCCCCAACGGAGACTGGACCTACCAGGTAGGAACCGGACCGGATTATGCTGCCTTCACCGATCTCCACAGCGCCCCGAAGCCTTGCACCCTCCTCGATCTCGCCAGAGATGCGGGAGTCCTTCATGCTGAGGGCCAGGTTGTTGGCGTTGAGGAGGTCCCAGGCAAATATGGCATCCGCCCAAGCTCCCCCAGTGATTGTGGCATTTATCTCTCTGCCATCCTCGATCATCTGGGAGAGAGTCTGGGTGAGCTCATAGGAGCCGCGCTCCGATATGGGCGTCCTCAAAAGCTCATCGAATATTGCGGAGCTGAACTTATAGGCGCCGGTGTTGAGAATGCCTGCACATGGCCTTCCCGGCTTCTCTATTATCGCTTTAACTCTGTCCTGCTCCACCGTCAGAACTCCGTAGTCGCCCGTATGCCTGCGTAGAGCCGCCAGGATTACGTTATCCCCTTTTGCCGAGATCAGCTCCCCGATGGCTCGGGCATCGATTAAATTATCCCCATTTACTACTAAGAAACTCTCATTTATATAAGGCTCGGCCCTTCGAAGTGCATGTGCCGTTCCCAGAAGTTCCTTTTGCTCAATATAGGTGATGTTCACACCGAAATCTATTCCATCTTCGAAATGGTCCATGACCCTCTCTTTCTGGTAGCCCACCACGACATAAAGTTCCCTGACGCCGTTCTTGGCCAGGGCTAAGATGACATGCTCCATAAAGGGCCTGTTCCCGACGGGAAGCATTACTTTGGACCTCGTCTGGGTTAGCGGCCTGCATCTGCGGCCCTCTCCAGCCGCCAAAATGACTGCCTTCAAATTAATCACAGCCAGGATAACTCGGACATGTATGTAGAGCGGAACTTGTTATATATCTTTTCGGTCCACCGTTCATAAAAATTATGAACAATGATGGCGCTGTATAACTTTATAGCCCCAAGCTTTTATAGTGGCAGGGAGTATCATATTGCTTTGCAATTGCAATTCAGAATCAAAGGTACCGATCTATGATGGTGCAGGATCGATGACGATTTAGGATGAAGATATTAGTAATACCGACCACTGACTGGGTGAGACATCCCGTCCCCAACAGGCTGAACTTCATATTCGATGCTCTGGCGAAGAGGCATGAAGTATATGTATTGCACTTCAGGCTAAAGAGGTTCAAAGACCTGGAGGCCAGGGAGACGAAGTGCCGTCTCATCGATGCAGGCTGGTTCGAGGCAGACGACCCCTCCAGCTACTATCTGATGAACTCCCTGCCACACCTGCAAAAGATCCAGGAGACCGTCAGGGACAAAGGAATAGACGTCATCCTCTCCACCAACATCCTGCCCTCGTTTCTTGCCAACTTCGCAGGAGTTCCCGTGGTCTTCGATTACTTAGATCACCTAGAGGAGTCGGCCTCAATATACTATCCTGGATCGGCCTTCGGCAATCTCGTGAAGGCTGGAGTGAGCAGGATAACGAGATACAACCTCAGGCATGCCCGGTCGGTTATTACAGTGACTGAAGAGCTGGCCCAGTTCTTAAAAGGCCTAGGGATAAAGGACATAGCAGTCATACCAAACGGCGTGGATACCAATGTACTGAAACCTGTTCTGGCAGAGGATGCCAAGAAGGCTCTGGGCCTCAATGGACCTGTCATCGGATACGTGGGCTCCCTGGAGCACTGGGTAGACCTGGAGACTGTGGTCGAGGCATTGCCCAAGCTCGATGCCACACTGCTGGTCGTCGGACCAGGGCTTTTCACAGACTACGGTGACCTGATAAAGAAGATGGCGGAGGATCTTGGAGTTTCAGATAAGATCAAGTTCACTGGAGCAGTGAGATACTCGGAGTTGAGCCGGTACATCTCCGCCATGGACATAGGCTTAAATCCCCTCAAAAAGATGAAGAAGAACGAGTATGCTGCAGGGGGCAAGGTCTTCAACTACCTTGCCTGCGGCCGGCCTGTGCTCTCCAGCAGGATGATATCCCTTGAGAGGCTGCTCGGAGAGAATATATACTACTATGACGATGTGGAGAGCTTCGCCGCCCAAGTCGATGGCATTTTAAGTGAGAAGGCAAACGAGCAAAAGTACAGGTCCCTGGCCGAAAAGTACGATTGGAATGCCTTGGCTCTGAAGTATGAAGAGGTTCTCAAGAAAGCGACCTGATATCTTATGTGCGGCATTAACGGTTTCACATGGAATGACATTGCCCTGGTTGAGAGGATGAACGGTGCATTGAAGCATCGGGGTCCGGACGACCAGGACATCTATACCGACGATAGAGTATCTTTAGGCCACCGGAGGCTGTCCATCATAGACCTCTCGCCTGCAGGGAGACAGCCCATGGAGAACGAAGATGGCAGCATCTGGATAGTCTTCAATGGAGAGATCTACAACTTCCAAGAGATCAGGCCGGAGCTCGCAGAGTTGGGGCATAAATTCAGGTCCAATACCGATACTGAGGTCATCATTCACGCCTATGAGGAGTGGGGATGCGACTGTGTGGAGAGGTTCAACGGCATGTGGGCTTTTGCTCTTTACGATAAGGCCAAAGGCCTCCTGTTTCTGAGCAGAGACCGGTTTGGAGTCAAGCCGTTATACTATTATTGCGACGACAGAGGCCTGATCTTCTCATCAGAGATCAAGGGTGTTTTGGAGCATGATGTGCCAAGAAGCCCTAACGATAAAGCCGTTTACGATTACCTGGCACTTGGGTTTGTAGACCACTCGCCACAAACCTTCCTTAAAGGAGTATTTCGGCTCATTCCCGGAGGAAGCCTGGTCTATAGCCTCGCTGACAGGTCCATGAAGGTATTCCAGTGGTATGACCTGGATAAAAGGCTGAAAGCCATGGAGAAGTCCCAAAAAGAGGATCTGGCGAAAGAGGGTCCGGCAAGGGAGAATCTCGTAAAAAAGACGAAAGATCTATTCGAAGACAGCGTGCGCTACCGCCTCATCTCAGATGTGCCCGTGGGGTCGTGCCTTAGCGGAGGAATAGATTCCTCGGCCATTGTCTACGCCATGAGGGAACTGGAGAGCAACGCTAAAATCAAGACGTTCTCCATGGTCTTTCCCGGAAAGAAAATTGATGAGTCGTCTTATGTGGACGAGGTTGTGAAGGATACAGGAGCTGAGCCCCACAGGATCAGCCCGACTCCTGATGATTTGCTAAAAGACCTAAAAGACCTAGTCTGGACTCAGGAGGAGCCCTTCAGGACGCCCAGCATCTACGGCCAGTACAAAGTCATGGAGCTGGCCCATAAAAATGGAATGAAGGTGCTCCTGGACGGCCAGGGCAGCGACGAGCTCTTTGCAGGCTATTTTATATATTACAAATACTACTTGTTCGAGTCTCTGCTTGGCCTCAGGATTGAAGAGTCCAGGCTGACGGCAGCAGCAATCAAAGATAAGCTTAACGATATCTTTGTTTTTCCCGTAGCTACAATCCTTAGCCAGCTAGGCCTCGCAGATTGGCTGCTGGAGAACTTATGGCTGAAGAAAGCCAGCTATCTGGATAATCTCGACGATGCCGACCTGGCCAACCCTCTGACGGACAGGGGCTTCAGCCTGAACAGGGCGCTTTACAGCGACCTTGTCAAATACAGCATACCTCAGCTCCTGAGATACGAGGACAAGAACTCCATGCGGTGGTCAATAGAGACCAGAGTGCCCTTCCTCGATTACAGGTTCGTGGAGCTGGCCATGTCTATTCCGTCGGGCTGCAAGATCAGAAGAGGAGTGACAAAGTACATACTGAGAAAGGCGCTTCTTGATCTGGTGTCATCCAGAATTCTGGAAAGAAGGGACAAGATAGGCTTTGTTACTCCGGACGACGACTGGCTCTCATCTCAAGCATTCGCTGAAATGGCCAGGAAGATAATGAGCTCTGATAAGTTCATGTCCCGAAGGTACTGGAAGCCAAAAGAGGCAGCCAGGCTGATGGAGGAGCACATTAAGGGAGACAAGAACCACAGCGAAGAGATCTGGAGGATAATAAACACTGAGCTGTGGCTGAGAGCATTCATTGATGAGGGGCCAAAAGACTCAAGTGGAGCCGGAAGAGAACCGCGGTGGAATGCGAAAGGAAGAACTCAGGCGAGCCAGCAGGTACATTGAGATGCCCTTGCCATCAGTGCTTCATGTGGGAAGCATCGCCGGAGTGCCGCAGGAGCTCTCAAAAGCTCAGCAAAGGATGGGCTGGAAGAGCGACGTCATGACGTTTCAGCCCCATCAGTTCGATTATCAGGTCGATATCTACAGCCCAACCAGGATGCCATTCCCCCTGAAGTACGCCGAAAAGATGCGCTCTTTCTTGCGTGTGGTGGACGATTACGATATTCTTCACTTCCACTGGTCATCTGTTGTGCCCTTCGGCTTTGACCTTCCCCTCTGGAAGCGGCTTGGAAAGCAAATCATCATGCACCATCATGGCGATGACGTCAGGAGAAAAGGCGAGGGCCGGCTCTACGCCAGGTTTGCAGATGCAATACTGGTCTCCACGCCCGATCTGCTGCGCTGGTCTCCTCAGGCTCAGTGGATGCCAAACCCCATAGACCTGCGGCACTACAAGTATGTTGGAGCCGAGAGATACGATGGCCGGATCAGGATACTTCATGCCCCAAGCGACAGAAAGGTCAAAGGCACAGAGCACGTAATTCGAGCAGTGAAATCCCTGCAGGATGAGGGCTATGATGTTCATCTGGACCTCATTGAGAATATGAACCATCAAGAGGCGGTGGA
>Ga0074195_1003755_pt1 | contig 13667 bp, 14 predicted proteins | sample EPASupsiteHSE623_FD_64525 | JGI IMG/M metagenome (GOLD analysis project Ga0074195, IMG submission 64525) | Bioremediated contaminated groundwater from EPA Superfund site, New Mexico - Sample HSE6-23 | ecosystem: Environmental > Aquatic > Deep subsurface > Groundwater > Contaminated ...
CCTTGCAGCAAAGGGCCAGAACGGGATTTTCGTCTTCGACCCGCTTACCGGGCTTGCCAAGATTCTCAACGGCCAGGACCTCAGCCTGTCAAGCGACTTCGCGTCCAAGGGCATGAGCTTCTACGGGACTTCCGACGGCACCAAGGGCGTCGCAAGCGGCAACTACGTCGGGCTTGCGCGCTCAAGCGGCACGTCGTCTACGTCTTCCGCGTCGCCGTTCTCGGTGCCCAGCGTGCCTGTTGACAACCTGCCCGTTGCGGTGCTGATGGTCGTGTCCCTTCTTGGCGCCGTAGTCGCGGTCCGTGCCTACAAAGAATAGGTTAGGCACTACTGCGTGCTGGGGTGTTTTTCAAGCTGCTTATCTGGAATCAGGGTGCCGCAACTGGCAGGAACGAGTACTTGAGGTATGCGTAAATCAGTATTTCCGTAATGAGCGCCCCAAGTATTGTGCAGAAAAGCATCAGGAGTATCTTGGGCGTCTTGGGGTACTTCTTCTCCAGCTTCTCGTAGTAGTATGAAAGAAGGAACACTATGGGAAATATCACGAATCCCGCGATTACCGATGATATGGCGACGAACAGAACGTCCGAGCCGGTTGGAAGGTCCATACGCACTCATTACCCTTTTTTGGTATATAAAACAGGCTACCGCGCAACACCGCGCGCCAAAAACCCGCGGCGGTTTTTCCTTGTCCGCAACGCACTTCTTTTATAGTCCGGCAAATTGATTATTCTAGGTTTAGGGTAATCATCGATGGACATCAGTTTTGCCTTGGCGGCGCTCTATTATGGGATGTACCTTTTGGGCGCCGGCAGCATAGGCTACCTCCTTGTGCGCCTTTCGTACCCCGACATCCGCCTCCTTGACAAGGACGCCAAGCTCGGGGTCTCGGCGATACTGGGCTTCTTCATAATGTGCGTGTCCATCACAGTCGAGTGGGTTGCAGGCCACGCGGCTGACTTCGGCCTGGGACTTGCAAGCTACCAGGGCCTCATGCCGGTTTTTTCCTGCATTCTTGTAATCATCACTTTCGGGATAATGAAAGTGTATTTCTTCGTCAACTCCCCCCGCATGCTCACAGTTGGCCTTCCGATACACAGCGCTTCCAAGGCAGCGAAGGCGATGGAGTCGCCCGCGCCTTTTTCGCAGGCCGCATTGGGCCAGCAGGCCTTCAGTCCCTTTGGCAGCAATGCGCCAAAATCCAGCGCACCCGCAGCTGCATTTGCTTCGCGCACAGTTGCTTCCGTAGTTTCCCAGCCTTCGGGGCTGTTCGGGTTCGTTGACCTTCTGTTCAAGAAGCGCGGCCCGCAGACCGTCCAGAAAAAGCAGGAGCTTGTGGAGATAGACGTGCCCATCGTGCAGCACGTCGCAGGCGAGCGCCAGCAGCCTGCAGGCCAGGCTTCGGCAACAGTCCAGTTCACAAGCATCGACCTATCGGAGCAGGCTAACGAGGGGCAGGAGCAGAAGGCCGCGCCAGTCAAGGCGGATGCCAACGTTCCCGCGCCTTTCGTGTCCGGGCTCCAGCAGAAGGCTTTTGCAAAGGCAGCTGCAGGCGCAGCACAGAAGCCCGCTGAAAAGGCGGCCGCGGCCAAGCCAACCTTTGCATCCAAGGCCGCGCCTTTCGTATCCGGAATCACTCCGGACATGATTGCGCCCGCAAGCTATTCGCGCCAGAAGCCTTCGACGCCAAAGGTTGTTGCTGAAGAGGACGTCCCAAAGGACGAGCGCTCACGCAAGGACTACTATGACAAGAAAATCAACGAGCTCCTTTCGGGTTTTCCCGTTGAGGACACCGAACGCAAGATAACTCCGCCCGTTTCATCGAGCGCTCCAGTTGCAAAGCAGGCCGATGCTTCCGCACCGTCAGCAACATCCTCCGCCGCCCAAAAGCCCGCAGCCCCGGTCAAGTCCCGCAAGGAGCTTGAGATGGAGTCCGAGATGATGATTGAGGACCTGGTCCCCGTTGGCTCGCAGAAGCCCGCCGCACCCGTTGCCTCAGCCGAAGCGTCAACGCACCGCGTGCGGCCATACGAGCAGGTTGCTCAGGCTGATACTGCCGCCGAGCCCGCGGCCCCTTCGGATTCGCGCAGGAGGATGTATGCACGGAGCAGCTCGATACGCGTCATCGCGCCCCGCGACGTCTCCGAGACCGACGAGTTTGCCGACATCATCACAGACATTTACAGCCAGCTCAAGTCCTCCTCGCGCGAGGATTCGCTGAACAATACCATGATGGTCAACGTGCCGCCGTCAAGCGCCGAGAAGTCCCAGGCAAAGTCCGGGGCTGCCAAAGGAAAGTTCGACGACTTGGAGGGAGAGCTTTTCGGCACTTCAAAGCCGGCCGCATCTTCACCCGCATCCGAAGGCGGGGTGTTCGACCAGCTTTCGCGAATCAGCGCAGTGGACGGCCCGGGCAAGGCTCAGGCAAAGGAATCGGGCCTCAAGTCATCCTCCGACATGGAGTTTGTGCACATCGGCAACGAGGCCGGCATGGGCTGCCCCACCTGCCACCAGAAGAACTCGCGCATCGTGTTCTGCCCCTACTGCGGCTCCGGAATGTGCACCAACTGCTCGCCCAACGTGCAGGTGGACATGGCAGGGTTCGTGTACTCCTGCCCCAAGTGCGGGGAGGAAGTTCACATCAAGAAGAAGGCCGCGACGCCCTCGGCGTAGCTATATTCTGATTGTTCAGTTCAACCATTAGCCCTTAGGGTGTGGCAGTAGTTTCCCTTGTTGGCCACACGCACGCAGTCATTATGAAGTTCTCGCCCACGCAGTCGCCGTTGGTGCACTTGAACACCTTGAACGGCGCGTTGACAACCAGCTTTTCCTTGCCCATTTCCTGTTCGCAGCTTGTGACCTTCTGGTTGTTGGTTATCCTCATCCCCTTCTGCGGCACCTGGACGTTTATGCCTCCCACGATTTTCTTGAAGTCCACCATGTATGAGTAGCCCGCGGTTGAGAACGACTGGAAAATCTCCTTGAATGCGCACCTTGCGGCGAGCTTTCCGGGTGCGCGTGAAAGTCCGAACGTGTCGTCAAGCCCGGTGCCTGCAGATGCGGAGGAATAGTCGCGCATGTCGCGCTTTATCAGCTCGGCAACGGACAGCCCGGTCCAGCTGGAGAGCTCGTCGCATCCCATCACGCAGTTGCCGCTTGAGCGGCAGGCGCTTTCCGAGTCGCAGTAGTACGGCTCGTCGTTGCAGGTCACCGACGCCAGGGTGGCGGTCTCCACGTAGTATACCGTCTTGAACGAGTTCTGCAGGTAGTTTGTCATGTGAGCGCGGTTGATTATGGTGTTCTGCATCGAGCCGTAGCCTGAAAGCGACACGAATATGATTGCGATGCCGGTCATGACCATGGTAAGGAAGGTGATGCCGTCGAAGAGGCTTGCCTGTGCGCGGCGGCCGGTCCTCATTTGTACCACGTTATTATGCTCACGCTGCCCAGTCCAACCCGCGTGCCTGTCGCGGTCTCGCATTCCGTCGCAATGGGGTAGTTGTATATTGAGGTCTGCTTTTTAGTCAGGTATTCCGAGTTTATCACGTCGTCTTTTTCTGTGAGGCTGCACAGTTCGCTGCCTGCAAAGCTTTCGGACGCGTCTGCTATGCAGTCGCGCAGCATTACCGCAAAGTACACGTTGTTCTTCTTGGCCGACGGCACGAGCAGGTTCTTGCAGGTCTCCTCGAACCCGCCCTGGTTGACGTAGCCCTTCTCGATGACGATGTATGCCATGTCCAGCCCGGCTTTGCGCAGGTTGATTGACGCGTTCTTGGAGTTGAACTCGTCGTTTGCGTAAATAAGCGTGGCTATGAAGAGTATTATTCCCGCCATCAGCGGGAATATGCTGGGGATGTCGTCGCCAATCGGCCCTATGAACCCGCGTCTTTTCATCAAATCATCCTATGGGGCACTGCGCAGGGTCCCAGCCGCAGCACGTCTTCACCGTCGCGCTGTCGAAGTTGAGCTCGTTGCAGTCCGTTACCGCCTCCTGGTGGCAGTCCTGTATGAACAGGTACTTCTTGCCCCCGGGGCTTTTCTGCGCGCACTTGAGTATTATGACGTACCTGCTTTTCTTAAGATTCTCGGTGCCCTCCGATGGGGTGAACCGCAGCATCGAGTCGGGTTCGGCCTTCTGCATCCCATTTGGCGAGACGAAGATGACGCTGTATTTTTCAGGCTCTCCCAGGCCGATGTTGGTGCCTGCGTTGCACGAGACCTGGGAAAGCGAGCCGAGGCTTATGTAGAGCCCGGCGTTTCCGTTTTCCGACGCACGCACCATGTAGGTTATGTTGATTGCATACCGCACCCCGCCGCTTCCGACAGGCAGGGCGCCCTCAAGGGAGTAAGTCTGCCGCTCGTCCTCGGACGGGGAGAATATGACCTGGGATATCTTTGCGGTGATTCCCGAAGCGGCGTCGTCAGCCTGCGTTTCGCACGCGCTTGACTGCTGGACCACGCTCATCTGCAGAAGTATCGCAGCCAGGGCGAATATGAAGAACAGCATCGCGAACTTTGTCAGTATCCAGAGCGCAAACCCGCGCGAGAACGGTGCCATGTCAAAGAGCAATTACGCCTTCGGCTAACTTAAAACTACGCAATTGCTTTTTGCCAATGCAAAGCGGCTTTAAGGCTTTTTTTCAAATACCTACTGCCGGCAATTCTGCCGGACCGTTTGTCTGTCAATTCCCTCAAGGGTGAACTTGCAATCATGGCCAAAAAGACCGAATTTACCGTAAAAGACACCCGCCTTGCTCCCTCTGGCGAGGAGAGCATCAGGTGGGCCGAGGCCCATATGCCCGTGCTGATGAAAATCAAGGAACGCTTCTCCAAATCCAGGCCATTCAAGGGCCTGCGCATCGGGCTGTGCCTGCACGTGACCAAGGAGACCGCAGTTCTTGCCAAGGCAATCGCCGCAGGCGGTGCCCGGGTCGGCCTCTGCGCCTCCAATCCCCTTTCAACCCAGGATGACGTCGCAGCCGCGCTTGCAAAGGACGGCATCGAGGTGCACGCGGTCCGCGGGTGCAACAGCAAGGAGTACTACAACCAGATTAGCCGCGTCCTTGACACCAGGCCGCAGATGCTTGTTGACGACGGGGCGGACCTCATCAACACCGTGCACGGAAAGCGCACCGAGCTGCTTGCCGACGTAATCGCCGGCCAGGAGGAGACCACCACCGGGGTAATCCGGCTCAAGGCCATGGCGAGGGACAACAAGCTCAGGTTCCCGGTTGTCGCGGTAAACGACACCCCGACCAAGCACCTCTTTGACAATTACTACGGCACCGGCCAGTCCACAATCGACGCAATAATGCGCGCAACAAACAAGATGCTTGCGGGTTCCACTTTCGTAGTAGTTGGCTACGGCCAGTGCGGCAAGGGCCTTGCGATGCGCGCCAAGGGCATGGGCTGCCGCGTGGTGGTAGTCGAAGTCGACCCTGTTGAGGCGCTTCGTGCCGCGATGGATGGCCACAGCGCACTTACCATGGACGACGCGGCAGCAATAGGCGACGTGTTCGTCACAGTCACCGGCAACAAGAGCGTGATACGCAAAAGGCACTTCGAGCGCATGAAGGACGGCGCGATAGTAGCAAACTCCGGCCACTTCAACGTCGAGCTCTGCATCGGCGACCTGGAGAAGCTGGCAAAGTCCAAGAAGTCGATTCTTCCCAATGTCGAGGAGTATGTTCTCAAGGATGGCCGCAAGATTTGCCTTCTTGCAGAGGGCCGCCTGGTGAACCTCGCGGCTGGCGCGGGCCACCCCAGCGAAGTGATGGACTTGAGCTTTGCGGACCAGGCGCTTGTGCTTGAATACCTTGCAAAGAATGGCAAGTCCCTCAAGCCGGGAGTGCATGATGTGCCTGCGCACATAGATTTGGAAGTCGCCACGCTCAAGGCCGAGTGCATGGGTATAGGCGTGGAGAAGCTCACGCAGGAGCAGATTGACTACCTGAACGCGTATTCGGAAGGCACGTAATCTTCTTTTTTAGTATTGTGTGTAGAACCGGTACCAGTCATACAGCGGGTGTATGGCGGTGCCGATTTTTTTCTCGTCGAGTATCAGCTCGCCATTCTCGTCCTTCCTGTGTTTTTCCTGGCAGTCGCGGATCAGTTCGATATGGGCTCGCCTTTCCGCGCTGGGGTTTTCCTTCAGTACCTTGTGATTGCGTATCACTGTAAGGAATTCGTTGAAATTGAGTCCTGTCTTGTTTCTTTTGATTTGTTGCAATTGGCTTTCGTCAAGTTTCAATGCTTGCATTAATCTCGCAGTGGAATCCGCGACGTTTACCGTCCCTGTTTTTGGGTAGGTTGGCAGGCTGGCGTGCTTTCTTTCGATTTCCCGCATCTGCACCAAATACCATCTCACCGTGTAATCTTTGCCTGCTCGAACACTTCCAAAAGTTCGGGCTTCTTCTCAAAGTGCGACCGGATGGGTGCGACAGCCTTGTCCATCGCCTCCGCAACACCTGACTTCAAGTCAGCTGCGTGCAGTGTCTTTGCAAGGTATGCCGTCTCGACTTCCTCGTACGACTGGAACGAGATGTCGCCGCCGAACTTGGCGGGCCGGATTATGGTAAATTCCTTTTGCTCTCGGAACACGATGTGCCTAGTCAGCGCAAGTACTGGGTTTCCTTCTGCTTCCGGCGGGCAGTATGCCTTGGATATTTTCTTCTTGATGGTCTCAGTTGAGTCGGAAAGGAAAATCGAGGTGTCGGGCTTTGACTTGCTCATCTTTGAAGCTGCAACCGCGGCCTCCTTCTCGGTCTGGCCTTCCTCGGCCTCCACTTTCGGAGGCTCCAAAAGACCCGGCAAAAGTGCGTGGTGTACTGCAACCGGCTTCTCAAACCCCATCGAAGGGTAGACTTCGCGCGCAAGCATGTGTATCTTGCGCTGGTCCATTCCGGCGTGGCAGATGTCAGCTCCTATTGTCTTTATGTCAACTGCCTGCATCGGCGGGTAGATGTACTTGGCAACGTCAAGCGATTCCTTCTGGCTGCGGCCCATTATTTCCAGGCAGCGCACGTCGCGAGCCAAGGTGACGTGCTTGCAGAAGTTGATTACGTTCTTCCAGTACTCGTCGTTGTTGTGGTAAAGCTCGCTGCCGCGCACAATCTTTACCCCTGGCGCGAAGAACTTGAACATCTCCTCGTAGTACTTCGAGGCGCGGTTGATTTTTTCCCAGTCGCCGCCGAACTTGTTGTTGATTATGGAGTGCCAGTCCGCAAGGTAAACCTGTGCAGTGCATCCGGCTTCCAAGAAGTCGCGCAGCTTGTAGCCGAGCATGAACACCGAGCCGATGTGCAAAAGGCCGGAAATCTCCATGCCGATGTAGTGCACCGGCCGCTGCTTGGTCTCAAGGAGATTGCGCAGGTCGTCGTCGGTTACCACTTCCGAGGTGGGCTTGCGCTTGATGATGCCGATGCGAGTCTCAATGTCCATTGCAGTTCAACCCCGGCTTACTTGCGCTCGACGATTATTCCCGACGACGTCTTCTTCAGTCCCGGAGTGCCTGGTCCTGCGGCCACCACCACGGGCGGTTCCTTCTTCCTGTTCCTAATCGAGAAGAACCCGACTACTGCGATTATGATTATGACCAGGACGAACCCGATGAGGAGTATGTCCGTCTGGCCGGAGACCGTGTTGAGCCCTTCTGCGGTTGTCTTGACCTGCGCAAGCTTGGTCGTGGCAGCTGTCAATGCAGTTACTCCCTCGCTTTTTCCCTGCGCAAGCTGCGCCTTTGCGCTTGCAAGCTCCACGCGGGCGGTCTCGTAAGTCTGGTTGAGGTTGTTGACGTTAGTGTCTCCCTCTCCCATCCTTGTTGCCGCGAGCGCTATTGCCGACTGGGCCTGTGGAAGCGAAGCGTCCGCAGCCGCGAGCGCAGCTGCAGTTGACTGCTGCTTGAATATGCCTACAAAGCCGCTTGCATCCGCAAGCTTTGCCTGGAAGTCCGCGTGCAGGCTGTCCGCCTCGGCCTTTGTCATTGACTTCTTGGTGCGCTCAAGCGCAGTCTTGACTTCGGAAAGGCGCGTGTCCAGCCCGTCAGTTGCAATACCGTACTTCACCAGTGACTGCCTGACCGTTGCAACGTCCTGCTCAAGGGTTGCAGTGTCTGCCTGCTCGGAGGCTACTATTGCCGCTATATCCGCGCTTGCAGCCAGCCTTGCGACGCGCGAGGCTGCTGACTTGGACAGGTTGTCCGCAAGCTCAGCCTCCGAAGGCAGGGTAGTGACTACCAGAAGCGAGTCCATCTTTGCAAACGAGGATGATGTGAACGTGCACGCCTTGGGCAGCACGCCCGGGTAGTACTTGTTCATGAAGTTGTGGTCAGCTGCGTATTGCGTAAGGGGCGTTTTGTACTCCGCGATGAGCGACTGCATCCTTGCCATTATCTCCGAATTCTCGGCGGTGCTCCCGTTCTCCGAAAGGTTGCCTGACATCTCGCCCAGGTAGTTCATGCCTCCCACGATGACTGCTATGTACCCCTTGAGGAGGGCCTTGTTGATGTTTGACTTGTTCTGGAGCAGGCTTGCATTCGAAATCCCCGGTATTTCTATTCCCTTGGACCCGTTCTGGCCCGTCAGGCGCATGTGCGCCCGGTAAGTATTGCCGGTGTAGTCGCCGCTGTCCCAAATAAGCTGCATCTGGTATGGGTTGAGCACCAGGTTTGTTATGGGCGTCGTGCAGTTCCTTGAAAGGTTGTTCAGCCACTGGTACTCGGACTTTATCGAGGCGACCTTCTCAGAGGAAAGCGGCGCGCCGAACTTCAATGCGATGTAGTCCTTGAGGGGAGCGGTGAGCGCGGCCTTGTCCGAGACTATGCTTATGCCCTGGCTTTCGGCCTTGAGCACGAAAATCTCGGCCTGGTTGTTGAAAATCATGTAGTACGTGGAACCGCCCGACGAGAAGTTGGTGATCGTCGCAGAAGACGCCTCGTCTGAAAGGAGGTACTTCAGCGCCGCGTCGTCAACTGCCGCCGCGCCTGCAAAAAGCGGGAGCAGGAGCGCTGCGAAAAAAAGGATTTTTAGGCTTGCACAAGAGGGGTTTTCCATAGTTATAATCATCGAAATAATTAGAACTGCCTTTATATAAAGGCTTGAGGGGCGCAAGGCGGCCTATCGAAACGCTATTTTAATTTGGCCTATACAGTAATTGTCCGCAGGATGCGCTTAGTGTCCCGCTGTAGCTCAACCTGGCAGAGCATCTGACTGTAGCTTGGCATAACAGCCCGGCTGATTTATGATGCCGGTGCTGCTCTCCAGATGGTAATCAGAGTGTTGCCTGTTCAAATCAGGCCAGCGGGACTTTTCTTTTTCTTGTTTTCATCCTCTTTCCTGAATCTTTATCTTCAGCCTGCGGCATATTCTGGTTGGTGTGGAATATGGTTGATGTTCGCGTCGGCGTCTGTGGAATCTCATGCGAAGCCTGCCCCAAGCGGGCAAAAAGTCAGTGCCCGGCAGGGCCTGATGGCTGTAAGCCGCGCGACAACAAGTTCTGCAAGATTTGCACCTGCGCTTTCAAGAAGGGCGTGCGAACCTGCTTTGAGTGCAAGGACTTCCCGTGCGAGCTGACCAAGGAAGGCCCGATTAGCTACGGATACTGCCAGTTCATTGCAGGAAAGAATTAGTCTTCCGGCTCTTTTGTCTACGCGCAACCTAAACTACTGCGTCACGTTCATCGACTTGACTAGTTCCGCCTGGAAATCAAAACCCGCAGCTCCCAGCAGGTAGAACAGCACCAACTTTACTGCATAATATGCGATGAAGAATAATGCGAACACTATTAGCCAGCGCAGCCACGCAGGTTCCTTCGGTACGTTCTTGGAATCAAGGAACTTTTCGATTCGCTTCCAGAGGTAGTCCTTGAAGAGAAAAATCGTGGCAAACAATATTCCCAGGAACGCCACGAAAACCGGCGGCACTCCCTGTGTGAGAAGAAATACCAGTATCAGTGCGGAAAACGCGATTCGGATGTTGCTGTTCATTTTCATTGCTATTTACCTCACGCCTTGGAAAGGAAGTATTCGTGCACCCTGCTGTCGCCTGAAAGTTCAGGGTGGAACGCGGTTGCAAAAAAGTTGCCCTGCTCTGCGGCAACGATGAACTTGCCGTGCGTTGCAAGCGCCTTGCAGTTGCCCCACACCTTGGTGATTGCAGGTGCGCGGATGAAGACGCACGGGAAGTTCTTTGCAACTCCTTGGATGTCGATTTTTTCCTCGAATGATTCCTTCTGCCTGCCGAAAGCGTTGCGGTTGATTTCGGTGTCCATCAGCCCGAAGAGCTTCTGGCCCGTCTTTTCCACCTGGCCGTCGCCTTTCTTTGCAAGCAGAATGAGTCCTGCGCACGTGCCGTAGATTGGCAGCCCGTCCTCGCCAAGTTTCTTGATTCTCTCAAAGAGCCCTGTAGTCTGCAGGAGCTTGCTTATTGTGGTGGACTCTCCGCCCGGTATTATGATTGCGCGGACGTTCAGGTGGTCGGGCCTGTTGACGCGGACTGCCTCGTGGCCCAAGCTGCGGACAACATCCTCGTGTTCTGAAACCGCGCCCTGGACCCCAACAATGCCGACTTTCATCTTTGCCTGCACAACCCATTCGCTTTTCCTACTGGCCCCGGTCCTGCATTCGCAGCGCAAGCTTTGATATGTCGTCGCCCTTCATTGCCTCGCCAAGTCCCTTGGACACTTTCAGAAGCGTCTTGGGGTCGTCGTAGTTTCTTGTAGCCTCGACTATTGCGCGGGCGAACTTCTCCGGCTCAGCTGACTTGAATATGCCGCTTCCGACGAACACGCCGTCAGCTCCGAGAATCATCATAAGTGCGGCATCAGCCGGTGTTGCAACCCCGCCTGCTGCAAAGTCAACTACCGAGAGCCTTCCAAGCTTCTTGGTCTCCTCAACAAGGCTTACTGGAACACGGTACTCCGCTGCCTTTGCTGCAAGCGCCTTTGCATCCATCTTCTTGAGTGCCTCGATTTCTGAGCTTACCATCCGCAGGTGCCTCACTGCCTCCACTACGTTGCCCGTCCCCGGCTCGCCCTTGGTGCGTATCATCGCAGCACCCTCGTCAATCCTTCTCAAGGCTTCGCCGAGGTTGCGGCAACCGCACACGAACGGGATTGTGAATTTTTTCTTGTCAATGTGGAACTGCTCGTCAGCAGGAGTCAGGACTTCGGACTCGTCAATCATATCCACGCCAATCTCTTGGAGTATCTGGGCTTCTGCGATGTGGCCGATGCGGCACTTTGCCATCACAGGAATCGTCACTGCAGCGACAATCTCTTCGACCTTCACCGGGTCTGCCATCCTTGCAACCCCGCCCGCTGCGCGTATGTCTGAGGGAACCGCGTGAAGTGCCATCACCGCAACAGCGCCTGCCTTCTCGGCGACCTTGGCCTGCTGGGCGTTCACCACGTCCATTATGACCCCGCCCTTCTGCATCTTGGCAAAGCCTTCCTTGAGCGTCTTGGTCCCTACTGTAGTGTTAGTTGCCATCGTAATCCCACCTGATTGTCTGAACTTTTTGACTCCCTTTGAAAATGCCTTATCTATTATTTTCCAGACTAGCTTTGAATACCCTTTCGATTCGCTGCTGGAAGCCCAGTTGACGCAATAAGGATTTATAGGGATTGTTGGGGTGCTGGGGCAACGAATATAATGTGGTGAAACGGAATACGATTCGTATGGCGAAATCCTTTCGGCGTTACCGTCGTGCCGATTCCGTATTGGTGGAACTGCATGCCGCAACAAGGCAAGTCAATTCCGTAAATCAAAACTTTTCAAAGGCCGAGGTCGCGGAACAAATTGCCAGCGCAGCTCGGTTATGCATGAAGTCCGCATCCGATAATGCTTCAAAGGACAGGCTGCGAAAGCGGGTTTTCGGGCTGTATGATTATCTCAACGCCGTGAATGATAAAGCCGGAAACAACCCGGAAGTCAAGCGGTTCCTCTCCGACGCCCACGGCGTTTCAGCATCTTTGCAATACACTTCGATGCACGGCCGCCCACAATGCTTTAACAGAACCGACTTGCGTGACCTACTTTTCTACAATTCCCTCCACTGGGCTGGCGCTGCGAACTCGCTTGGTGCAGAAAGCCCGCTTGAGAAGGGGACTTACCGCTTTTCGGGCGGTAGCGTCAACGTGCTTGACGACGGGCGTATTGCAGTTGATGGGCCGTCCCTCGGGAACCTCGTTCGCAGCACGCCGCACCTTTTTTCGCACGAGCTCCCAAATCGCATAACTGTGCGCAGCACCGGCAAGACGACGCTCTCGCCTGCCGAGATGTTCACCGTCCTGCGGGTCGCAAGCAACGCCTTTCACTCGACTCAATTAAACCTTATACTTTACCGCATGAGGGCGGCCAGTGAGGACGCTGGGCGCATGAACAAGAGCAAAGACTATCTTTTGAATCCCGCCAACCTTGAGAAGATTGTTTCAGCATCATTTTCAAGCAAGAGCGTAAGAAAAATCGCGGGTGTTTTGGCTTCCCGCAATGATGCAGATGAGCTAGTCAACCATGGTGCGTTGCACCCAACCCATCTTTCCGAGGTTGAGCAAGCAATCCATTCTCCGGGAAAAATGAACCTATCCAACCCAGTTATGGCCGTGATGTGCCACGCCGCTGGCCTGCCTCTTGGTGAGGCTGATTCTATGTTGTCTAAATACCAGGTTCATCCCTCGGTGATGGAAAAAGCCTGGGACTCCGCAAGGAAGGATGCGAAGGTGGACATCCACCTTGACAAGGACCAAGTCACAGTCACCGATACCGGACTTGGCAAGCCTTTTGAGTTGTTGTCTAAACGCAGGTTCGGCTCCGGCACAAGCGGGTTCATCCAGCTTGGGACGAAAAGGATTTTCGATGAAGCGGCGGGCGCCACGCATACCGTCCTCTCCCTCGGCCAGCCTCGACGTGCGACGGCATAACTCTTAGTGAACTGAAAATAATTTACAAGGTAATCCTCTATGGCCGACGGACAAACTTACTTCCTAATCCTGCTGGCCCTGTCAGTCTGGTTAAATTTCGCATTTCCTATTCAGACCGTCCTTTATGCCCCATACACTTATTTTGGGATAGCCTTCGTTGGGTTCGGAATTGCAATGTGCCTCTGGAGCCGCTCATTGTTTTTGGAGGGCAAGACAACTCTGTCGCCTTTCGAGTCGCCTACTTCGCTTTTGACTTCCGGCCCATTTTGCATAAGCCGCAACCCGATTTACCTTGGGATGGCAGCCATACTGCTGGGTATTGCAATGTTGCTGGGAACCTTGGTCGCTTTTGCATTTCCCGTCCTATTCGTAGTGATAATTGAGACTTTGTTCATTCCCGGAGAGGAGCAAAATCTGGAAAAGATATTCGGCGAACGGTACAGAAAGTATAAGCGTACGGTCCGGCAGTGGATATGATTTGTCCGTGGAGCAAACTTGCGGCTATCAAAAGAAACTAGATGCCGGAGGGAAAGGCTCAAGGGTGTTGCTAGAGTCTGTTGCCTATTCTTTCCAAGGCTGCATTGGTCGTTATTATCGGAATACCTTTGAATGCCCTCAGTTTTAGGAGGTGGTTGTCGCCCGACACTATGAAATCCGCGCCTGCCGCGAGGGCGCACTCTAATACTTTGTTGTCATCAGGGTCTTCTTTTATGATTTCAACAGCTTCCTTAGGCTCGACGAAGACTGCTATT
>Ga0074195_1003756_pt1 | contig 13665 bp, 22 predicted proteins | sample EPASupsiteHSE623_FD_64525 | JGI IMG/M metagenome (GOLD analysis project Ga0074195, IMG submission 64525) | Bioremediated contaminated groundwater from EPA Superfund site, New Mexico - Sample HSE6-23 | ecosystem: Environmental > Aquatic > Deep subsurface > Groundwater > Contaminated ...
GACCTCAAAAATCCATAAATCAATCGGAACACTCAAAGACGTGGCCAACCCGGCCGACGCCTCGCTTCTCAAAACTATTTCTACTCTCCGAGCCATAGAGCGAAACAAAGTCACGCGCTCCGTAGTAGAATTTTTGGAAAAAGATTTCAAAGAAGATATAAAACCGGCCAACACCATTGGCACACCGAAAGGGCCTATTCCCCAAGAGTCCAAGCTTCCCGGTGAAGAACTTATCACTTACATGAAAGACGGAAAGCGTATTGGATTTTATGTGGATCCGTATATCAAGCACTCGGTAGAAAACAACACTATCGGCCATACTGTCGGCTTTTTACGCACGCTTAACTCCACTCTCTTCCGCCCTCTTTTCATTACCTACAATCCGGGCTTCCAAGCTTTCAACTTTATCCGCGACTTCAAACGCTTTTGGAAAAATACTCCGGACATGACAATTCTAAAAGCTCTCAATTTATACCGACAATCTATCCCAGCCGCCAAAGCTCGCGCGTGGGGTATCACGACAAACGAAATTATTCAAAAAATGGAAGCCGAGCAAATTCTCTCTATTTCCTACAACCAGCTCACTGACGGCGCCGACGTAGAAGACAGACAAATAGACACTATTTTGAAACAATCCGGCATTGATTCTTTCCAGCCGGAAGTCCGTTTCAAGGCACTGCAACCGCTCGTGAAGGTGCTAGATTTTATAAAAAATGTGGGCGACTTCATTGAAACGCTTCCGAAGGTAGCCGGATATTTGGAATTTACCGAAGGAGGAGCTAAAGAAATTTCTCGTGAAGAAAAAAGCTTTATCCGCAAAAATATCGGCTCTCCGGACTTCCTCGCTGGTGGATTTTGGAAGCCAATTACCAATGAAGTTTTCCTCTTCTCCAACTCAATCACGCAAGGCATACGCTCCGACATAAACGTGGCCACTGATACGAAGACTCGCTCCGGATACTGGTGGAAGACGGCCAAGGATAATCTCTTCCCGAAGATTCTCATGCTTCTTGCAACACTCGGATTTTTTGGAAAAACAGTCAAAGAAATTATGGACGGCGCCAGTGAATACGACAAAACAAACTACATTATCATTCCTCTCGGCCAAGACGAAAATGGCAAGTCCGTATATTTCCGCATGCCACAGGACGAAGGTGGACGTTTGATTGGCGGACTTGCTTGGAAACTTCTCAATTCCGGAAATAATGAGCAAGGTTTTGGGCGCGACATGATAGATATGGCTACATTCACCGGAGGACAAATTCCGTCCGTCACGCCGTCAATCACGACTGTTTTGGCTACTTCGCAATATCTCGTCGGGCATAATCCGTATGACTGGTTCCGTAATCGGGAAGTTTTGACTGACGACCAGCTCAAAGCCGGGCCAGCATATTCTTTGAAGCCGTTTTTGGGCTGGCTTTTCAACCAGTCCGGCGGAGGCGTCTTCTACTATTTCACACAATCCCCTCCAAAAGACCAAAGTGGCACGGAGAAGTTTTTCAACCTTCCAATTCTCGGCAACATTGCTGGCCGTTTCTTGAAAGTTTCCGACTATGGAAAGACCGAAGAATTGAATCAAATCAAAGCCGAAGTCCAGTCCGAGCAGTCACAAAAACGCTTGGACGAAAACGCAATTGTAAATGACTTTATTCGGGAATCGCAAAAGGAAGAGGGCAAGAGTATTGACGAAATTATAAAAGAAAATAGAGCCAAACTTATCACCGAAGTCTTGGGCCACCCACCACAAGACGAGAAAGAATTGGCCCGGGCCAAGAACATTGAGAAGAAATTCCGAATCGGCCTACAAAGGGGTGAATCTAATTTGTATATCAATGCTCTTATTTCCGCTCCGACAACCGAAGAAAAAATCCAGCTCATGACAAAATACCGAGACACTCTTTCGGAATCGGAGTTCAAAGATATTTTCCTCACCGCTATTGAAAATCAAATTTTGAGCGAGCAGTTTATAAAGGAGCTTATTACTAATTCTCCGGCTACAAAAAAAGAATGAAGCCACCGAAAACATATTGGGAGGTCGTTTTATTACTAATTTTTATCAGTGCTATTTTCTTGCCTCACTCCATGGACGTGTGGCTCAAATAGTGCTACCCTTAAATTATGTTTGAATTTCTAAAATCGCTCTTCACAGTCCGGAAAGGACTCGGAGCAAAGCTCAATCCTCCCGACGTTCGGGACATACAGCTTGTCAGCTTCCAAAAGCCAGTGGGTGTGCCTTATAAATACAAAACGGATATTTCCATGCTTCCCGTCATGGATCAAAAATCTTACGGGACTTGTGTGGGCCAAGCCGAAGGACTCATTCTCGCATATTTTGACTACTTGGAAAACAAAAAATTTGACGTGTCAAGGCGTTATCTTTACGCAAAAAGTAAAAAGGAAGACGGATTTGACGGACAAGGCACATATCCTCGCGTAATGGCTGGAATCATATCCAAAACAGGGGCCACAACGAGCAAATTTGTGGCTGACAACAACGATTTGCCCTATAATGAATATCTTGTCGTCTCGGACACAGAAGACCTCTTAAATGACGCTATAATGCGAAAGGCCAACTATGCTTTCGTGGCCCCGGACAGCGCTTCCATAAAAGCGGCGCTCATAAGCAATAAACTTGTCTCAATCACTTTGCCGGTGGACTGGAACGCATGGAGAACCTATCACCTTAAAGCGCCAAAAAAGATTGACGGCTACCACCGCATTGTTATCTTCGGCTTTGAGGGAGACACTTTCTTTTTCCGAAATTCTTGGAGTGAAAAATGGGGAGACAAAGGCAACGGAGAATTTTTCTCCGGAGACTACAACGGGCTAGTAAATGACGCTCTTGTGTATGTGGATATTCCGAACGATATTTTGGAAAAAGCAAAAAATACCCCTTTCCAATTCACCGAGGTCATGCGCTTCGGCTCCCGAGGACTTCAAGTCAAAGAATTGCAGAAAAAATTGGGAATCTATGCGGACGGAGTCTTCGGCAACGGCACCAAAACGGCTTTGATAAAATTCCAAATTGCCCGAGGACTTAAAGGCGACGGCATTGCTGGGCCTCAAACACTTTTTGAATTGAATCGCAAAGTTTCCAAACTGGATTTATGGGCCGAAGCAATCAAAGACCATGAGGGCTGGTATCCGGCTTCCCGTTCTTATCGCAACAACAACCCGGGCAATTTGAAATACGTCGGCCAAAAACGCGCCACTGGAAAAGACTCGGGTGGATTCTGTATCTTCCGAACGTATGCGGACGGCTTTCAAGAATTGAGGGACTTGCTCGTGCGCGCGGCCACTGATCCGGACAGCACAACCTACCGAGCGAATATGACTTTGCTGGAATTTTTCCATAAATATGCTCCCTCTTCCGACGGCAACGCCCCGGAAGTGTATGCGAAAGCCGTGGCACGAAAAATTGGAGTATCGGTCGGCGTGCCTATTAGTAGCTTAATTTCATAGGCCTATGGAATACTCAACTACACAATCAACAAACATTGCCTCAATCATTGGAGTGGTGGTGCTGATTCTTAACCACTACAAAATCAATATCGGAAGCGAAGAGCTGACGGCTTTCGTCGGTGCCGCTTTTGCAATTGGTGGCGTGGTCATGAACTGGATCCACCGCTACAAGAAGGGCGATTTGACTCTTGGAGGGTTCAAGAAATACTAAAAACCCATATAAACAAACACCGCCTTCGGGCGGTTTTTGTTTTGCAAAGTTATCCACACATTTGCTTGCTTGACTCACGAATACGAATACGATAATATAGAAACACAAAGGTCGTATTATAAATATAATTTTTTTTATGCAATGGTAAAAATTCTTAAAGCACCCTCTACTCTGACCGGAGGCCATGTATTACTCAAAAAATACGGCCCGAAATACTTTTCCGATTTACAGAAGAAGAGGTGGAAAAAGCATAAAGAGCAAGTAAAGCAATGGGAGAAGAAAACGAAAAAATCCAAGTCCTCAAAATGAAGGTTTGGTATGTAGGAAGCCCAGCCGGACTCATGGAGTTTTTGGCAAAGCTGGCGCAGGCCCCGATAGTTAGCCCATATTGTCGGCTAGGGGCCTAAACAAAAAACCGCTCGGTCAAGCAGTTTTTTGGAAACTTTTATAAAAATATAACAGAATTATAGCACAAATGGCAGAAAAAGAAAAGAAAACAAGTGTCGTCCCGGCAAAAGTCAATGCCGTCGCGCTTGCTAAAGACTTGAAGCTTTCCGTTGGGGAATTGCAGACAATTCAAAACACAGTGGCCAAAGGCGCCACAGTGGAAGAATTGAAACTATTCCTTTTTCAAGCAAAACGCACAGGACTTGATCCGTTCTCTCGGCAAATTCATTTTGTGAAGAGAGGAGATAGGCCAGTGATTCAAACGGGAATTGACGGCTACCGGGCCATAGCAGAAAAAACCGGAAAATATGCTGGCAATGACGAGCCAGTGTTTGATACTGACGACAAAACAAAAAAACCAATCAAAGCTTCCGTCACAGTGTGGAAAATAGTGGCCGGACAGCGTGTCGGATTCACCGCTTCCGCAAGGTGGGAAGAGTATTATCCGGGAGACAATCTTGGCTTCATGTGGAAAGCAAAACCTTTTCTCATGCTCTCCAAGTGCGCCGAGGCCCTTGCATTGCGTAAAGCATTTCCACAAGACCTTTCCGGCCTATACGTCAAGGAGGAATTAGACAAAGTGGAAGAATCCCCCGACGAAATTCTCTCTCCATTCAGAGATATTGTGAAGACAGCAATCCGATTTGCAGAAACATGCGGAGAAGACCGCGTGGCAGATTTGTGTGGACGGATGGACGCCGCTCAATTTACTTCGGAGGAGCGCAAAGCAGTGGAAGACGTGCTGGAAAAAAGATTTCCAAAAGAAGAAACTCAACCCGAAAATCCGGAAGACAATAAACAACCCGAAGAAAACACAGAAACAACACCGGCCGAAGATAAAGGCGACGAACCGGAAAGCACAGTGGAAGAAATTCCCGAAGAAGACAATCCCTTCAAAAAAGGGAAGAAAAAATAATATGGAAATGCCACGGGAATATGTGTCTTGGTCGGCAATGTCTTGCTGGGAGCAAAGCAAAACAGAATGGATCAAGCGCTACATAAAAAATCAAGATACTTTCCAAACGGACGCGCTCCGTCTTGGAAAAAAATTTGCCGAGGAAATGGAGCTGGGCTTATCTATGGACGCAGAATTTCAATTTTTGATTGAGCTTCTTCCAAAAATGGAGAAGCAGGAAGTGGAGGTGGACGTTATGTTTGGAAAAATAAAACTTCGGGCCAAAATGGACTCCGCCGGTGAGATAGGATTCCGGGAATACAAGACTGGAAGTGTGCCTTGGGATCAAAAACGGGTGGACGAGCATGGACAACTGGACTTTTATGCCCTCTGTCGCACGCTACAAGGTCTCCGGATTGACGAAATATGGCTGGACTGGCTTCCGACCCGAAACGGCAAACTAACGGGCGAAATACGCAGTTTCAAGCGAATCGTGACAAAAAAACACCTTGAAGCAATGAAGAAAAGAATCAAAAAATACATTGCCGAGGTGAAACATTATAAAGTGCTTAATCTTAAAGACTAAATATGGCAAAGAAAAAAGAAGAAAATTTGAAGGTTCTCGCGGCGCAATACGCGGAATTGGTGGCAGAAGAAAAAACTATTTCTGCCCGAAAAGAAGAATTGCAAGTAAAAATCAAAGCAGGCATGGCCGACGCTGGTGCGGATCGTGTGGAGACGAATTTCGGCACATTCTCCACTTACAAAACTTCTCGCTGGGAATACTCTCCGGCAGTGAAAGCTCTCCAAGAGCAGGAAAAAGAAAAAGGAATTGCTACGAAGACCGAGGCCGAGGCCTTCAAATTCACTCCTGTCAAAGTCAAAACAACCTAAAAAATGAAAGGGCGAATCAAGAAAACAATCCCAACATACGAGAGCCAAATGTTTGCCGGGGTGGTGGTTATTGAGCCGGAGACGAATCAAAGGCGCATTGCCATGAACGCTCCGGCCCTATACCAGCATTTTCTCAACAAAATTTGCAAAGTAGGCGACCATGTGAGCATGTATATCACGAACAAACGGCCAAAACGCTCGCTTGCAATGGATAGATATTACTGGCTCTACCTTTCACTCATTGCGCTCGCTTCCGGGCATACACCGCAGGAATTGCACGCATGGGCCAAAGGAAAATTTCTTACCACTGGAATCAAAGAAGTTTTCGGAGATAAAACACGAATCACCGACAGCTCGGCGGATCTCAATGTGGGAGAATTTCTTGAATACTTGGAAAGGATTGAGTTTTCAACAGGTATTCCCCTTCCCGACTCGGAGCCGTTCAACGTTCCGCTTTCACACAAGGAATATCAAGCCCTAAAAGAAAATCAGAAAAAAATTTACAAACGATTGACGGCAAAAATTATTAAGTAGTAGAATAGAAACATTTATGGCACAAAGGAGAATGATTTACGCGCAACTTGCGGAAAACAAAAGCTTTGCCAGCATGACTGACAAAGCGCAAAAGACGTATATTTTTCTCATTGTTTTGGCCGACGACGACGGGCGGCTCAAAGGGGACTCTGACTGGCTTCGTATAAAAATTTTTCCCTACGACACAAAGATTTCTGTGCAAAACATGAAGGGATATTTACAAGAAATAGTCAAAGCTGGACTGATAACATGGTATAAAATCAACAATGACTACTTCATACAGCACCCAAATTGGACAAAATTTCAGATTTTGAGGACTGATAGAAAGAAAGATTCAGACATTCCGCCACCAAATGACAACCAAATGACAACCAAACGGGCGCATAAGTTAAGTAAAGATAAGATAAGAGAAGAGAATACCACCTCATACCTTAAAAAATTACCGGAAAAAGACCTAGAAGAATTTTACCAACGCTTTGATTGTTCTAAAAAAGCAATAATTTCAAAAGGAGAAAGTTTTCTTTTGTATTGCGAATCTCATGGAAAAAGATATAAAAATTACCGAGCGGCCCTTTTGAACGCTTTGAAAGCAGATTTTCCGGAGAGAAAAGAACCTCCAAGGAGGGTGGTGGAAAGAGACGGAAAAAGGTTTATTGTGGAAGGAGAAACGGCAATGCACCCGATTCCGGAAGATATAAAGGAAGGCGTGAAAAAAATTATTAGTAATTTCAAAGCTTAAAATGAACGAAAACAACGAAAAAATTGTGGGCCAAGAGGGAGTGCATATTGTTTGTAATGGGGCCGGGGAATTACGGGCAATTCTGCGCCGGGATCCGGTGAGTGGAAAGCATTTATTTTATTTCGTGAAGGAAGGCACGAGCGACGAAATAGCAGATTTTATCAAGACAAATACCCAGCTTCCAAAAGAGCTGAAAAAGGGAGAATGAAAAATAGCGAAAAAATAATTCTTCACCTTTGCGCTGATACTGGTTCCGACACAAAGCCGTATAGGGACAATGGGTATAAAGTAATTTGCGTGGGAAAAGATATTGGGGTGGAGAATTTTCACCCTCCCGAAAATGTCTATGGAATTATTGCAAATCCAGTATGCACAGAGTTTTCAGTGGCTGGTGGTAGGGATAAGGTAGGGGATTACGACAAAGGTTTGTTTTTGGTGCGAGAGTGCCAAAGAATCATTGCCGAATGCGATCCTGTTTTTTGGGTTATAGAAAATCCGGCTACTGGAAGATTGAAAAACTTTCTAGGAGAGCCGGTAATGACGTATGAGCCGTGGCATTTCGGAAGTCCATGGACAAAACGCACCGCGCTATGGGGAAAATTCAATATCCCTCGGAAAAAATATAAAAATTGGGAAGACGTTCCGAAGATAGCCGAACTGCCAATTTATCAAGAAAGAAGCAAGCCCTCATTGGCTAAACTACACAAAAATCATAAGAGATTTATCCGAGAATTTGACTGTTTTTCTGTGGATAGTGATATGGAATTTCGGTCGCTCTGCTCTCAAAAATTTGCTCAAACATTTTATGAAGAAAATCAATAAAAATAAAGAAATACCAGTAAATAAAATCATAGAAGGCGACGCTTTTTCTATCTTAAAAACACTTCCCGACGAGAGCGTGGATTGTGTGATAACTTCTCCGCCGTATTGGGCGCTCCGGGACTATGGCGTCCCGGGCCAGCTTGGAGTGGAGCCAACTTTCCAAGAGTATATCAAGGCCCTCTGCGATATTTTTGACGAAGTGAAGAGGGTGCTGAAAAAGACGGGAACGTGTTGGGTAAATTTGGGGGATACATACAACCGCGCGCAAATTTCGGGAGATAAAAAATTTGGAAATGAAGCTTTCAATAAAAATCGGCCAAGCCGAGAAGCGATACGGACTCCGGGAAAGAAAAAACAATCTCTTCCCGACAAATGCCTGCTCCAAATTCCGTCTCGTTTTGCAATAGCTATGTGTGAGCGTGGCTGGATTCTGCGGAATGAGATTGTGTGGCACAAGCCGAATGTCATGCCTGCAAGCGTAAAAGACCGCTTCACAATTGATTTTGAGAAAGTTTTCTTATTCTCCAAGGAGCAGAAATACTTTTTTGAACAGCAATTTGAGCCGGTCGCTCCGGTTTCTATCGGACGGGCCAAGTATGCCTATAAATCCAATAAGGCCAATTTATCCGGAAATCTCGGACGCACCGGAATGAAGGGAGTCAATGTGGAAAAAATGGGGGAAAGGTTTGTAAATTTGAAAGGCCGGAATAAGCGCACAGTTTGGAGGATTCCAACAAGTGGCTCGCGCTTTCTGCATGTGGCTATGTTTCCCGAAAAGCTGGTGATTCCAATGATAATGGCCGGGTGTCCGGAGGGGGGGGTCGTGCTGGATCCATTCATGGGCGCCGGAACGACAGCAGTGGTGGCCAAAAAACTTGGCCGAGAATTTCTTGGAGTGGAAATAAATCCGGAGTATATCAAAATGTCGGAAGAGCGAATCAAAGCGCTAGGCACAAGCTTATTTGACAAAATTGAGTTATCCACAGTTTGACACTTGCGAATACGAATACGATTTGCTAATATAAAAATATGTTTGAAAAAAATTACGAAAACAGAATAAAAGCTATCAGAGGAAACTTGAAGGAAATAATTGCCGGAGTGGCAGAGAAGGCCTTAATTGAAACGGCCCGGCTCAATGGCACGGATCCAGTAGCCAATAAAAAATACTTGGAAGACGGCATGCGCGAGACTCTCCGAGTGGTGGGCTTGCCTTATACGCTCGCCACTTTGAAAGCCATGAGTGAGGGCATTTGCTACTACCTAGCGGCCGAAGCAGAGGCGCAGAAGGGGGTGAAAATGTCCGTGGAAATAGCGCTTGGGGTGCTGGTTATGTTTGAGGATAAGCTTCAGAAGGAGGCCGACGCGAAGCTTGAAAAAATAAATTTTGGAGATAAAAAAAATGAGTCATAACATGCAAAAATTCATAGCGTTCATGATATTGTTTGTGGTCTTTGCGATTGGTATAAATTACCTTATTTGGACGGAGAAAAGAGACAGGAAGCTCATGGAAGTGGAGTTCTGTTTTTCGGAGTATGAAGAAGACGGGGCGCCTGTTTTGGAGACAGTTCGTAATTGCGAACCGGGCGAAGAGCCGGGTTTGATTTGGAAATAAATGAAAACGAAATGCGGAAAATGTGAAAGGGTGGGAAAATTTCGGTGCGACGAGTGCGACGCTCCGAGGTGTGGGAGGCATTGCTTTCTAATCTCGCCCATGTATGGAAATTCGGTTCTTTGTGAGGGGTGCCAAGAGTGCAGGACGTGCGGTGGCACCGGAGAAATTACTACAATGGAGAGCGTCTATCCGGGAGAACCACACATGGCCCCGGTCGGAAGCGCTCCTTGCCCGGATTGTCGGCCCGGGCCTAATGAAGATTTTGAAGAATAACATGGCAAAAAGAAAGAAGTTTCCTAAAAAAGCCAAGCTAATTACAGACGGAGGATTTTATAAAATTGTGAAGCTGGATAAGCCAGTATTGAAAATCCACTTCCCTCTTTTTCAAAGATTCCAAATCACTGCTCCGGAAATAAATTACTCGGCCCTAATGAGTTTTGAAGCAATCTTTTCCTTTGAGCGAGTATATCGGGGCTACGCGGAATACAGACAAGTGGACGTAATTCTCAAAAAATAAAATGGAAAAAGAATACGCAATAAAATTGAAAAATACCAAGCTTTCCGGAGTTGAGAGATACGAAGCCGAGAAGCGCTACATTCACGACCACCGCAATAAAATCGGACGTTGTCCGTATTGCAACGCGAATATAAAAGACCGCTTTGCCTCACTCCACAAGGGCTTGATTGACGCGCTTTACCACGTTTATTGCTGGTGCGGAAAGAATCGGAAACACGAATTTCACATGAAAGAAGTCCGGGATTTTTTTGACAAAACAACGTATGCGCGCTTCGGAGATTTTGTCCGCATGGGAGGGATAATTTATAAGCCGAAAGTGGACGGAAAATCGCAAAAAGCTTTCTACGGGATAAACATGGCTCGGGCCAAAGAGTTTTTTGCTGGACAGAGAGATATTCCCATGCAAATTACATTGGATCAAATCACTGGAGAAATTATTGACGAGGTTCGCGGAAAGGTGTCGGACTTTCCGGAATTGTCGGCTTTTATAAACAAAAACGGGCTTTACGACTACGAAATGCCGGTGCAAGAGGCCTTATTGCGACCATGAGCGACGAAGAAGAAAAAAAAGATTGGGAGAAGCCACAATGGGAGCATTATCCTCCTTGTATGAATTGCGGCAATGAGCTGATTCCGCGCTTGGATAGCCGGAATCCAATTACGCACCAGTGGGACAAACATTCTTTTTGGTGCCGGTGCATAGGCCCGGAGATTATAATTTCGGTAGGATAAAAAAGCATGGCGCAAAAAACTTTTACATTTTCAAAATACTTCGGGAAGACATACGACAAAGACTATCGGCCCACCGGTTTTTTGAGCGCGGAGGGAGAATTTCGGGCCAAAATGTTGAGGCAAGGATATTTGATAAATGACGTCAAAGTGCGAGAGACAATCACTATTTCTTGCTTCGCGGCTCGGGCAAATGTGTCTTTGAAAGAGCGAGAAAAATTGCAGAAAAATTTGCCGAAAATTCCCAAAGACAAGATAGTTTTGCACAGGAAAAAAGCTTGAAAATATGGTATAATACATGGGACAAACGAGAGGGAAGGGTTCTTTCCTCCGGCTAACAATAAACGAAAGGAGGTGTCACCATGCGTTTCAGCCCACTGCGTCGTCGGGTCTATCTATTCAGACTCCGCCACTACCGCTATTACCGCCACACCGGAAGGAGGTGATCCATTATCTCGGCATGGGAGGAGCCGTTAAGTCCTCCCAAATTTTTCTCCGAGTTATCCACATTTCTTACTCGTATTCGCTTTCGTAGATTTTTTGAAATGTGGTATAATGAAAACATTATTAAGTAATTTTTTTTAGCAAAAAAAACTATATGGACGAGAACAAAGGAGAGGTGGTGGGTTTGAATGAAGGAAGAGGTTTTGGTTTTTTGAAAGTAGAAGGTCGTCGCAAAGATTTATTTTTTCATGCGCAACAGCTCATTGACGCAGACTTCAAGTCCCTCAAAAAAGGGGATATTTTGACGTTTGAGGGCATTGAGCCAACCCATAAGGGCGACCAAGCTTTCGGCTTACGAGTAGCATGATAGAGCTTGAAATAACATTGCCGGAGAAGGTTTCCACGAATAAAATATACAGTGGAATCCATTGGAGAAAAAGGCAAGAATTGGCAGAGTTATTTCATGAAGAGTTTCTTGACGTGAAGGGAGTGAAGGTGGAGAGGTATCCGGTGCAAATTATTTATGATTTTCGTTTCAAAGGCACCGCGCTAGACACATTCAATTGTGTCTTCATGGCGAAAATGCTGGAAGACGGCATGCGAGGAGCTGGAATCTTGACCGACGACAGCCCGAAGTATGTGAGAGAGAGTGTTATCCGGAGCGGAAAAGGCAGAAGCGGAGAGCCGGACAAAGTTTTAGTTTCAATTTGTTCTTTGTGAAGGAAAGAAGAGAAAGCGCTGGGGTGCGCGTTCTTGGGAGGACGAGACGGGGAGCAGAGCTTTCCGTTAGGGCCAAGTGGGGACGACACTTTGGACTTACCACATAGAAGGGGTGCGGAGGGGATCATAATTTTTCATATTTGAAAATTGCCTTAATTCCTGCCTCTTCTGGTTTGATTCCGGTTTTTATCCGGTCGCCTCTCGTCTTTCCCTCGCAGTGAGGAAAACATTATAAATTAAGGGTGGCGTGTCTTTGGGGAATTATTATTTCCAATGGGGACTCGGAAGGAAACTTCCAACGGCCGAAGGTCGCGTAATAGTCCCCCAAAAGCACACCACCATAAAAAAAATTACAACATGGCAACGAAAATGAAAGTGTTCGCATTGAAGCCCGAAAATTCCCAAGTTATCACAGACTTTTTGAATACTGTGGACGTGGCGGAGCAGGGATTCTTGATCAACGAGGGGAATCTTGGAATTGTTTATAAAGACCAGGAGACTCCGGGCCGTGATAGGCGCTCGCTTATGGTGGCCGCAATAGAAGAACTTGGCAAGGCGCAGAAGAATGTGGTCATGCGCGAATTAGACATACAGGCCTTCGGAGATATGAAGGTTATTTACAAAGCGGAAAAGGAAGCTATCAAGGCCGAATTGGAAGCGGTGGTCAAAGAGCTTGGAGAATACGCCACTACGCATTGGGATAAAAATATGGAAGAGGCCTTCTTGAAATTGAAATCAGACATGGGAGGATTGGAGAAGAAGCACAAGCAAGCCAGCAAGACCGAGAAGCCAGCTATCCTTGAAGAAATTTACAAACTAGGCGAAACTATAAAGCCAGCGCAGGAAGCTTTTGAGTCCATGAAAAAAACATTTGAAGAGGGAAAGAAAAAGCTGGAAGTGAAGAGGAGCGAATTGGAAGTGAAGGAAATGAATAAAGCCGGGGACTACAAGCAAGCCGGAATCAATTACGACACTTCGGTCAAAGAGAAGGCAGAAGCGGTGGCCGCAGTCAAAGCTTCTTGGAGAGTCCTCAAAGATATTGAGAACGGAAAATTGGAGGCAGAAATGGCTCCGGAATAAAGCTATGTATAACTTTCACACCAAAATCTTTTATGGAGTGGAAAACCCGGAGGCAATAGACGAGTGGCTCAATTCCTTTTGGGATAGAGAACTCACGAACTCACAGCAGAGCGTGGCTATTGAGAGGTGGGAGCAAGACAGGCACGGGAATCCAATAATCACAGTCAAAGTCTTTAAGGCAAAATAGATTCCGGCTACAAGGAATCATGGTAGTAAAAATAATCAGAAAAGGAAATAGCATTGGGACACAGGAAATCACTCCGACTTTTGCGCGTGTGAAGGGTAAAATTGTTATTAAGAAGAAAGCTTCTCCGAGAGAAAAGAGAGCGGTGGCCGAGTTTGCGAAAGTAGGCAAAAAGGCCCCTGCCCTCCGAAGAGCTGGATACCCGGAATCAATGGCAAGAAATCCCGGAAAAGTTTTTGATAAACCGGAAGTGCAAGCCGAAGTGGAAACTGTCCTCTCCAAGCTAGAAGCCGAGCGCGACGCTATTCTTGCCGACATGGTAGGAAAGCGCCATAAAGCAAATTACGGGACGCTCGCCATGACTCTCGGAATCAT
>Ga0074195_1003757_pt1 | contig 13665 bp, 12 predicted proteins | sample EPASupsiteHSE623_FD_64525 | JGI IMG/M metagenome (GOLD analysis project Ga0074195, IMG submission 64525) | Bioremediated contaminated groundwater from EPA Superfund site, New Mexico - Sample HSE6-23 | ecosystem: Environmental > Aquatic > Deep subsurface > Groundwater > Contaminated ...
ATATGTCCCTCACCTTGCATTATATTTTGTAAAGCTTCAACACATTTTGTTGTTTTCTCTTTTGAATATAATCTACATGGTTCCATATTTCCTTGAAGTACATATTTACTTCCTAATTTCTCTTTAGCAAGTGCCATAGGAGTTCCCCAATCCACACCGAACACATCAAAGTTTCCATAAACTTTATCTAAAAATGCAGGTATTCCTTTTGGGAACATAATAACTGGAATGTGAGGATATTTTTCTTTTAAATATTCTGAAATTTCAACCATATATTTCCATGAGAACTCATCATACATTGAAGGTTCAATTGCAGATGCCCAAGAATCAAAGATTTGAACTACATCAATACCTGATTGAATCTGTTTTTCCATATAGAATTTTACAACTTCAGTTACTTTTTTTAATATCTTGTGTAAAAGTTCAGGATTTGAATACATCATCTTTTTACAAAGATTATATGTTTTTGTCCCCTGCCCTTCAATCATATAAGTGGCTAGCGTCCAAGGAGCTCCCGTAAATCCAATAAGTGCTTTATCTTCTGGTAATCTTTGTTTTAAAATTTTAATTGTTTCATAAACATAAGTTAATTTATCAGCAGCAGCTTCTCCACCTAAAAGTGCATCAACATCAGCTTCATTTACAATTGGATCTTTAAAAATTGGACCTTCACCTTTGATAAAATCAAGGTGCATTCCCATTTCATTTGGAACTACTAAAATATCTGAAAATAAAATCGCAGCATCAACACCTACAATATCAAGTGGTTGAATAGTAACTTCAGCAGCAAGTTCTGGATTATGACAAAGATTTAAAAAGTTTCCAGCTTGAGCTCTAACTTTCATATATTCAGGAAGGTATCTTCCTGCTTGTCTCATCATCCAAACTGGAGTATATGGAGTTGGTTTTCTAAAACATGCATCAACAAAAATTTTTGACATTTTTATCCTTAAAATAGTCCCTATTTTAAGGGACCAATATTTATATATTTACTTTTTCAAAAGTAACAAAAAATTTAATGTTTTCCAACTTTACCTAAAAAGTAAAGTCCTACAGATAATATTCCAATTGATAAAGCAAAATATAACATTTGTAAAGCACCATCATAACTTGTATGCAATACCTTTTGGAAAAAACTTACAATTAAAACCATTACAATAACTTTTGCAATTTTATCTTTTAATTGATCTAGTGAGTGAATAGCTAAGATATTGTTTCCAGCTGATGTCTCTTCTGCTGCATCTATTTTTGAAATAAATAATTCATACAATCCAAATGCAAAAATCAACATAACAACGGCAATTAAATATAAATCAACTGCTCCAATAATCTTACTTACTATCTCTTCATGAAAATTTTCAGGATGTAATCCATTTAGATATACGTCTAATGTGTAAACTAAAACTTCAAAAATATCTTTTGAAGCCACTACAAAAAGTATTATAGCTCCAATAAGTCCAAAAATAACTGGAAGTAAAACAAAAAGTCTTACTTTCCACATTGCATTTTCAAAGATTTTTTCCAACATTAAATTTCGTTCTCCAAAGCAACCCATTTAAGAGCAATTCTTACTGCATTCGTAGCAGCACCAACTCTTACTTGATCAGCAACATTGAAATAATGAATTATATTTGGAGCATAGATATCTTTTCTAATTCTTCCAACATAAGTAATATCTGTATCCGTTGCAATAATTGGCATTGGGTATTTTTTATTTGCTAAATCATCAATAACTTCTACATTTTCAAAGTTATTTAATACTTCTTTTACTTTATCTAAATCAACATCTACATCATTTTCAAATGTAACAGTTAGAGATTCACTATGAGATCTTAAAACTGGAACTCTTACACAAGTTGCTGCAATTTGCATTTTTTTATGCATAATTTTTTGAGTTTCTTTTACCATTTTCATCTCTTCTTTAGTAAAACCATTATCCGTAGCAACGTCAATTTGTGGAATTACATTTAAAGCAATTTGATGAGGAAAAGCTTTTATTTCTGCTTCATCAAGTGTAAATGAGAAAAATGCTTGCATTTGTTTTACAAGTTCTTCCATTCCAGTTTTACCAGCACCAGAAACTGCTTGATAAGTTGATACATCAACTCTCTTAATTCCATATAATTCATCAAGTGGTTTTAATGATAAAACCATTTGAATTGTTGAACAATTTGGATTTGCAATAATTCCTGATTCTCTCCATAATTTAATATCTTCTGGATTTACTTCAGGTACAACTAAAGGAACTTTTGGATCCATTCTAAAGTGACTTGTATTATCAATTACAACAGCTCCTGATTCAACTGCAAATTTTGCAAATTTCTCAGAAACGCTTCCACCTGCACTAAAAAATGCAATTTCAACATCATTTTCTTCAAAACAAGTTTCAGTTAATTCTAAAACTGTAATCTCTTTATTTTTGAATTCAACTTTTGAACCAGCACTTCTTGAACTTGCTAATGGGATTAATTTATTAATAGGAAAATCATACTCTTCTAAAACTCTGAATAATTCTTCTCCAACAGCGCCAGTAGCTCCTACAACTGCAACATTAAACTTTCTCATCTTTCTACTCTTCCTCACCTTTTTCTAAGTTATCATCTTCTAAATCTATTACATCTAATAAAGTTGGTGTTTTATTTGTTTCAGGATCAAGTGGAATTGATTCTAAAATTTCACCATCTTCTGTATATCTTATAATATTTCCATTTTCATCTAGTTCTATCTCTTCATCCTCTTTTGGACATTTTGCAATTGATACAACTTTATCATTTTTATCTACATTTACAATAATTACACCAGCTGTGTTTCTTCCAGCTTTTCTAATTGATTGCATATCAACTCTAATCATTTTTCCAATTGAAGTTAATAACATTAAATCTTGTGTATCATCAACTAAAACTTCACCGATTACATTTCCTGTTTTTGGTGATAATTTCATAGAAATAACACCAGAACCTGCTCTATTTGTAAGTCTATATTCACTTACAGTTGTTCTTTTTCCAATACCTTTTTCAGATACAGTTAAAAGTTCTTGTTCTTCATTACTTACAACATCAGCATCTACAACGAAGTCAATATCATGTTTAAACTTGATACCTCTAACCCCTCTTGTACTTCTTCCTTGGTCTCTTGTTTTTTCAATTTCGAATCTAATACATTGACCCATGCTTGTAAAAATCATTAAATATTGAGTTTCCACATCTGCAATTTTTGCTGTTACAATTTCATCTAAATCATCTAAAACAATAGCTCTTACACCGTTGCTTCTAATGTTTGAGAATTCACTTAATGAAGTTCTTTTAATAATTCCGTTTCTTGTGAAGAATACTAAAGATTTAGATTCATCAAAATCAGGAGTTGGAATAATTTCCATAATTTTTTCATCAGGTCTTAAGTTGATTAAGTTAACAACTGCTTTACCTTTTGCTGTTCTGCTACCTTCAGGAATTTTGTAAACTTTTAACCAATATAATTGCCCCATATTTGTAACAAACATTAAAGTATCATGAGTATTACTTACAAAGAATTTCTCGATAAAGTCATCATCGTGAGTAGTCACGGCAACTTTACCTTTTCCACCTCGTCTTTGTTTTTCATAAGATTTGATTGGAACTCTTTTTACATAACCATTATGAGTGATTGTAACAACCATTGGCTCATTTGGAATTAAATCTTCAATATCGATTTCATCGTAAGAATCTTCAATATCAGTTCTTCTATCACTTGCGAATCTTTCTTGAATATCAGTTAATTCTTCTTTGATAATTTCATTTAATTTTTCTTCTGATTTTAAAATAGATTCTAATTCAGCAATTAAAATCATTAATTCTTGATATTCAGCTTCTAATTTATCCCTTTGAAGACCAGTTAATCTTCCAAGTCTCATATCTAAAATAGCTTGTGATTGAATTGGACTTAATCCAAATCTATTTTGTAAACTATCTTTTGCTTCTTGATCATTTGCACTTGCTCTGATAATTTTTACAACTTCGTCAATATTGTCTAAAGCAATTTTTAAACCCTCTAAAATATGAGCTCTTGCTTTTGCTTTTTCTAAATCAAAAATTGTTCTTCTAATAATTACAGTTTTTCTATGTGATAAGAAAACAGTTAATAATTGAGGTAATGTAAATACTTTTGGTTCTTTGTTATAAACAGCTAAAAGAATAATTCCAAAAGTTGTTTCCATTGGAGTTGATTTGTATAAATTGTTTAAAACAATTTCACTCATCGCATCTTTTTTAAGTTCGATTACAACTCTAATACCTTCTCTATCCGATTCATCTCTAACTTCTGAAATACCATCAATTTGTTTATCTTTTGCAAGGTTTGCAATAAGTTCAATTAGTCTTGCTTTATTCACTTGATAAGGTAATTCATCAAGAACTATAATCTCTTTTTTACCTCTTGTTTCAATATGATGTTTAGCTCTAATTCTTACACGTCCTCGACCAGTATTATACGCATCAATGATTCCACGTCTTCCAAAGATTGTTCCACCAGTTGGGAAATCTGGACCTTGGATAAATTGCATTAATTCATCAGCCGTTGTATCTGGATTATCAATTGTATATAAAACTGCGTTTAATAACTCATTAATATTATGTGGAGGAATTTTAGTAGCCATACCAACAGCAATACCTTCACTTCCATTTAGAAGTAAAGTAGGAACTCTTGTAGGAAGAACCGATGGTTCTTTCATAGTATCATCGTAATTTGGAGTAAAGTTTACAGTATCTTTATCTAAATCTCTTAGAACTTCTTCAGCTATCTTTGTCATTCTAGCTTCTGTATATCTCATAGCAGCCGCGCTATCTCCATCGATAGAACCAAAGTTTCCTTGACCATCAACAAGAGGTGCTCTCATTGAAAAAGTTTGTGCCATTCTTACAAGTGCATCATAAACAGAAGTATCACCATGAGGGTGATATTTACCAATAACATCTCCAACAATCCTTGCTGATTTTTTATAAGCAGATTTTGAAGTAAGATTTAAATCATGCATTGCAAATAAAATTCTTCTGTGAACTGGTTTTAAACCATCTTTTGCATCTGGTAATGCTCGACCTATAATAACACTCATAGAATAATCTAAATATGAAGCTTTAACTGAGTCTTCAATATTTATATCTATAATATCTTGATTTTCGAAAAGGTTTTCCATAAAAAAAGGCCTTTGTAATATAAAATTGATTTATTATATCTAAAATGCGCTTAGCATAAGTTGTAATAAAATTTATAAAAATATAAATATAAAAAAAGGGACAAAAGCCTAAACTTTCATCCCTTAATTTTTTAGTTAACTAAAAATTAATTTTCACTCTTGTATTTAACAATGATAGAATAAATTTCATCTTTTAATTTTAACTTTTCTTTTTTATTAGCTTCAATTTCAAATTGGTCAGCATGTGATTCTTCTAGTTTTGCAATAACATCATCTAACTCATTATGTTTTTCAAAAAGTTTGTGAAAGTGTCCATCTTTTTGTTTTAACTCTGTAATTACATCTCTGTATTCGTGAAACATTTTGCATCCTATTTATTTAATTTTTGGGATTATACTATCTAAGTACTTAATTTTTTGTAAAAAATTATTTATTAGCTTCTATAATCTGCGTTTATCTCAACATATTTATAACCTAAATCACAACCATAAGCTGTGAATTTACCCTCACCTAAACCAATATCACAAATAATTTTATATTTATCTTTTTTTAGAACTTCGCCAGCTTTTGCTTCTGTTTGAGCATCAAAACAGATTTCACCTTTGTTAAAAACAACAACATCATTATATGAAATCACTAATTTTTCATCATCACAATCAATTTTTGAAGCACCAATAGTTGAAGCAATTCTTCCAAAATTTGGGTCTTCTCCAAAAAGTGCAGTTTTTACTAATAATGAATTTGATAAAGCTTTTGCAGCAATCATCGCTTGTTCATTTGAAACAGCATTTATAACTTCAAATGCAGCAACTTTTTTTGCACCCTCACCATCAGCTACCATTAACATAGCCATATCAAACATAACAAGTCTTAAAACCTCAGCAAAAGCCTCTTTGTCATAAGCATTTGAATTTCCATTTGATAAAACCATAACTGTATCGTTTGTCGAAGTATCTCCATCAACAGATATTGCATTAAATGTTGTTTCACTATTAACTTTTAATGCTTCTTTAATATCTTCAAAGGGAACTGCAGCATCAGTACAAATAAAACAAAGCATAGTTGCAAGATTTGGATTTATCATTCCAGCACCTTTTGCAACAGCACCTATTTTAAAAGAACTTCCATCTTGTAGTTTTACTTCATACATACAACTTTTTGGATATGCATCTGTTGTCATAATTGCTTTTGATAAATTCTCACCATTTTTAGAAGTTAAATCAAATCTTTTTGCACCTGCAACAATTTTTTCAATAGGTAATGGATTTCCAATAACACCTGTTGAACTCATAATTGGATTAACTAAATTAAAATCTAATTGTGAGAACAGAGTATCAATATTTTCAATACCTTTTCTTCCAGTAAGAGCATTTGCATTTTTAGAATTTATTAAAACAAAATTTGTTTTAAATCCCTCTTCATACTGTAAAAAGTGTTTTAATGGTGCTGCTTGAAATCTATTTTCTGTAAAAATTGCTCCAACAGTACAAGGTTTATCACTATAGATAAAACCCAAATCATTATTTCCATTTGGTTTAAGTCCAGCATGAATTCCATCACAATAAAATCCATCTATTTGATCAATATAACCTTTGATTGGTAAAATAGTAAACATAATTTTATATATCCTCTGGTTTTTTAGTTAAATTTATAATTCTTTTTGCTCGCACAATACCTTTTTGAGAGCCAACTAACAATAGTTTACAATTCGCATTTATTGGTAATGTTCCCTTTGGCATTTGTATAAACTTCCCATTTACCTCTGTAATTCCAATAATTGAAACTTTTAATCTATCTCTTAAATGTAAATCTTTTATCTCTCTATCTACTACCCATGAATCTTCATTTACAAAAACTTCTTCCATATCTATTGGAGTATCTCTTTTATATAAAAATTCATCAAGAACATTTTCCATATCAGGTCTTATAGCCATTGCTGAAACTCTTTTTGCCATAAGAGATGGAGTTGCTACAACTTTATCAGCTCCAAGTTTTTTAAGTCTTATTTTTTCATTTTGTGTTTCTGCATTTGAAATAATTAAAAAAGGATTTCTTCCTAACTCTTTTTCATAAAGCCTAACTGATGCAATTAAAGTAATATTATCAGAAATATTTTTTGATAAAGAGATAGCGCCTTTTGCAGAACTTAAATGAGATTTTAAAAAAGCCACCTCTTTATAAGGTTCTTCTTTTACAAAATATGGATAATTATTCTCTTTTGCTATTTGTTCTATATCCTCACTTGGATCAACAACAACAAAAGGAATGTGATTTTCTCTAAATTGACGAGCAAGTTGTGCTGTATATTCATTGTGATAACAAATCACAAAATGTCTTCTTAATCTTGCTATTTTATAAAGCATTTTTCTCTCCCGTAATAATACTAATAAAGAACCATTTGCTATAACATCAATTACGATACCCACAGAAAAAGTTAATGTTGCAAAACCTGCTAACATCAAACATACAGTAAATACAATTCCTTGATTACTAAAATTTGCTTCATTTAATGCACCAAATCCTGTTGTTGTGAATGTATAAGCTGATTGAAAGATAGCATGCATAATTGAATAATCTTCAATGTAAACATAACCTAACGTTCCTATCATCATGATAGATTGAATCATGATTAATGGTAATCGGAAAGGTTTTAATTGTGAATATATTAAGGGATTTAAATCGTATTGAGGTTTGGCTGTTCTTATTTCCCAGCCAATAGCCTTTTTTACTTTAGTAAAGATGCTCATGAAAGCACTTTTTCTAGAGCCTTCTTATGAGTGTTTTTTAAGAGTTCTTAACTCTTTTGCAGAAACTTTTAACTTAGTTGTAGTTCCATCTTCTAATGTAACTCTAACTGTTCTAATGTTTGGTAAAAATCTTCTTTTAGTTCTGTTTTTTGCATGACTTACGTTGTTTCCAGACATAGGTCCTTTTCCAGATATTGCACATCTTCTTGACATTTTTATTCCTTCTATAGTGAAAAATATTTGCGTATTGTATCTTAAATTTCTTAAGTTAAATTTAAACATTCTCTAGTATATGATTAAATTTCTCTAAATTATTCTCAAGAGTAAACTCTAAGGCTAATTTTCTATTTTGTTCTTTTATCTGCTTTAAATCATTTTCACCTTGTAAAATTGCATCAATTTTGAAAGCTGCACTTGAATCTGTAGGACTATCCAAAGAAGCAAAAACATCTAAAATTTCCTTTGCATCATTCTCTAAAGTTAAGAAAACAACACACTTAGAAAACATAGCCTTTAAAATATTAGTTGAAAAAGATTTATTATAAGTTGGCAATAAAAATATATCTGAAGCCAAAAACAGATCATTTATATTTACATAATTCTCAAGTAAAATTATTTTATCTTTTAAATTTTGATATTTAGGAAGTTGAAACTGTAAAGCTGCAATCTGTTTTTTTTCAGCTGCAATTATAATTTTAAAGTCTTCATACGTCAAAGAAGAACAAATATCTAAAAACTCTTTCACACCTGAAGATTTAATATTTTTAGCAGTGAAAAATATAATTTTACTTGTTAAATCAATTTGTAACTCTTCACAAATTTTTGCTTTTACTTCTTTTATTTTTTTATATTCAATATTTATACTTGGATAAATTACTTTTATTTTTTCATGTGGAATTTTAGTTTTTGCTATTATTTGATTCATTGAAGCAAAAGTATTTGTTATTGTAATTTTTGAATTTTTAATATTTTCAATAGATTTATCATCTAAATGTCCAGAATGAAAATATATATCGGCATATTTCTTTTTTGAAAAAAGATTTAAAAAGAAATTTCCTTCTTTTAAAAACTCTATATTTGATTGTTTTGAAAGCTCTTCTATTAGAATACTTTTTGTTTTATATGAAATTGTTGTTTTTGTCATTGGTACTTTCTAATTACAAAATAATTTTATTATACTCAAAAGTGCTTTATGATAATATTTTAAGAGCTAAAAATAAAGGATTTATCATTTCAAATTTAAATAAAAGAATCATATTTCTAGATAGAGATGGCGTAATAAATCATGATTATGGTTATGTAAGCCAAATTGAGAAATTTCAATTTATTGATGGTGTTTTTGATGCTTGTAAATATTTCTTAGATTTAGGTTATGAAATTATTGTTATTACTAACCAATCAGGAATAGGAAGAGGATATTTTTCAAAAAATGATTTTCAAGATCTTACAAATTGGATGATAAATGAATTTAAAAAAAACAACATAAATATATTAAAAGTATATCACTGTCCTCATACTCCTGATGAGAATTGTGATTGTAGAAAACCAAAAATAGGAATGATTCAACAATCATTAAATGACTTTAATATAGATTTACAAAACTCTTGGCTAATCGGAGATAAAAAAAGTGATATAGAAACTGCGATAAATGCAAATATTTTAAATAAAATATTAATCTCTCAAGATAAAAATAATTCTGAATTTCCAAATATTGCTAGTAATTTAATAGATACAATAAACATAATTAAAAATTAAGGTTAATAATGAAATATACTGATATAAATTTTAATAAAAAGACTATCCTAATAACTGGAGGAGCTGGATTTATAGGTTCCAATCTTGCATTTTATTTTCAAAACAATTATCCTAAATGTAAAATTATTGTTCTTGATTGTTTTAGAAATGGTGAAACTTTTTCAAATGGTAATTTAAAAAGCTTTGGTCATTTTAAAAATCTTTTAGGCTTTAATGGAGTTGTAATAAGTGGAGATATAAATGATAAGAAATTATTAAAAAATTTAGAAAAAAACTATAAATTTGATTACATTTTTCATCAAGCTGCTATATCGGATACAACAGTTAGTGAACAAGATTTAATGTTAAAAACAAATGTAAATGCCTATGAAGATTTATTAAAAATTGCAATCAAACACAAAGCCAATATGATATATGCAAGTAGTGCAGCTACTTATGGTGATAGTGATAAATTTGAAGTGGGATATGAGCAACCAAATAATGCTTATGGTTTTTCAAAAGTTATGATGGATAATATAACTTATGAATATCTAAAAAAAGATTTAGAAATTTCAATAGTTGGATTAAAATATTTTAATGTTTATGGTCCAAGAGAATTTTACAAAAATAAAACAGCTTCTATGATAGTTCAATTTGGACATCAAATACTAAAAGGATTAACTCCAAAGTTATTCGAAGGAAGTGATAAAATATTAAGAGATTTTATTTATATTGATGATATTATTCAAGCAAATATAAAAGCTTGCCAGCCAAAAAAATCTGGTATTTACAATGTAGGGACTGGAAAAGCTAGAAGTTTTGAAGATATTGTAAATATCTTACAAAAAGAGTTAGAAATTAATAATGGAAAAGAGTATATTCCAAACCCATTTGTTGGGCAATATCAATTTTTCACTCAAGCAAATATTGAATCTACAAAAGAAAATTTAGGATATGAACCAAATTATGAAATGGAAGATGGAATCAAATCATATATTCCTGAAATAAAAAGATTATTCAAAGAAGAAGTTAAATAGATGATTAATTTTAAAAATAAAAATCCTAAAATATTAGTAATTGGGGATTTAATGATTGACCATTACTTATGGGGAAAATGTGAAAGAATTTCACCAGAAGCTCCTGTACAGATTGTAAATATAGATAAAGAAAATTCTGTTTTGGGTGGAGCTGGAAACGTAATAAATAATCTTAGAGCACTTGGTTCAATTGTTGATGTTTTAAGTGTTGTAGGCGATGACTTAGTAGCAAAAGAGCTTAAAATATTATTAAAAGATATTGAAGTTCAATCAAATATGTTAATAATTGAAAAAAATCGAAAAACATCGAAAAAAAGCCGTTTAATTGCTTCTCAACAACAAGTTCTTAGATATGACAATGAAAGTATTGAAGATATTTCAACTAATAGTGAAAAAGAGATAATTAATAAATTAAATACAAATATCTTAAATTATGATGTCATTATACTTTCAGACTATGGAAAAGGCGTTTTAACAACAAAATTAACACAAGAGATTATTTCTATTTCAAACAAAAATAAAATAAAAGTTTTTGTTGACCCAAAAGGTAAAGATTATAGTAAATACAAAGGTGCATATACCCTAACTCCAAATAAAAAAGAGGCTATGGAAGCAACATCAATATCTATCAAAGATAATGAAACTTTAGAAGAAGCAATCAAAAAATTAAAAGATGAATGTGATTTAGAAGTTTCACTAATTACTCTTAGTGAAAGTGGAATTGCGATTTTTGATAATAAACTTAGAATCAAACCAACGGTTGCTAGAGAAGTATATGATGTAACAGGAGCTGGAGATACAGTAATTTCTTCTATTGCATTTGCAATTGCGAATGATATGAAAATTGATGATGCGATACAATTTGCAAATCTTGCAGCTGGTGTAGTTGTAGGAAAAATTGGAAGTGCAACTGCGACACTTGATGAAATTTATGAGTATGAATCAAGTTTAAATAAATCAAACTCTTCTTCTCATATTAAATCATTTGAAGAGATTAAAACACTAGCTAAAAAACTTCATTCTAAAGGCAAAAAAATAGTATTTACAAATGGGTGTTTTGATATATTACATGCTGGTCATGTAAAATATCTTGAAGAGGCTAAAAGTTATGGAGATATTTTAATCTTAGGATTAAATGCTGATAGTTCAGTAAAAAAACTTAAAGGTCCTTCAAGACCAATCAATACTCAAGATGATAGAGCTTATATTTTAGCTTCTTTAGAATCAGTTGATTATGTAGTAATTTTTGAAGAAGAGACTCCCTATGAACTAATAAAATTAGTGCAACCACATATTTTAGTAAAAGGTGGGGATTATGAAGGGAAAGATGTTGTTGGACAAGATATAGCTCAAGAGTTAAGACTTGTTCAATTTGTTGATGGGAAAAGCACAACTAAAATAATCCAAAGGATTCAAAATAATGAAACATACAATTAAAAATGAATTGTTATCTCATCTAGAAGTTATAAATTTAACAATTGAAACTATGCCTGAAAAGTTAGAACTAGCTTCTTTATTAGTAGTAGAAACATTAAAAAATGGTAATAAAATTCTTTTATGTGGAAATGGTGGAAGTGCAGCTGATGCTCAACATATTGCAGCAGAATTAACAGGAAGATATAAAACTGAAAGAAGAGGTTTACCAGGAATTGCACTTACAACAGATACAAGTGCATTAACTGCCATTGGAAACGATTATGGTTATGATAGAATTTTTGATAGACAAGTTGAAGCACTTGCAAATAAAGGTGATTTAATCATCGGTATTTCAACAAGTGGAAATAGTAAAAACATAATATCTGCTTTAAAATTAGGAAAAGAATTAGCTTGTAAAACTTTAGGATTTTCAGGGCGAGATGGTGGTGCTATGAATGAAGTTTGTGATATAAATCTAATAGTTCCATCAAATGATACTCCTCGAATCCAAGAAATGCATATATTATTTGGACATACTATTTGCCAAATTGTTGATAATGAATTAAGTTAAATAGTTTTTCTATTTACTTAATTCCTTTGATAATTCAGTTGTAATAAAATCTGAAGCTTTAAAACTCCAGTGTGCATCATCTATATAAAAAATATCTTTCTCTTTTTTCTCTAATTGTGTTGCCAAAATCTTTTTCGTATCAACAAATATATAGTTTTTATCTAATTTTCTAAACTTATCAAACAATTCATCTTTTGGATATTTATTATTAATAATATAAGGTGAATATAAATCATATTTATTAACAGCTGGCATAAATATTAGTTTTATATTTGATTTTGATAGAAGATTTGATAAAGCATTTAAATTATCATTAACAACTCTTAAATTTTCATCATCTATTTTTCTTAAATATTTAATATCATTTGTATAAAAAATTAAATCTTTTTTATCTAAAGAAAAATAATTATCATCTAATTGAGCTTTATATACCGAAGAAAAAAATGCTTTATCTGAAAAATTATATAAAAAATTATAAGCTAAAAATTTAAAATTTCCAGTATTTATAAATGATACATCTGGTAGAAGATTCTCTTTAATCTCCTCTTTACTTGTATTAAAACCATACATTTTATGAATTTCATTTATATCCATATTTTTTGTAATATCTAAATCAAAAGAAAAACGTTCAAATATTGCCCAAGGAACACACTCAACTAATATAAATTTTACTTTATTTTTCTCTAAAAATCCACTATTATTTAAATAAACAATAGTCTCTAATGAATTTCTAGAATTTGGAAGATTATGTAGATTTAATATATTCAAGTTTGATTTTGTAGCTAAATAATCTTGATAATATCTATTTTTTCCACCTGCTCCACCATTTGAAAAAGAGTCTCCAATAGTAATCATATCAATATTGCCAGAGTTATAACTATTTATATCTATCATTTTCTTTTCTAAAGTTCTTAAATTTTTTCGCTCAAAATTTAAATTTGTTAAATATGACATTCTTGATAAATCACCAGTATGTTTGTCTGAACTATTTGT
>Ga0074195_1003758_pt1 | contig 13663 bp, 13 predicted proteins | sample EPASupsiteHSE623_FD_64525 | JGI IMG/M metagenome (GOLD analysis project Ga0074195, IMG submission 64525) | Bioremediated contaminated groundwater from EPA Superfund site, New Mexico - Sample HSE6-23 | ecosystem: Environmental > Aquatic > Deep subsurface > Groundwater > Contaminated ...
CAACTAACGCTGGACTTGGCTAAGGCAGTCAAGGCCGATGTGGTCCGGCTCAGCAACGGTATATCCATCATTCTGCGCGATTAAGCAAGAAATTGACTGCCTCCTTTAAATTTACTAGTAAATGTTTTACTAGTAAATTTTTTACATTTTCCCGCGAACTTTTAGGAACATCAGCCGTCTTTTATATTGTCAAAAAGTTTTACTGTAGCCGGCAGGCAAGCCTTATGCAGTATTACAGGAGGTTACGTATGAGTGACAAGAAAAGAGCAGATAACCAAGAAACAGAAAATCCTACACCGGCCGGACCCGTGACTGATCCAGAACAAACCACAGAAACAAGTGGGAAGACTCAGTCAAATCATACTACTGCAGTACAGGATTTGTTTGAGGCAATCGGTATCGGCTTGGGAAAAAGCAAAAAGAAACCATCTTCCGGCACAGACAAAGCTTCGAATGTCTTCCATTCATCGCAAACTGAAACATCCCCTCTTATTCAAGACGTCCCTTCAGAAAACCGGGAACTAAAACCTGGTGAGAATGACGTAAAAGTCCGGGACGTGAAGGAAGATAATACTGCAGCCGAATATATTGATTCGGCTTTAGCACCAGCAGAGGAAATTACGCCAGTACCTGTACAACGAAGCTTTACGCGCAAGCTTATTGTTATTCCGTTGATTATTCTTCTAGCCTTTCTGAGCTACAAGCTATATGCCTACATGACAGAGCCCCGGCCTCCCAGTGAAGATGTAGTCGCTACCTATAGCGGCATAAACCTTACCAAAAACGATCTCATGACTTATATAAAAAATAGGGGTTTTAAGGAAGAGAAACATGGCCTGTGTTCAAAACATGGCTTTGATCATAGCAAGTGCGATCAGAGTGAGGCGTGTGAAACCCACCCTATCGACAGCTTGGAATCCTACAGACAAATCATAAAAATGATCGCTGTGCAACAGATTGTCGACGATTGGGCTAAAGAAAAAGGAATTACGCAAAAGGATGAAGTCAAGCATGATTTTAAGCATCTTGTCGAAGAGGTGAGTTTAGATAAGCTGGTGGACAAAGTGCATCAGGACCAGCTTTCTCCTGATAAGATCGATAAATGGGCTGTCCAAAAATACTATGATGAAAACAAGGAAACCTACAAGGATAAGCCGCTCAATGAAGTTGATGGTGAAATCAGAGATATTCTGACCGCAGCAAAGGAGAAAAACTTCTTTCCCGAATATATTGAAAAGCTAAAAAAGAATGCAGGTCTCACGGTAAATTACGATATGTTAAGAATAGATAATCCAACAGAAATAGACCTGAAAAAAAACGAAGCATTATTTACCATTCACGGAAAACCCTTTACCCTTGGCACATTCCAAGAGGAGTTTAAAGAACTTTCACCGGAGACACAGGCTAAATTTGCCGGCTTTGACGCCAAGAAAAGTTTAATCGATCAGCTGATAACCAAAGAACTTCTCTTAGAAGAATTAGGTGATGAGCCTGCTGAAAAGGAAAACAGCAAGGAAATTGCGACAATGAAAAATCAGTATCTAAGCCAAATACTGCATAAGGAAGAAATAGATGAAAAAATAGGCCAAATTACGGATGAGGAAGCGCTGAAGTTTTTTGAAGATAAAAAGAGTCTTTTTGTTGAGCCTGCTAAAGCCCAAATCAGCCTAATTCAAGTTGACCAAGGCCCTACGGAGGCTGACAAAACCAGAGCACGCCAAAAAATTGACGAAGCGCTGCAAAAATTAACCGGCGGTGCAGATTTTGCCGCTATTGCCAAAGAATATTCGAGCGATCCCAAAGCAGCGGCACTAGGTGAGGGTAAAAACTGGCTCTATGATAATGAACACGTTGACCCGGTATTGAAGAAAAATATCTTTATTCTTCAACCGGAGGAAGTTAGCGGTGTTTTTGAATACAAGGGCGGGTATTATATTGTAAAACTGTGGCAAAAAGAAGAGAAACGGCAGCAGTCCTTTGAGGAAGTAAAAGAGAAGCTAAAAAAAGCACTGCTCGATGAAAAACACCGCAGCAGAGAAGCTGACCTGGAGGCTGAGCTGCTTACAAAAGCACAATTAGTCATTTATGATTCTTCTCTTAAATCGCTGTTAAAGGAAGCGAAAGATACCCCCATATAATCAAGTAAAAGAAGGTGATGCTTGTGGAAAGAAAAGAACGCACCATTCTAATTGCTATGCTGGCAAATCTACTACTCATTATTTTACGCTTTTACCTGTCCGATATTTCAGGAAGTCTGGGGCTTGAGGCCAATGCCTGGCATTCGTTCAGTGACGTATTTGTATCAGCGGTAGTTTTCCTGGGATTACTCATTGGACGAATCGGGGTAAAAAAGTATACGAACGTCTTAAGCAAGCTGGAAAATATTCTTGCCCTATTTGTAGCAGCCTTTATTTTCTATATGGGTATTGAAGTATTGTTTGAAGCCCTGGAAAACGAAGGAAAAGAGCTTAAATATATCCCCTTTACAGCTGCCGGTGCCTTTATCGGGGTCATAATCAATTATTTTATGGCACGCTATAAACTCTATGTTGGTCAGCAAACCAATTCACAAAGCCTGCTTGCCGATGGTTATCATTCTAAGATGGATATGTACTGCTCCATCGCTGTTCTGATCGGCCTGCTGGGTTCCTTGTTCAATATGGGCAGTCTGGAAAAAATAACGGCGATTATCGCCATGGTCTTTATTTTCATAGCTGCTTATGAAATATTCACAACAAATCTGAAAACCTTGATTGCAGGAGAAAATCACCTGGAAGGCAGCGTAACCTCCCACTTCCGGTTCGGTCCCCACAACAAGAAAGTATTGGCAGGGATTAGTGCAGCCTTTGTCACAGCCTATTTGCTTTCCGGTTTTTATATTGTTAAGTGGGATGAACAAGGAATTGTTCGTAGATTTGGTGTCATTATCCAAGGTAATATTCCACCTGGACTTCATTACCGCCTCCCCTATCCGATTGAAAAGTTGGTGCTTGTGAAAAAAGACAACATACAGAATGTACGGACTGGTTTGAATATGCTGCTAACCGGTGACACCAACCTTGTCAATATTAATATTGGAATTCATTACAAGGTGTCTGATGCAATTAACTATGCCCTCAATGTGAATAAACTGGATAACTTGATTACAGAGGCAGCTACGGCCAGCATCCGTCAGGTGGTCGGCGAGAAGGGTATCGACAATTTACTATCTGTGGGAAAATCGGAAGTAGAAGTTATTTCCAAGAAACTCCTGCAAGAGACATTGGACCGAAATAATACCGGTGTGCAGGTGGTAAATCTGCAGGTTTTAGAAATGACGCCTCCCAAGGAGGTTGTTGACAGTTTTCAAGATTTAGCGAGTGCCAAGCAGGATAAAGTAACCTACATAAACGAGGCAAAGGCCTATCGTAACGCCATCATCCCTGAGGCCAAGGGAAATGCCTATAAAATGGTCAAGGAAGCGGAAGCCTATAAGGATGAGAAGATAAAAACTTCCCAAGGCGATGCTATGCTCTTTGTACAAAAATTCGAGGAATATCAAAAATCAAGAGGAGTAACTGAATACAGGCTGTATATGGAGACAATGGACAGAGTACTGCCAAAGGTAAAAAAGATACTGCTTGGCGGTAATATAAAGATGGAAGGTACCGAATTATGGCTGACCAATAGCGCAATTGCGAATCCAATTATTAATTCCGGGAGGCAGTAACGAATGAAGTCAACGAAAATGATACGGGAAAGACTTGGTAAGGCCAACCCTAAAATGATTGCAGGTATATTGTTAAGTCTGCTGATCTTATCTTTAAATCTTGTCGTCTATACAGTAGATACTACCGAATATGCAGTTGTAACCCAATTTGGAAATCCTGTAAAAATCATATTAGAACCGGGACTGCAGTTTAAACTGCCTGATCCCATCCAGTCTGTCCAGCGCTTTGACAACAGAATTCAAGTTTATAAGGCCCAACCCCTGGAATTATTGACTAACGATAAAAAAAGTGTCACCATCGATTATTATGGTACCTGGCGGATTACCGATCCAGTGACTTATCTGAAGGCTGTCAAGGATAAAGCCGGCGCAGAAGCCAGATTGCTTGATGTTTTCTCATCAAGCTTGGGTATTCAGTTAGGGCAATATAATTTGGATGAACTGATCAATGTCGATGCCAACAAATTAAAGCTTGCTGCCATGATGAAGAACACCTCCGAGAATTCTAAGGAAAAAGCCAAGGAATACGGCATCGAAGTGATCGATACGCAAATAAAAGTGTTGAATTTTCCGGAGGCCAACAAGAAAAGTGTGTTTGCCAGAATGAAAGCCGAGCGCGAGCAGATGGCCAAGCAATACCGCTCTGAAGGAAGTGAAGAAGCAAGCAAGATAAAGGCAGATGCTGAAAAGGAACAAAGAATCCTGCTTTCCGAAGCCTATAAACAATCACAAAAAGTAAAAGGCGAAGGTGATGCGGCTGCCATAAAAACATATGCTGAGGCTTTTCAGAAAGATCCTAAATTTTATGAATTTATCCGCTCACTGGAAACCTATGAAAAAACCATTGATGAGAAAACAACTCTTGTACTTCCTTCCAATTCTGAAATATTAAAATATCTGGGAAACAGTCCGGCCGGGAATTAATCTTTGCTCCATTTGTAACAGAAGGAGGTACTGCTAATGAGTGAAGAAAAACAACTGCAACCACCGAAAAAAAACCTTAAGAAATTCCTTAGCTTGATAAGCCCTATTGTAAAAGATAAGTTGCGGCACTTGTCTGCTATAATAAAGCGTCGCGTGAGCGAAATAAGACAAAAGCACCATGGGAATGACCGCATCTCTGTTATTGAGGATATTACAAAAGCTTTTCAGCATATTAACCCTAAAAAAGCAGCACAGACACTCTTATTAGGATTGCTGCTGGTATATGTTCTCAGTGGCATTTACATTGTCAATCCCGGTGAACAGGCCGTCATTAAGCGGTTTGGCAGTGTCCTGGATAAACCCATTTATGAGGGTATTCATTATCGATTGCCCTGGCCGGTAGACAAGGTTGAGAAAGTGAATATCTCCGAGGTGCGCCGGGCTGATGTGGGAGTCAGTTTGCCCGATCATATCCATAAAGATAACCCGCCGCAAAACATTCAACTAGTAACCGGTGATGAAAACATTATCAGCACCGAAGCCATTGTGCATTATAAAATCAAAGATGCAATTAAATATTTATATAGTGTAAATTCCAATGATGAGCAATTAGTAAGAACCAGTATTGAGGCAGCATTGGTTTATCTTACGGCAAGCATGGGTGTTGACGATATTCTGACCAGCGGCAAAGTGGACGCCCAGACAGCCGTTATGAAGCAGGCCCAGAATATACTTGACAGTTATAACTCCGGACTGCAAGTTACAAATTTTAATATTAAAGCTATCGTACCTCCCACTGAGGTTGCTAATGCCTTCCGTGATGTTACAACGGCAAGAGAAGACAAGGAAAAGCAAATCAACCAGGCAAGAGGATATTATAGCAGCCTGCTTCCGGAGGCGCGAGGCAAGGCCAACGAACAGGTCACCAAGGCCGCTTCTTATAAAGCGGAAGTTATAAATAAATCTAAAGGTGATGCCCAAAAATTTGAAGCTATGCTGGGTGAATATCAGAATACAGGTTCACAGGCTACTACGAAATACCGCCTGTTCCTGGATACAATGGAAAAGGTATTGCCAAAAGCGAAAAAACTTATTATCAATCCATCCGATGGCAAAATTAATCTAAGGCTTTTTGATCAGTCTACTAGTCAGGTTGGCAATTAGCCTGCATGACTGTAAAAACAACGGGAAGTGCCACATATTTGTGCCACTTTCCGTTGTTTTTTCAATCTGTATTTTGTAGCAGCAGGTGAACTTTTCAGAACTTTACCCGTCTTTTATAACATAGTATTCCTCAGTTTAGCCTGCTCACACTGCCGCAGCACTCTACGGTTCCAGCTTACCCCTTACGAGTGTGTTATTGTCTGAAGAATGGCGGATTACACCAACTGCTCCCCTTGGCAATACTGTGCGGAACAGGTATAGTAGTATTGGTATTATGCCGGAGGTGGTGATGCCTGCTTTGACCGAAGAATTATCTACAACAATCCAACAAGCCATGACCGGAGATAAGCTCGCCTTTAGCAAACTGGTCTGGCGGTATAAAGACCACATCGTAAACATCGCTTTTGGAGTCGTAGGCAATTCCCAGGATGCCGAAGATATTGCCCAAGAGGCTTTTCTCAAGGCTTATTTATCTATCGGCCGTCTTACCAGCGCCAACGCCTTTTACCGCTGGCTTGTTAAAATCACCGTCAATTTAAGCATTGACAAAAAAATAACTAATTCCTTAGGCCGGGTCCAACCCCTTGAGTCATCCCTACCACTTTCAAATCCTGCCCAGTTACCCGAGTTAGTAGCCGAACAAAAAGAACAACAGAAGCTGGTACTGGCTGCTTTGGAACAACTTACCCTTGAGCAGCGAACTGTATGGGTGCTCTATGAGTTTCAAGAATTACCTTATAATGAAATTGGGCAAATTCTCAATATCCCGCTAGGAACGGTAAAATCCCGCATCAGCGCTGCCAGGTCCCGTTTGCGTGAAATTTTGGCACCAGAAAGGTTGTGACAAAAACATGGATTGCAAAACATGTACAGATTTATTGTGGGAGCACCTTGATAACGAATTGGACAGTGATTTAACCCGGCAGGTAGACAAGCATTTGGCAGCTTGCCAGATCTGCCGGGCTGAGCTTACCGCACTGGCATCAACAACCCGGTTTCTGAAAGATCACATGCCGGTTCTTATCCTAGATAATTCCTTTGTCCAAGCAACAATGAGCAAAGTAGGTTTGGACGAATCGACCGGTGCCTTTTTAAAGCCAATCATTGGTATCAGTTTAGTCTTAACTGGTTTGATTATTACTGCACTGATAATCTTCAGCCCAATTTTTTTCAGTTTGCTCTGGCTTATGGGCAATATTATTTTCACCCTTCTCAGGTTAGGAACCTTGGTTGTTAAAACTACTCCCTTGCTGCAAATAATTAGCGGCGTAACACTGTCCACATTACTATTCATCGTACTTGTATCCATGCGACGCCTGGCCGTACGCCGCATCGCCTCATGAAAGGGAGGTCCTGCTTATGCGAAAAATAATTCTGGCCGCTGTTAGTCTGACACTAATGGTACTGATAGTCAGCGCCCTGTCTCTGCAACCTGCAGCTGCGGCCAACCAGCCTTTAGCCTCTTCCCTTCCGGACGTTATTGATTTTAAAGATGTATCCATTCCCCCAGGCGCCGTTGCCGAGCATGTGGTGGTCATCGGTGCCAATGTGACCATTGGCGGCAACGTAAGCGATGAAGTTGTGGTCATCAACGGGAACCTGACTTTACTGCCTACAGCACAGCTCGAAAAACGTGTCTTTGTCCTCGGCGGACGCTTTATCGAAGCAAACGGCTCCGTCGTAAAAAAAGGGATTGTGAATCTGGAGGCAAGTTCCAATAATATAACGAGTATTTTGCTTGCCATATTGCTGATATTGCTCTGGGGATTTGTCCAATTGACCATAACTTTTACTTTACTTATACTCCTCCCAGCACTATCCTGGGGTTTTCACTCCCATTGCCAGCGGCTTAAATTGGTATGCCAATCTTCCTGCGGCAAGGCGGTCGTCCTGGGATTGCTTTCTGGACTGGCGTTTCTACTACTGGAGAGTTTACTAATGGTCAGTGTTATCGGACTGCCGTTGGCTCTCTTTGTTGGCTTCTTTTTTCTCCTGACTGCCATTTTTGGCGCCAGCGGCGTATGTTTGGCAATAGGCGGCCGACTTGCTGCAAAAGCAGGTGAATTTGACAGGCCCCCTTGGGTAAAGACACTGTATGGCACAGCCTTTGTTTCATTAATAACCAATATTCCATTTATTGGTCCGTTGTTTTTAGCTTTTATTTTATTGCTTGGAATGGGATTAGTCAGTTTGACCCTCTTCCAGGAAACTGACAATCTTGCATAGCTTCGGGCTTAGGATCAGGTATTATTATTCCCGGACTGCAGAGACTATTAATGTAACTTGCCGAAAACGTTTACTACTCTGCAAAAATATCCTGTAGGCTAAGTTTCCTACAGGATATTTTCGCAGAGTAGTATCTATAGCACAGCCTCCCAGTTTTTCTACTTTTTTTAAACTACCGGCGAACTTTTTAAAACTTTGTCCGTCTTTTGTTATATAAAGGATTTACGGGTATTAATATATAATTAATTACTTATCGGTTTATCCGTCTTATCCGCCTTGGCCGCGGTGGCGCTAGGCGCTATTTGGGGGTTAGCGGCAGATACCGGGCTCTACCGGGTATCGTCTCCAGTATTAAAAACACAACCTGCAAAGGAAAGAGTGAAAAAATGACAAGTCGTGTTGCTTTTTTATATAAATTTTTATTGGAACCAGGAAAGATCGGCAGTATCACTCCCAGTTCCTCGTTTTTGACCAACGCCATGCTGGCCAACTTACCATGGGACCATATGGAAACGATTGTGGAATTAGGTGCGGGTACTGGAGTGTTCACCAACTTTATTGCCAAACATAAAAAAGAATCCTGCCAGGTACTTGTGGTTGAAAGGGATTTCGAAATGCGCAAACTACTTAAGTCTGCCCATCCCACTTTTCATTACGGCGCCAAAGCCGAAAGACTGGACAGGCTTCTTTACTTGCATAATCTGCCGCCTGCCGACTGCATTGTATCCGGATTACCTTTCGCCGCTTTTTCTGAGCAGCTGCGTCATGAAATTATAGCGGCAGCGTACCGGTCACTCAAGCCTGGAGGCATCTTTGTGGCTTTTCAATATTCATTGCAAATGAGAAAAATGCTGAATAGTTACTTCAACAAAGTAACTATTAGTTTTGTACCGATAAATATACCGCCAGCCTTTGTCTATTCCTGCCGCAAAACAGTCTATAGCAACCAATCCAGGAGAGTGAAGGAGTGAAGAAAACCATGGTAATGGCCGCCGGACCTGTGCTATTGTACCCAGGGCAACCAGGCCATTTTACTGTTTTTGGTGCTTTTCTCCTTTCCTGCAATTTTCAGTTGCAATAACAAGCTCTTTATAAGGAGAACAATTCATGAATTACATTTCCGATTACATAATGATTCCCTTGCAACTAATTATTGTTTTTTTCACCTTGTATTATTTTATTATTGCTTTTTTTGGAATTCACAAAAAAAATGAAAATAAGATACTTACACCTAAAAATACATTCGCAGTTATAGTTGCTGCCCATAATGAAGAGCAAGTAATCGGACAGTTAATAGAAAATCTGCGCGTACTGAATTACCCACGTGAACTTTACAATATCTATGTTGTAGCTGATAACTGCAAAGATAAAACAGCCACTATTGCCCAAAGTGCCGGAGCTACCGTATTTGAGCGTTTTAACCCTGAACAGCGGGGTAAAGGCTATGCGATGGAATGGATATTTGAAAAACTGCTCGCACAAAAGAAGCAATACGATGCGGTCGTGGTTTTTGATGCCGATAATTTGGTGCACCCAAATTTTCTTCTCGAAATGAATAACCGCCTATGTAAAGGAGAAAAAGTTATTCAGGGCTATCTGGATGCAAAGAATCCAAATGATACCTGGATTACCGCAACCTTTGCAATTTCATTCTGGGTAGTAAACCACATCTGGCATTTAGCTAAATATAACCTGGGATTATCAAGCGTACTCGGTGGCACTGGCATGTGTATCTCCACAGATATTTTAAAAAAATTCGGTTGGGGAGCAACCTGTCTGACAGAGGATATGGAATTTACTATGAAAGTGCTCTTGATTGGTATTCGTACAACCTGGGCACATGATGCCATCGTATATGACGAAAAGCCTCTTACTTTTAAGCAATCCTGGAATCAACGCAAGCGTTGGGCCCAAGGCCACTTTGATGTTGCCGGCCGCTATATTCCGAAATTACTGTTAGAAGGAATAAAGCGCCGAGATATACGCCTCTTCGATGGCGTTCTTCATCTTGTTCAACCCTATTTCCTGCTACTGTCGACAACCTTCATTCTGCTAAGTTATCTCTACCATATTACCCCTTTTTATACCAATATTTTGTATATGGTTCTGCCGATAGAAATATGGACAATAATTGCCATCGGTCAATATGTATTTCCTATTATTATTCTTGCTAAAATTCAGGTAAATTGGAAGACCTGGTTTTATTTAATCTTTTATCCGATTTTTATATATAGTTGGATACCCATAACAATCTTAGGTTTTCTGCACCGTAATAATCGGAATTGGAGTCACACCCAACATACCCGTAGCCTCAGCTATCGTGATATACTCTTAAATAACTCTGATGAGTTTTCCAAAAAACTTTCATGAGTAAATTATACGACATCATCAAAAGTGTCCCATTAAAGAGGCAACCGTATACCTGCAAGGGTATTACCGGTTGCCTCTTTTTTATCATGATTTGCCAAATAAAGGATTGCATGGGACGTTCTCCGGCCAGCATAGGTATGATAGTGTGCAAATTGAAGAACTGAGGAGGACTGCGTCAATGGAAATAGGCCACGCTGCGCTTTTGACCGCTTTCACCGCTGGGGTCTTTTCCTTTCTGTCTCCCTGTGTGTTAGCTGTTTTGCCGACCTGCACAGCTTTCCTGGGCAGCGCAGGAAGAACGGTTCGATTTCCCCACAGGTGGCAATTATGGATCAACATGGGTATCTTCTTAAGCGGTTTTATCGCAGTCTTTCTAGTAATTGGTGCCGGCGCTGCCTTTCTTGGCCAGGCCTTGCATAGCTATCAGCACATCATTAGTAAAATTGGGGCAACATTCATGACCATAATGGGCTTACAGCTTAGTGGATTCATTTCTTTTTCTATGATAGGCGGTAAGTACCATTTGCGCTTTCCGGCAAATGCCGGCCCGTGTGGCATCTTTCTTCTGGGTGTAGCCTCCACTGCCGCCTGGACACCCTGTAACAGCCCACTGCTCGCGCCTGTATTGGTATATGCCAGTGCTTCACCCTCCTTATTAAAAGGAGTTGCCCTCTTTTTTGTGTACGGCATGGGATTTTGCCTGCCCTTCATATTGCTGACAGTTACATTAGAACGGTATATAAGCAGGCTTCGCCTCGTTTCACACCGGTTAAATGCGGTACAGCGTATAGCAGGCATACTGCTGACAATCAGTGGCGTTTTACTCTTTTTCGACTTACTTGGTTAATAACTTTGAGCGAATTAATTGACCGAATATGGTTAAACCAAAATACGCTGGCGTCCCCGGGTATACAAACCATAGTAAGCACACTCCCTGCAATGTTTCTGCAGAGGGTGTGCTTACTATAATAACACTATTCCTGATCCACCGCATCAACAGCAGCCAAGTGTTCTGCATACGTTTTACTGAAACGGTGAGAACCGTCTGGGGCCGCTACAAAGAACAAATACGGCGTATCTGCCGGATATAGCACTGCCTGAATAGCTGCTATACCAGGATTGGCAATCGGGCCTGGCGGCAAACCAGGATTTTGATAGGTATTATACGGTGACTTAATTTGTGTATCCGCGATAGTAAGTTCAACTTTAGGATAACCCAGAGCGTACTGTACGGTCGGACAAGACTGAAGCGGCATATCCAGCTTCAGCCGATTGTAAAACACGCCTGCAATCACCGATCGGTCAGCAGCCAGCTTGGCTTCTTTTTCCACCAGAGACGCCAGCGTTACCACCTGCTGGAGGGATAACCCCAGCGCTTTCGCCCGTTCCCTCATCTCGGCTGTCAGCTTTTTATCAAAATTACTGACAAGCATCTTTAAGATAGCTTCTTCCGTCATGCCTGGGGTAATGCGATAGGTATCTGGAAAAACATAGCCCTCAGCAGCGTACATAATCTCTGGCCGCTTTACCATATAATCCATAGCAGTAAAGTTTCGCGACAGCGCCTTAAATGTAGCGCCGTCTCCCAATCCCTGCTCATCAAGCAGCTTTGCTATTTGCTCAACATTGTAGCCTTCGGGAATGGTCAGCAAACGATACGCTGTATCCCCCCGCACCATCTTGTCAATAATAGCAGACATGCTCATACCAGAACTCAGGTTATAATTACCGGCCTGAAGTGAGGTTTCAACCCCTTGAAGCTTAGTTTTTATGCGGAAAAGCATCGTATTATAAATGAGCCCGTTCTGATACAATACCTCGCTTATATCTTTTACCGTCATTTCCGGCTTCACCGTAAGCGTTACGGACCTGCCCCCGTCGGTGCTGGCCAGCATACCGGAATCACGCCAATACTCAAAGCCGGTAAGCAACATAAGAACCAGCACTGATATAACTATTTGTAACAGCGCTTTCTTCTGCCGTATATTTTTCATGGTTAACTCTCTTCCTTCGGCAATTCCGGGTTTTTCCCCGGCAACGCTTCAGGGAAAAACAGTATTGTATAAATCAGGAAGCCCACCCCGGTAACAATAGCAATATCCGCCGAATTAAAAATCGGCCAGATACGAAAATCAAGAAAGTCAACTACATAACCTGTTGTTGCCCGGTCTATTAAATTGCCAATCGCGCCACCGGCTAACAATCCCGCGCCCAAACGCATCAACACCGGGCCTGCTGCTATAAGACCGTAAAAATACACCAGCGCCGCCAGCATGCTGACCGTTATGGCTATTAAAAGTATGGTTTGATATTCCAGTATGCTAAAAGCAGCCCCGGGGTTTAGGATATACGTAATGTGAAAAAAGCCCTTGATGACCGGTATGGACATGCCCAGCATCATCTGCGACTGAACATAATATTTTATGCCTTGATCAACAAGAGCAATGACAATAGCTAACACTAATACCGGCATGCTTGTCCTCCTATCGCCTGAAAAAGTTGCTCTGAATTATATCATTCTCTTTTTGCAATCACTTAATCTTTCCGGCTAGGCACATACCATTTGCAGAAATAGCAGCCAACAGCAATACTTCCGGAAGCAACCGTCGCTAATGTTCGCAGCTTAAGCCACCGCGGGCACCTGTCAAGAGAAAATCAGGCCGGATAGTTTGACCGTCACTGAGCGCCTGATAACCGGCCTGTTGTACAGCCTTAATAATATCCGGATCAGTTAAAGCATGCGCCTCAATCTTCAGTTTGCCTGCACCAAAGTTTACTGCTGCCAATAAAGCCAGTACCGCAACGATTAAAACACTTTTTTGCGAGGGTATCGGGCGCTAGGCTCTGGTGCCCTTGTTCGCTCAAATTGCCATCCTCTGCAATAGAGTCTCCGGCCCTTAATAGTGTTCGATATGTTCCAGGCCCTGAAGCATTAAGCTTACTACATGATCATCGTCCAGCGAATACCAGGCTTCTTTTCCTTCCCGGCGGAATTTAACCAGTCTGGCACCACGCAGTACGCGTAGTTGGTGAGAAATCGCCGATTGTCCTATGGATAGCGTCTCGGCAATATCGCACACGCACATTTCCCGATTGGTTAAGAGATATAAGATTTTAATCCGTGTACCATCTCCTAAAATCTTAAATGTTTCCGCTAATTGCTGCACTGTATTTTCCGGTAGCAACTCAGCTTTTGCATCGCATACCGTGTCGGGATGCTCACAAAGCTCATCACACATATCACCTAATAAGACTTTCATACTTCACCTC
>Ga0074195_1003759_pt1 | contig 13662 bp, 19 predicted proteins | sample EPASupsiteHSE623_FD_64525 | JGI IMG/M metagenome (GOLD analysis project Ga0074195, IMG submission 64525) | Bioremediated contaminated groundwater from EPA Superfund site, New Mexico - Sample HSE6-23 | ecosystem: Environmental > Aquatic > Deep subsurface > Groundwater > Contaminated ...
CGAGCTGGCACCGGAGACCGACCTCGTAGCCGATCTGAGTGCATGTGATCAGAAACACGAAGAGGAAGAGCACCGCCCCGACCTCCAGCGCGTAGCGGACCAGGGGCCGATCGATTTTTTGTGTAATGCGCATGTTTAGTTCTTATGGTTGATATTGGAAGACATTCTCGACCTTCTCCTTGAACGCCCGGGAGATCCGGAACGCCAATTCCAACGAGGGAGCGTATTTGCCCTTCTCGATGGCGATGATGGTCTGGCGGGTGACGCCAACCTTGCCGGCCAGTTCCTCCTGCGTCATGCCGTGCATCGCCCGGAAAACCTTAATCTTGTTCGTCGTCCGTGTCTCCATATTTTTTCGCAAAGTATTTATACGAGAAGGAATAAAGCGCCAGGTTGAGCAGAGCCACATAGCTGAAGACGATGCCCAGCGTCTCGATCCCCTCCTGCTGGGGGACAGCTCTCCGGCCGATCATGATGAGGAGGAGAGATAGCAGAGCGATGAACACCGTCAGGATGGCGTAGGTCCAACGAGCCGCCCGTCCGCTGATGTTCTCGAGTCGTTCGTCCACCAACACCGCTCGCACCCTCCTCCGGACCAGGACGATGAACAGCATACCGATCAATACCCCGGCCAGCGCCAGGACCATGTTGTTGTACGCGAACGCCACTCCCACGGTCGCCAGGATGAAGAAGACGGTCAGCATCTTGAGCCTTTTGAACTGTTCGTAATTCATACGGTTATGTTATTTATATATTACTATATGTAATATATTCTTTACATCGCGTCAAGAGCACTTTTCCACAGGCCGATTCATCTGTTTGAGTCGAGAGCAGGCCCTACAATATTCCTGCGGAAAATATAATTAAAAATACCAACCCAACGGTTGGTATTTTACATGCCCCCCCCACCCCCGGACAGGCCCAGGAGTGAGAGCTGGCAAACATCAAACAAGAGCCGCTCTTTAGTGACATTTTAGATTTGTCTTCATCACTCCCTTCTGGTAGTCCATGTTCATCTTCGGCAGCTGCCATGAGACTATAATCTATTCTTTATATTTCTCAAAGACTCTATCTACTTCACCAACCCAAAAAGCCACCCAATCCTCCTCGTCCGGATCCAGTCTATTGATTTCGATAGCAAATTCGTAAAATCCTTCCGCTGGCGCATTGGAAGCCTTTAGCAGCACAATTGACGAAATCATACAGTCTTATTTCTTGAGCAAAACAAGATTAGCTTCCGCCAGTAAATGGGCGCCGGAGCTTCTGTCATCTGGATTTTCAGTATCAAGCCCCAGTTGCCTATAAAGAGACTCGTAATTTATGGTCTCGCCCTTCCTGGCACAATTCTCTAGGATATGCAAGGTCGGGTCAATTTTCTTGTTTAATTCGCTTAACTTCATTGTTTTTATGATTAATCGCAGATAGCAAAGAATGGCTAAGACGGTAGTAAGCCTTCGGCAAATTCCTTCAGCTTCCTATCTAGCAAATTTTTTCTACGGCCCCCAGCATGCTTATTATCCACGAATATCCTACGAATCTCCGCTTGGATACCAGAGCCAGGTGTTTCTTTCGACCTCCTCACTAGATTCTCTATGCCGATATAGTCTTTAACATAAGAATACTGCTCAATCTCTTCGATGTCCAACATTATATAAGCAAAATCGCATATTCCAGGTCTATCTTTTTCCATGTTATGCAGAGCAGATTTTATCGACATATCATATATATCGGTAGAAACAAAAGGAATATCGTAATATATGGCCAGACAGGTGATCTTCTTCTTTCTGAAGCGCTGTAATCCATCATATTTCTCGATATCTTGTTTTCTATCGAACATCTGCCTGATAGTTTCTACGATTTTTTTACTAACCTCCTTTTCCACAAGGGATGGCTCCCCCGTTTGAAGCGTAGGCAAAGGAAATTGATAGCTCTTTGCTTCTATAAGAATCAAGGAATCAGGTAATTCTACGATCCAATCGTAAAATTCCCTACTGTCCCTTTTGGTTCCGTATTTTATACCCGGACACACTTTTTCTTCTCCGTAAATATCCTTAAGCACCCTGCCGACATAATTCTCAAACAAAGATCCGAAATATTTTCTAAATTCCGGCTTGTCAGCATTTTCAAATAGCCAATATATTCCCTTAAACGCTCCTTTCACATACGAGCTCAAACTTGGTACCACATAGGAATTTTTTGCCAACTTTATAATCGGTTTTTCCCAAAGAGGATTGTATCTGCTGAGAGTGTGTTCTTCGCACAACTTATTGTTATATTTCCTGTCGAGAACTCTTATTTCTTCTGGCGTTGCCGCAAGTAAATTCAATAAGTTTGTTACCTTTTCCCTAGAAAGAAGTTCTGTGTTGCGAGAAAGTTTGCTATCCGTAAAAGCCTCCAACCGAAAATATGGATCTGAGAGCACCTTGGCAAAAACAAAAAACGAAAGCTTAAAATATTCTTCTAGCGTTAAGCCTGTTTTTTCTTTCATAATCTTTATCAAATCCATCTTATTCTCGCGAGAAGACTCTGAATGAATTTCTTGGAACATAATGAATTGTCTCGTGAAAACATCATGAAAGTCTTTTTGGCTAGATAATTGCTTTAGAGACATAGGAACGAGGAGCGAAGCGAGATTTTCCACCTTTTTTGGTCTAACAACCTGGTTAAAGTATACGCCGAAGACGCCGATAATATTACTCTTATCCGCAAGGCTCAGACTCTTGTATCCATTCGCACCGGATATCAGGAAAAGATTGGATATATATTCAATGGCAAAATCAGTTATATATTGCTCCGTTTCCTTATGGATGATAAAACCAGTACTCACTTTTTTCCAATAGCCATCCTCCAGAAATTTATTGTCATATAGCTTAGCAGAAAGCCTTCCCAGGAGAAGTAGCGACTCTTCAAGCTTATATCCTTTCAATGCTTGGCAAAACTGTGTTTCCGTCACTTCGGATTCCATTTCTTTTGTAAGTAACGACGCCAGACGATTGTCCACATGAATAACTTGCATATAACAATACCTAAAATGAATTACGCCGGCTTACTCGGGATCCTTTGTGGGATTCTCTTTGGCCGTTATTTCCTCAATTATTGGGTATTTGGTATTAGTATTAAAGCTGACTTCCGACCATCCATGTCGATGCACCATATCGATCGTGCACTTATCCAAATATGCATAATACTTACCCGTAAAACATTTTCCCTCCATCGAATACACTTCGAAATATACTCTTATATTATCACTTCTGGAAAGCAATCTATAACGATAGATTCTCACTGTCTCTTTTTGTCCCTTTGCCTTGAATAACTCAGACGCTCCTTTTTGCGCAGCTTTACTTACCTTGCCGACTACATATCCCACATCTTTCTTGCCAATGTTTTTCTTGGCTGCCCGTTTGGCTGTGCGATCTACCTCCTTTACAATTTCATCTGTTTTTCCTTTTTGCCAAAATATTTCCGTGGTTATTTTAAGCTTTGATCTACGAGAAAGAAAGTCCTTCCATAAGTCTGCATTTTCTACCGGTCTTCCCTGACCATTTCTCCATCCATTACTTTTCCATAGTGATGCGCTGTTATTATTGTTATTAACGTATACAGAATCAGTAACAATGATTACACGGGTTATTCCCCACAACCGGAACTGATTTGTGTTATCCGCTATATACTGTAATGCTCTCAAACAAGCTCGAAGCTCCATCCTATTGTTAGTGGTCACGAAGTATGTTTCCTCTAAGAAAATTTCTTTCTCTCGTTGTACAGAATCAGGATATTCAATGATTCCCCCAATTCCGCCAAAATGGCCAGGATTGCCATAAGCAGAACCATCAATATATATTTTTATCGCATGTGGATCATACATATTTATTTCACTAAAATATTATCCGTTGCGGATCACGGCCAAATGTCAATTACTATAACGCGTATTACGGCACCTTTTTCTTGTTTTGTAATAATATTTGCCAACACGCGAAGGCGGTTTATACTGCCAAAAGCCTATCCCCATAAGAAAAGAACCCGTGAGGGCAAATGCGATTTCTCCAAATATTTTTATAATATTTTCATCAAGAATCAGTGCGCCGAACATCTTGTAAAAAATGGCAAAGCATAAAGCAATCAATGACAAGCGAGTTACCTTGCCTACAAAAGAGTTTATCCAAGGGGGCATTATATTCGGGCTGCCAACAACAAGCTGAATCAGTATAATAAAAGCGGTAAAAATAAGCACCCCAATAATATACGATCCCCATATTGACCACAACGCTTCGACTCCTGCGACAAAGAATATATTAAGAGTGCAGTCAATTGTCTCGGGCATTTGCTGCATGATCTGTATTATAGGTTCTGTATCCATAAATACATTTAATAATAACTCGGTTAAAAAATCCCACCCATGAAAATAACTAAAATTTAGTTATTTTCACAGATGGGATTTGAACCCACACTTCCGATTGGAAAACTGTTTGACAAACAGCCGCGTATACCGATTCCGCCACTGTGCCACATAGTGGGCTCCCCAATCGGGTCCAGAACCAAATAGCTTCAATCCCATAAAGCCTTTTTGGACTATTTTTCTGTGAATCCAAGACGGGAACGGGTCGGGGTCTCAATAGTAAAATGAGACAAATGAGACAGTATAAAAAGGGGTTATCTATCAATAAATTTTGTAATTATTCTATCCTTAGCGTCTTCTAGCTCTCCCTGCCCTAAATACGAATCATACTTCCACAAGAAACTATCACCAGAAAAGGCTTTGATATATTGATCACAATATATTTGAGGATTAATAAATAATATTCCGTCGATTTCCTTCCACCCTTCTTTCATATTGTAATCATAGGCAATATTATGTCCGGTACTACCCAACCACTGATGCGCCAGAATATTTCTCCAATCATGTATCCTTGAAGACACAAGAGAAAATTGCAAATCTTTGCTATTTCCGTCAACAAAATTTTCCAAAAAATACTTATACCCATCCAAACCAGATTTACCAAAGAGAGCTTCTGAAATAGTTAAAATAGATGCATGTATACCTAGAAACAATAAGGACGTCTGTTTGTTCCTAGGGGCTTCTTTGATCTCATTATTGAAAAAGTTTGAAATAGAGTTTAAGAGGGTGCCTATAGATTCGGTTGGCGTTCCATTCCGAAATCTTTTCAACCTTTTTTCAAAACATTCACCGTGCGCCCTATTTTCTGCCATATTTAGTTATTATTTAATTCTAAAAAGTAGTTAAGAGAAATCTTCATCCAGCTTCTTTATAACAGTCTTTAGAAGGTCTTCCCTTTCCGAAGCCTCTGAAATTCCCCCTTCAAATATTTCTAAAAGAATATCCGACATTCTTTTTGTCTGCTCTTCGTCGTTGTTGTTCATGATATAATATATATTCTCTGATAAACTTTCCAGGCGAATTATAACTTCTTCATCATTGATCTTAATATTGTTTAAGATATAAAGCATTGATTCTCTTAAAGAACTTAGATGATAAATTATAAATTTCTTATATTCACAATCCTGATCAAGAGCATCTTGAATTATATTCCATCGCGTTTGATCCAATTCGTTCTTAACATCCGAAAAATATCCCTTAAAGCTTTTTATGTCTTGCAAACTATTTGCCAACTCTGCTTTTTGAGGGTAATTACGTTTTAATTTTGCAAGAAACGAATTTATTAATTCTCTCTTAAAACTTATAAAGGTTCTATTAAGATGATCTCTAACTATATCCAACCTTCTTTTTTGAGGATAATAAACCACTAGTATATAAAAAATATAGGAAGAAATAAATCCAACAAAAATTGGAACAAGTATATCACTATTAATTTTTTCAGAGGTGCCCGTGCTTTGAAAATTAACTATAAGCCAGATAATAAACAACAAGGATCCGATAAATGATCCGTGTATAATTTTTTTAAACTTAACAATACCCTTAATATCTATAATTGTCGTCCTAAGTCTCCCTCCCAGATTGTTCTTTCTCATTCTGAATGTATTTAAAATTTTATAGTTAACCTACATTTTAACATTACCAACATTCTTATATCTCTCCCGATTAAAACAACCAGAACAAGAAATAAAACCTCTGGTTTCTAGCCTATAGGAATGAAAATATTTGTCATCACCGTAAGACAACAGACCTCGGAAGTAGTAACCGCCTTTAGGCTTTTCTATAGCTTCATAAATTTTCACATGCATATCAGGATTACCCCAATGGGCCCTGCGGACAAAAAATGGTAGCTTCTTGCCATCATTTTCATATATCCAATCGATAGGCATTGTGTTGAGTTCTTCAAACATATTTAATTATTTATCGGATTAACGTTTATAATCACGCAATTTTCTGCAAAATTTCAGAATTTTGCATTGGTTGGAATTGATTTTCTTTTTCCAATATATTTATAGAAGTTCTTAGGACCTCTTTCACATAATAAAATCCTCTTTCTTTCGCTCTGTACCAAGCCATAACGATGATAGTTATTGATGCAATATGAAAGAGAGAATTATTAAAATAAACATATAACAACGCTAGATACCCTACAACCGCTGCGACAAAAATTGATCTGGAAAAGATATAACTCGCATTGATCTCTTTAACCAAATCATTACCGTTAGCCAAACGCATGGTGGTTTGAAACAGTTCTTTATTCTCTACATTTTCCCCGACCAAGCGCTTAAGCTTATCCAATTCGCTAAATTTTATTCTTCCACAGTGCTTGCCTTCGAGCAGCTGGGTTGCAGGTTCGCCTCCCCAACTCTTAAACATCATATTCTCTGCCCATCCACCAATGGCATTTATAAAATATCCTAGCACATAGGCTACTGCTGTTGAGGGAAGCGCTGGTATAGCATTAATATCCAGCTTTAATACGTGCACCACGATAATAAACAATATAAAACCAGGAACAAGTTGAGAAAGTGTACTGTATAAATTAAAATTCATAGAGTAATTTTATTCTTTAAACTAAATTTTTTGATATTTTTATGTAGTCTCTTTAAACCCTTCAATGCAATAGGATGACATGATTGGAAGTTACTTGTTTTTGGATTTCGATAAAATCTGCTGGATTTACTGAAACGAGGATCTGGTTTTCTAAATTTATAATTATAACATTCTGCACCAACGCAATTCCAATGGGATTTTATCTTTTTCTTGTTCAAAAGCCTCTTTATATTGTTCACTCCTTCCACATCCTGTTTATTTCTCTTAAGTTCACCCAAAATATATAAACATTTAATAGTACTCTCTTCTAAATCTCCGTGTTTATTAACTACATCATAATAATTTTCTAAAACACCCAAGCAACCATGTGAATACTGCCCCATTGGCCATTTATTATACTTAGCATAAAAACTCTGGTCATAGAAAAATGGAACAACAAACCTACCTATAAATTCCTCTAGGTTTATATCTGGAATTTCATCTAAATAACCCGCTAAGCACACTTTATTTTTATTTTCTGCGCTAATTTGTTCTCCGACATATATATGCAAATTACATGGATTTATCTTCTTACTTTCAGCAACACGTTCTATTTTTCCGCCGATCTCCTTAACTTCTCTATACAGATTTTTACCTGAAGAAATATCAATTTCTATTTCATAGCAGTCTTGAACAAGATATTTGCTCCGGAAGTTTGGTAGCTTTCTATATAATCTATACTCTCTACTTTTTTTCTTAAATTCCGCAATAAAATCTAACCGACCTTTTATCTTTATGCCACTCTTAATCTGTATGATTGGATCTCTTAAGATCTGTAGCTTCGGAAATTCCTTAGACAGGAATAATTTGTCGTTATCATTAATATGCATATGGATTATAAGGCCTTGAATCTCTTTTATATTTACCAATAATATTAGACGAATCGTCTGTCACACCCTCCCCCTCCATGTAAATACTCAATCCACCCCCTGTATCTATATCCGCCACAACGCTTTTCTCGTCTTTTCCCAAATGAAAAATATTGTCTCCCCCTACATACTTTCGATAAATCTCCAATGCATCTTCATGCGGATGACCATGCTGACTTTTCTCTCGTTTTGGAGCGCTTATTATCAAGTAATCTGGATCAATTAAACTCATATGGTCTTCATAAACATCCTCATTCTCATCACCTTCTTCCCTAAAGAACGAATGCGAACCGTGGTGGGAAGCACTTAAAATATCGCTTTTTAGCTTATCTTTGTAATAGTTAGCTATATAATCTTTCCAAGCCACTTTATCTGAATCGCCAGTTAGAAGAATACTTTTATCTTTATAGGTAAATTTAATAACACCACATTGTTCATGAATGCGAGCATCTCTTTGCTTTGGAGTTTCTCCTTGAATTTCATTGGAAACATATTCTGCCGGAGCAAAAACCTGAAAATCCACATCTCCTATTTTCCTAATAACTTTTGAAACTTCTTCGTGGTCTGTGTGCAACGTATTATTGTCCCTACTTCCTCGCAAATAAAAAATATTGCTATTTCCTACTTTCTCCATTGCCTTCTCCAGCTCCTTATAAGTATCTTCATGCTCTTTACTAGGTATATGTCCAGAGTGCCATACTTCTTTTATTTTACTCTTTATTTCTTTTAGCCCTTTGATATGATCATTATGAGGATGAGTATTTATAAATACGATATTATCTTTATCTATCCTTTCTAAAAGTTCTTTCACTTCTTTTCCTTCGTTTTCTTCATCTATGTTGGAATCAACAAGCACATAATTGTGGGTTACACCGTCCGGAATGATTAATAAAGTCGACTCTCCTTGTCCCACATAGAAAAAGATAACTCGAAATGTCCCACTTGGGGGAAACAATATACTTTCTTCCATATTATTTGTTTAAAATTAATTCTTAACAACTCTTGTCACCACTCCGTTGATCACATACCCCGAAGTGTCTATATCATCCTCATGAAGTACGATTGGTGGTATACCTAAAGTAGATTCCGAGATAAGCCTCACTTCCTTTTTCTTATTGTCCTTGTAAAATTTCTTAAAGTTAGCGGCGCCGTCAATAACCGAAAGAACATAATCATTGTTGTGGGGCTGCTTCTTATAATCTACAATCAAATAGTCGCCACTTTCTACCGATTCCCCCTTGATGTTTGCCTTATTCAAAGACTCCCCTACCGCCCTGACGGCGATAAGGTTCTCCGGCCTGGAATATTCGACCAGCTTTTTGGAAATTTTCAAAAACCCAGAAATGTCTTCTTGGGCAAGCTCCAAGGCAGGACCACAGTTTGCCGAACCCACGATTGGTATGCTTAAAAGCTTATCTATAACAAAACCCTCCGGCTTTGCAACCTTTTGCGTTTTCTTGTCAGTATCGATATAAATGAGATTCTTCTTTTTAAGCTGTTCTAGATGATATTGGACTTTGTACAGATGATCGATATGCAGTTCGCGGGCTATGTCCGAAATAGACATCTTGGAAATATCCTTTTTTTTAGCTAAATCAAGGATCTTCTGTTGATTCTCATTCATAATTTTCATAATTCTAATTATAGGTTATAAACCCCTATGTAAACTGAATTCAGATTATCATTTTTTGCTCTATATGTCAATTTCATATTTGTTCGTCTTGACCCTCTTGCGTTATTTGCGTAGTAGTGCTATATTCAGAATAAGAAGATAATTTCTAACTCAAATATATGGCAAAAAACTACCATGTAGTGAAAAAAGAAGGCGGCTGGGCCGTTAAAAAGGAAGGTGCTGGCAGGATCAGCGACAAAGCTGATACGCAAAAAGAAGCTGAAGCGCGGGCAAAGGAATTGTGCGGAAATAACGGCGGCGGAGAAGTGGTGATCCACAGACCGGATGGTACGATCCGAGACAAAGATACCGTGGCTCCGGGAAACGAGTCGTCCGTAATCGATAAGAAACACTAATATGAAAAACAAGACGGAAAAACCCATCATCATCCCCCTTACGGACATCCAGCTGCACTCCAACGAGAATACCAACCCGCAGTCTTTTGAAAGAAAGATTGAAAAATGCCTGAAGAGCCAAAAGCCGGGGAGATGCTACGGAGAAGGCATCAAGGTCAATAGCGACGGTACGTTTGAGTTCTCAATCCCCTTCCCCAAAGAAATCAAGGGGAGGAAGGTAGTATTTGCCATTCCCAAAGGAGGAATACCCATCTATATCGGCAACGATCTGAGGGAAAAAATGAAATCTTTACATAAGAAAAAATAGGAATTTAAAATCGGTATTGCGTATTTCGCATAAGCGATAGACGGAGACGTCCCACAGACTTCTCCCGAGAAGCATCGCGCTTCGACAGTGCCCGTTTTATAACCAGAATGCAATTTTTATTGTGCCCTGGTTATAAAACGGGCACTTTTTTATTACCTAATTTAAATCCATGACGTAAGCAGAAAGGAACCGTTAATTTATCTAACTTTAAATTATGAAACAAATGAATCTCAAAATTGAGCAGGTAAAAATCTCCCTGCTCAAACCTGCCCTGTATAATCCCCGCCTTCTCACGCCCAAGCAGGAAGCGGACCTTACAGAGAGCGTCAAACAATTCGGATTAGTAGATCCGATCATAGCAAACGGCAGCAAAGAACGCCGTAACATCGTAATCGGCGGCCATCAGCGCATTAAGATCGCCCAAAAGCTCGGCTACACGAAAGTTCCCGTAGTTTATGTAAGATTGAACGAGGAGAAGGAACGAATCTTGAACCTAAGACTTAATAAGAATACCGGATCGTGGGACTTTGAGCTTCTCAAAAATTTCGACATTGAGACTCTTTTGGATGTGGGCTTCGATACGGAAGAAATGGGTCTTGTTTGGAATGATGTCCTTGAAATCGAAGATGATGAATTTCAAGAGGAAAAGGAGCTTGCCAAAATCAAGTCGACCGATATCAAACCCGGCCAGATGTTTGCCTTGGGAAGCAATCGCCTTCTCTGCGGAGATTCTACCAACGAAAAAGATGTAAATAAACTGGCAGGAGAAGAAAAAGTTTCCATGGCATATTGCGACCCGCCCTACAATATCTCCCTTGATTATAACAAAGGTCTTGGCAGACAAAAAACGTATGGCGGGCAAGTAAATGATGCCAAAACCGATAAAGAATACCGAGAGTTTCTAAGAATGACCATGCAAAACGCCATTTCCGTAAGCAAGCCCGGCACTCACTTTTTCTACTATTGCGATCAAAAGTATATCGGACTTTTGCAAGCTCTCTACGACGAACTCGGCATAAAAAATCAAAGGGTGTGCCTTTGGATAAAGAACGGCTTTAACGCCACTCCACAGGTAGCTTTCAACAAGTGCTATGAGCCTTGCGTGTACGGCATCAAGGGAAAGCCGTATCTGGCGCCAATTCATAACTTAAACGAGATCCTCGACAAAGAAATCGGCACCGGAAATCGCACCATCGACGATATATTGGATATTCTCGATATATGGCTGGCAAAACGTCTGCCCGGGCAAGAATATGAGCACCCGACATCCAAACCGCCCACTCTTCACGAAAAAGCCCTAAGGCGCTGCACCCAACTCAACGACATCGTTCTGGATCTCTTCGGCGGATCAGGCTCAACTTTGATCGCCTGCGAGCAACTCAAACGCCGAGCGTACCTTGTCGAAAAAGAACCGATTTTCTGCCAGCTTATCATCAACCGCTTTGAAAAGCTAACGGGCATCAAGGCAAAGTTAATAAAATAATCAAGAATATATGCGAAAAGTAAGAACAGGAGATCTCTTTGAGCTAGGAGATCACAAGCTCGCCTGCGGAGATATTTCCGACAAAAACCTTTTGAAAAAATTGATCGGGGACGAAAGAATAAGCGCCCTAATCCTCGATCCGCCTTACGGCGTGGCTTATGTGGAAAGCAAGTCTGGCTTCAAACAGAAACTGGGATGTGAGAAAATCATCGCCAACGACCACGAACAGAGCGATAAGGAATACGAGGAATTTAGCTTTAACTACCTAGAGAATATCAAGCCGTACCTTTCTAAGAAGAACTCCGTGTACATCTTCAACTCCGATCGGATGATCTTTGCGCTAAGAGATGCGATGCTCAAAGCCGGGTACAAGTTTTCCCAGCTTCTGGTCTGGGTCAAATCAAACGCCGTAGTGGGGAGGCTGGACTATCTTCCCCAGCATGAGCTTATCGCTTATGGCTGGTACGGCTCGCATGATTTTCGAAAAAGCAAAGACAAGAGCGTGCTTTTCTACCCCAAACCCAACAAGAGCAAACTTCACAGTACTATGAAGCCAATCGGGCTTTTGAGAAATCTTATCCTAAACAGCACAGAAGTAGGAGCCATGGTCTTTGACGGTTTTGGTGGATCGGGTTCGACTCTCATTGCCGCTGAGCACACCAAGCGCAGATGCCTGATGATTGAGCTGGATGAAACGCATGCAAGCACTATCATCGCCCGCTGGGAAAAGCTCACTGGACTTAAAGCTAAAAAGATAAGTTAAAACAATGGATAGCAATGAAAGAAAAAGGCTTAAGAAACTGGCCTTGGAACAGCTTCAAAAGACTCCTATCGTGCAGGTAGTGTGCGAGAAAGTTGGCATTCCCCGGGCGACCTTTTATCGCTGGAAAGCAAAGGACGAGAAGTTTTCCGAGGAGGTCGATAAAGCACTATGCGAAGGCAGGCATCTTATCAACGACTTTGCCGAATCTCAGCTTCTGAACGCTATCAAGAACAACAATCTCACCGCCATTATTTATTGGCTGAATCATAACCACAAAATCTATGCCAACAAATTGGAGATAAGCGGAAAGTTCAAGACCGACAATGGCCAACTCACTCCCGAACAGGAAGAAAATATCAGAAAAGCGCTCGAGCTTACCGCCCTCTTAAATCACGACAATCCCTTAAACAAAAATGACGGATCAGAAGATCCAAACCTTAATCCTAACTTAAAGTAAAGCTATGGCAGACATTAATCAGAAAGAAATCGAAAAGCTTATCCATGACCGAAAATCAAGGGTGGCTATCACCCAAAAAAGCCATTTGTGGTTTTTCAACGTATATTTCAACCACTATATCCTCTATCCTTTTGCGGATTTTCACTACGAGATGTTCAAGCTCACCGAGGACGAGAAGATAAGCTCGGCTCTGATCATGGCCTTTCGCGGATCTGCCAAGTCCACCATCTTCACTCTTTCATATCCCATCTGGTCCATCTTGGGAAAACCGCAAAAAAAGTTTGTCATAATTCTGGGACAGACTCAAAGGCAGGCTCGCCAGCACCTTATCAATATCCGCAAGGAACTGGAATGTAACCAGCTTTTAAAAGGAGACCTTGGCCCGTTTAAAGAGGTGGAAGACGAATGGGGATCTATGTCCTTGGTCATTCCTAAATACAACGCTCGCATCACCGCCGCTTCCATGGAGCAGACCATCCGAGGCATGAAGCATATGCAGTACAGGCCGGATCTTATCATCTGTGATGATATCGAGGATCTTCAAAGCGTCAAAACCAAGGAAGGTCGGGACAAGATCCATCAGTGGATTTCGGGAGAAGTTATCCCGGCTGGAGACAAAAACACCAAGATCGTATTTGTAGGAAATCTTCTCCATGAAGACTCGCTTCTTATGCGTATCAAAGAAAAAATAGATGAAGGCACTTTAGAGGGAAAGCTTCTGATGATTCCTCTGCTGGATGATAAAGGAAGGATCGCTTGGCCGGGAAAAT
>Ga0074195_1003760_pt1 | contig 13657 bp, 10 predicted proteins | sample EPASupsiteHSE623_FD_64525 | JGI IMG/M metagenome (GOLD analysis project Ga0074195, IMG submission 64525) | Bioremediated contaminated groundwater from EPA Superfund site, New Mexico - Sample HSE6-23 | ecosystem: Environmental > Aquatic > Deep subsurface > Groundwater > Contaminated ...
CAGGTTGCTGGACGAACAAGAAGGAGCACTCCTCAGGCCGGTCGCGGAGTCGGAGCGTCGGATCGAGAGACTAAGGAACGCGATAGACGAGGCAGAGCAAGCGCTCAACGACCTGTCCTTCGTCTTTCACGGTGAGGCATCCCGACTGTCCGCTTCGTTTGTGCAGGCCCGAGAACAATTTGTTCGCGACGCTCAGTCATCCACGGCTTTCGATTTCCGGGCTACCATTCGACAATGCGATCTGGCGGGTAGAGCAAGGACGAGGGCAAGGGCTCTGGCCCACGCTCGTTCGGTGGCAAGAACCCTTTTCGAGTCGTGGCATCCTGAACAGCAAACCCAGGCCGAGGGGGTCTACTGCCGGGCGACCGTCCGGTTCGTTCAGCTTGCCAACGACTTTTTGAGGCGATTGGACGAGATCTTGGACCACAATTCGGAGAGCAAACCACCCCCATTCTTGGAGCCGGAGTCGGGCTTTCGGGTCCGCAGCCGGTTTTACTATCACGACTGGTTTGAGTCTGCTCCCAATTCCTGGTTGGATCGTTTTCTGGATATGGTTCTTCCCTCAGCAATGTCAGCACATCGTATATCCAGAGACTCCGCAATAGAGCTCAAGGGGCTGCTCGAGTGCAACAGCACTCGCGTTGCCAACGACTTGGACTACATGGTGGCCGAGAGCAAGCGGCGGCTGGAGGCTGAGATCCGGAGCCGTTTGAACGAGGTTCTTTCGTCCGCCGTGGAGGCGCTCAAACGAGCTGGCGCGATACAGGCGACCAGCGCTGAAAGCGTTCGAATCGAACAGGAACGAATCGAATGTCAGCGTGCGGTCATCAGAGACCTTGGGAGGTTCTGCAAAAGATCAACCACCCGCCTGGCATGCGGGATCGGCTTCTGATCATGTTCTTCGCCAGCAGACCGGAGCCAAACACGTTTGGCGAGAGCGATTCGAAAAAGATCATGTCAAAAATCCGAAGACACGTGTCATGATCGGACTTTGGAGATGTCGCAGATGGCCCATCGCACGCCCGCTCGATCGTGAACTTCGGGTCTGCCTCGTAGAGCAGCGCCAGAACTCCCGCGACGTGCGGAGTCTCCATCGATGTTCCGGACATGGCCGTGTATCCGCCTCCCGCCTTCATGCTCGTGACGTCGACTCCCTGAGCCGAGATGTCGGGCTTGACGAATTTCTTGCCATCCCACTTGGCGGGGCCTCTCCTGTTCAGTTCACGTCCAGAATCCAAGCCTTTGCGGCAAGGAGGAGCGTCTCTCGTCGGCTACTGTATCGCATGCCGTTCCATGCGAGCGCACGCGATGGGGGGCAAGAACGTCCACGATCCGTTACCGAATGTGGATCTTGACGTCGCTCCGGCCGATCTCGATCCGGTCGATGTACTTTTTGAAGAACTCGATGAGAGTCTCCGGCGATTTCAAAACCACGGTCTTCACGAGTTCCTGCGCGAAGATGCAGACATAGGCATCCGAGAGAACCCGCCCCAGGTCCTCTGATAGGTGTTTCTTGGTCGTGGCGTGCAGGTTGGTCTTGGGCTCCGAGAGCCACCGCATCTCCCGAGTGACGCGCTCCCTGGCGTAGAGCTCCTCTCCAACGTATCGAAGAACGTGAACGGCGAGGTCCCGAGAGTCGATCTTGTGCTTGCACCCGGGACAGGAGAGGAAGAGTCCGGAAGACTCGAGCCGATGCTGACACATCTTGCAGACGATGAACAGCCGGATGAACTGCGAGAAGAAGTCGGCGGTCAGGTACCGCCTCACAACGTGGGCAAAACCCACCGGGGTCTCGCAGTAAGCCGTGTGTGCGGGATCGTTCTCGAGGAACGAAGCGTCGGGCAGATTCGTCCGTTCGCTGACGACCCCCGAAAGGATGCTAAGTGGTGAGCTTCCGAATGCCGCCCGTCCGGAGGTCGAACCCTCCGAGGTTCCACCAGGGGATCTCCTTGAGGTCCAAGCGTGGCTTCCGGATGCGGACGCGGACACGACTGGGGGCTCTTTCGTGGAAACGGGTCTGGCCTGAGCCTCCTGGACGACGGGCTTTTCGATCTCGACCGTGGCAGGGGAGCCGGCAGCCAAGTCGGCCCCTTGGTCGATGGGCCTTGATTCAAGGACAGGTTCTAGCGCCTCGGACGTTGATGGGACCTCAACGGTCAGCGGTTCCGTAACGGTCAGCGGTTCCGTCTCTTCCTCAGGCATGGCCGTCAGCGGAGGCTCCGCGGATCGGAGATCTACGGGTTCCTCGGCCAGTGCTGGCTCTGCGATTTGGACATCCGGAACCTCGGATAGGGTTCCTGGACCTTCGTCCACGGGCGGCAGATCATCGATTGTCGGGGACGTCGGTTCAAGATTCGCGATTTCGGGCTCGATACGTGCCGTAGGTAACGGCACAGAAGGGGCAGCCTCCACGAAAGGTGTTGGCTGGGCTGCTGGGCCGACATCGAGGTCGGGTATTGCGGCCGGAGGATTCTCGAGGTCGTGTTCGATGACCTCTTCCTCACGGACGACAGGCTCTTCCGCGACCGAAGCTGTTGAAGCTTGATCTTCAACCCGATCGGCTGCGGGAGTCGCGCGCTCGTCGAAGCCGACCCCTTCCGGAGTCTTGCTGGGAACGGCTTTCGTCTCTTCGCAAATCGAGGTCGGTCCGGCTTCGGGGATCGATGGGCAAGCCGATACAGGCTCCACCTCGACCGGCCGCGTCCGAGGTTCCTCTTTCCTTGAAGGAGGCGTCCCGGCCATTTCTCCGGATGGGACAGAAGCGGACGGAGCGCTCTCGCTCGGCCCGGCTGCGGCTTTTTCGTCCGACTTGCGTCGCGCCTGCTCCTCGCGAGCCTTGGCCTCCCTCACCGCGCGTGGGACGACGTCGAAGATCGACTGTCGAACCTTGTCTTTATTCAGTACCATGCTACCGGGCCCTCCCGGCTCGAGGCCCACGACAATGGGCCATCATCCACGCTCCCTCGACGTTCGTTCACCGATCGCCAACAGGCCGATTCGCCCCCTCGTCCATCGAATCCTCGGCCGCGGTGGCCGGGCTCTGAGCCTCGACCGACTGAGCCGAGACTTCGACGGGCGAGCTTTCAGATCCACCCTGTGGAGTTGGAACCTCTGCAGGCTGGCTTTCAGGCGCCGACTGAGGAGCTTGAATCTCCACCGGTCGGCTTTCAGGCACCGACTGAGGAGCTTGAACCTCCACCGGTCGGCTTTCAGGCACCGACTGAGGAGCTTGAACCTCCACCGGTCGGCTTTCAGACACAGCCGGCGCAGCCGGCGGAACAGGAACCTCCACGGGCATCGGTTCAGACACAACAGGGCGGCTCTGAGTTCTGGTGGACGCCGGGTCAGGGCCGCACTCACGTATCCGCAGACGCTCCAGAAACTCGTCCGTCAGCCTATTGTAGTCATTGGTCCCCCGGCCCAAGTCCGAGGCCTCGTACTCGAAGATGGTCTTGTGCTCCGACGGAGCCGCCTTATGCTTCGTGTTGACACGGATCTTCGTCGAGAAGACATCATCTCCGAACTGATCGCGCAGGATGTCCTCGACATCCTTTGTGATTCCTTCACGGCGGTCGTACATCGTCAGCAGATACCCCAGGGTCTCCACTCGAGGGTGGAGCTTCTCTTTGACCTGACGGATGGTTCGAAGGAGCCACTTGATTCCCAGCAAGGGCAAGAACTCGCACGAGACAGGAATCAACACGTAGTCCGCGGCCACGAGCGCGTTGATCGTCAGAAGGCCCAGGTACGGAGAGGTATCGATCAAGACGAAGTCGAACTCGTTCATTCTTTCCGAGTTCATGCAGTGTCTGAGAATGCTGTCGCGACCCATCATTGCGGCCAGGTTCAAATCGGCATGGACCAGACTCTCACCCGATGGTGCAACCCAGAGATTCGGGGTCGCCGTGGGCGTGAGGATCGAGTCCAGCTTCTTCTCGTCCAGGATGACCTCGCACATCCCCTCTTCGTCCTCGGACAATTCCCGATAGAGGATGTGGGTCGTGTTGCATTGGATGTCGAGGTCGACCACCAGCGAACAAAAACCACGGTTGGCCAAGCCAGCGCCGAGGTTGACCGCGGTGGTGGTCTTTCCGACTCCGCCCTTTTGATTGGCGATCGCTATCGTCCGCCGTCGCTTTGGCAAGCTTGTGGTTTGTGTCTCCATGGGACTGGCCAACTCTCCAGGATGATTAGAAGGAACTCCCTGCGCCTGCAATTAATCCAAGCCAACCTGTCGCGCAAGTGGAGGGACTCGTTCCGGGGGAAATTTTCCGTCCGGTCCCTGAAGAAATAGTACATGAGCTGGAAGGAACCCGCTGTAAACTGACGGCATGTCCCGCGACCGAATCCGAATAGTGCTCGTCAAGCCGCTCTATCCGGGAAACGTCGGTGCCACGGCAAGGGCCATGGCCAACTGCGGCCTCACTCACCTCGTGGTCGTTGGGGCCGCCTGGGAGACCTGGCCGGACGACGCGTTCCGCATGGCTTCAGGCGCGGACGAGATCTTGAACCATGCCGTCCGCGTCGATTCGGTGGAGGAGTCTCTGGCCGGATCGGTACTGGCGGCAGCTACGACCGGTCGATTGCGGTGCGACAAGGTCCCCGTCGTGTCCCACCGTGAGGCGGTTCCTCGGCTCCTCGATGCAGCCCGCATCGGTCCGGTGTCTATCCTGTTCGGGCCGGAGGACCGTGGATTGACCTCCGACGACATGGGCCTCTGCCCTTTGCGCATCCGAATTCCGACGTCTGACCTGCACCGTTCGCTGAACCTCGCCCAAGCAGTCCTCCTGGTGGCTCACGAACTTTTCGCCGCGGGCGATGGCTACGGGGACGATTCCGAGAGCGCGATCGATCCGCGGGCAACGGTCGACGAAATCCACGGGCTCTTTGGTCAGCTCCAGGACCTTCTGTGCGAGGTAGGCTTCGTGAATCCCCAGAGCCCTCAGCACGCGTCCGGCGCCATCCGACAGGTGTTGCTCAGAGCCGGGATGGGCTCTCGAGAGGTTCAGATCTTCCGCGGCATGGTCCGGCAGATCCGGTGGGCCCTTGCCCAGCCTCGAGACCCTCGCGACGCATGACGTGACCTCCGTGCTCCTCCAACATGGTCCCGAACCTCCGTGTTTGGCCGGAAGATCTCGACCCTTTCATTCGCACTGACCATTTCTCCAGCCGTGGCCCAAAGACAGCCCTCCCACGATTTCTACTAGCCCCCATCCTACGTTGTGGTGCTAAGACGCTCCTTTGTACAAACCGATGGTGCGAACGGGGGATTTTGTTTGTATTCCACGGAGGCGGCTCATCTGACGATGGGGCACAACAGGTCAAGCCGTCCTTTCCACGGTGCAGGTCCGGGTATCGCTTGGATGCTGTTCGTCGTGACCCCGCAGCTTTGGCTCGGCCATGGCCTTTCGGTCTTCGCTGCCACGCCACCGGTGGTGAGAAGATCCGTGGACGACGACTCGATCATCACCAAGCTTCGTCCCCCCGGGCAGAGAGGCGCCAAGCCCGTGGGAGGCGAGCAATGCCTCTCATGTCACTCGTCCCACGGCCAAGAACCGCGCGGCTCGCTCGTGTTTCTCTGTCAGAACAGCCGATCGCGGGTTTTTGTCCGTCGTGGGTGCGAGGGTTGTCATGGCCCCGGATCCAGACACGGCACGGCGACCGATCGCGCGATCCTGAACCCTTGCCGGTTGGACAGAAACGAGACGGCTCGCCTCTGTTTGAGTTGCCACGTCATGAAGAGAAAGATCCAGGACCCGGACTTTCACTTCCCAGGGCACTCCGTGAGCCACACGGGATGTCTCGACTGCCACAGGGTTCACCACGCGAAAGGACAAAGAAGCCTCAAGGAGGAGCCAAATCGACTGTGTGCCTCCTGCCACGTGGAGGTGAAAGCCCAATTTTTGCTGCGGAGTCGTCATCCGGTCAGACAAGAAGGAGAGTCTTCTCTCTTCTCGAACAGGGAAGGCAAGATGGCCTGCGTCGATTGTCACCATCTTGCCTCGCCAACAGGAGATCCCCTCGGTCGAGACTCCGTGAAGGAGTCGTGTGTGCGGTGCCACCCGGAGACACAAGGACCCTTCCTTTTCGCGCATGATGCCGGTTCGGCAGAGGTGTCTCAAGGCTGTCTCACGTGTCATGCACCGCACGGATCCGCGAACCGGCACCTGCTCAAGGCCAGCGGTCGCGCGCTGTGCGTCTCCTGTCACAGCGACCAATCGATCGGACACTACCCAGGTCCCTCGTGTTCGTCCGTGGGATGCCACCAGGACATCCACGGATCGAATCGGAACCAGTACTTCCTGCGCTAGACGAACCAAACAGCGCCATGAGAATCCCAAGAGGGGTCGCCGGCTGGATCGCGAGGAGTGTCATGGTCTTGGTCCTCGCGCTTGACCCATCCACGTCGTGGGCGGCCGTTGACGCCCCCCTCGACGACCTCGTCAGGGGACGTTCACCAAAGGAGCTGTCCCGGGAGTTGGCACGGGTCAAAACGAGACTGAGCAAGAAACCCAGGGCTCCTCCCGTCAAAAAACCGGCACGAGAGGTCGCGGACGGCTCGTTCTTTGGCACAGCCGGATTGCGGCTCAACCTCAACCAGGTCGATACCGATCTGAGGGAACTCCAGACGACTTTCACTCTCCCCCAGGCTTTCTCTTTGTCGACACTCGATGCGACCTGGAACCTCAATTCCCTGACCTTCGCCACGGTCGGTGTCCGGAACCTCACCGACGATGACCGTCGCTTCCGGATCGCCGTGAAGGAGCCTTCCGTCCTCACGGGAGAGCTCTATTCCCGGCAGTCCCGGTTCCTCGACCTTCCGGATGGGAACGCCAACACACGCATGTCGACCGGTGGCTCGATCGGGCTGTCCGAGCTCACTTTGCTCCCCACCTGGTTTTCGTTCGACCGGACATCGCTCGTCGGAAGGAATTCTCTGGGTTACAGAGACTGGCGCGCGGATCGCTTCACTCTGGGTACGAGCGGAGATCTTGGGGTGGTCGGCGCGACCCTGGAGGTGCCGACCCTGCATTTCACGGATGAAACGGATCCGCTCAACAACGTGACCTCGACCGCGCTCAAGCTGAGGCTCTTCTCGAGACTGAGCTCCTTTCGGGGCAGCTTCGACTATCAGGTCCACCGGCTCTCCGCGGCTGCCAGCCCCCAGAACGAGACCGTGCACGTGGTCAATGTCTCCTTCGTCTCCAAGAAGCTCTACCGGATCCGAGGGTTGGAGGCACGGTCGAGAACTACGTTCAAGGTCGTCCAGAATCAGATCACGCAAACCGCCCGTACCAAGAGTTCAAGCGAAGCGTTCTCGACTCTCACCTACCGACGGTACCGCAACTGGACTCTGGAATTGGGGGGATCCTCACGCCTTGTCAAACGGCGCAAGCTGAATCGAACAGGGATGCAGGATGTCCTCGGTCGGAGGTCTGATCTGACCAGAGCCGCGCTCGATCCGTTCGAAGAAGAGGACAAAGTGGATGTGAAGGATGGATGGACCTCTCTGTCGTACCGTGGGATCCCACATGTCCTCGTCCATCTCCGTCGGGAATCGGCCAGCCTCTCCAGCTCTCCACTCACGGATGTGGGAACCGTGGCGTCTTACGGCTTGTTGTTCGATCGACGCACCGGTTCGAAATGCGATTTCGTCTTCACCCCTTCCTCACCGACGTGGGGGCTGACTCTCAAGTACGACTCTTCAGCCGATCGCAACATGTCTCGAAACCTGGAGAGAAGCCGGAACGAAGCGGCGCTGGCGCTGCGTCTGAATCCTTGGCCTCATCTCTCTCTCTCGGCGGAGCTGCACCGGGCTCTCGCGAACGCCAATACCCTCGATGCGAGAACGGGTCTGACCGACGAGGATGGCGCTGTCCTGGGTCTGACGTGTGATGTCAATGGTCACTCCGAGTTCTTCGCGGAGGTTTCACGGACTTGGTCGAGAGGAGCCCTCCCGGCCGTCGAATCGATTATGACCGTGGGACTTGCGGCCCATTCGAGCAAAAGCCGCAAAGGCGCGTCACGCGTCACGTTGAGCCTCGACGATCTCTCGAGCCCACATCCGCTGGTGACTCCGTACCGAGCATACTTGGGATCCCTTGAACACCGGGTGGCGTTTTAGGCGGTGTCGGGGGCGTGCCCTCACACGCTCCACTCAGGGCTCGGGGCGCACGGTCAGGACGACCCCCTTGGTGTCGGTTGGAGACTTGGTGAGAATCGGGATTTCCAGCGGAACCCCCATCCGCGTCGTGACCTGCCTGGCCCGACCTTCCTTCACGTCCCCGATGGCGTTTCCCTTGAGACTCGAGTAGCGCCAATGCACATCGAAGACGACCTGTTCAGGCCCTTTGATCCTGGGAGTGAGCTCCACCTCGAGCTGGGTCTCGACCCCCTGGCTCTTTTCCGCGGCGGACGACGCGACTAACGTCACGATTCCGGCCTGGCCATTTCTCATCCGCATCCTTTTGACTCGCGATTCTTCGGTGGTCGGCTCGGAACCTTCGCTGAGGATCAGCTCCAGATTCAGGCTCTGAGGGCGTTGATCGAGCTCCAGGAGGAAGGCTTCCACCTTGTCCAGTCCCAGCTTGTCGCCCTCGATCGCCAACGCGTTGCCGACGATGTCAACCTCCACCCGGGACAGTCTGAGCTTGGAGGCTCCGAGGAACTCCTGCAGGTCATCGTAGATCTGTCCGGCATCCGTGTTCTTGAGACGCACGTAGCGACGCTCGAACCCCGGAAAGTACTTCGCCAGATGCGGGCCAGGGCCAAGGAAGTACAGGCCTCCCACGTTTCGAGTCTCCCAACCAAGCCGACTGGCCAGGGCTCTGAGCGCACCATCCGGACTCACCTGCTGGAGATCGAGACTCACTCGATCGGTCGACCGATAGGGCACGATGTTGACCGAAAACGCCTGAATGAATCGGTGCGTGGCCTCGAAGACCGAGAGGTCGGACAATGCCAGGGTGACCGGTCCGGAGGGAGCAGCACGGGGAGCCACGGTCTCTCCTGAAAGCAGTTCCTCGATGGAATGGCTCTGCGAAGAAGACAGCCACGACGCAACGCGGCGAGGTTGGCCGAGGTAGTAGACACCTCCGGCCAGCCGACCCGACAGACCGGACTGAAACACGATCGCCATCAACGCCTGATTCAGTGTGACCCGCTTGAGCGATAGTGTGACGCGCGCAAAGACCGGTTCGGTCACGATCGTCACGCCGAACAGAGTCCCCAAGGAGGTCGCGGCATCCTCGAGCCCGGCGTCGACGAGGTCGATATCGCGGGTCATGACCGCCCTGGAAGGGGGTACGGCCTGAACCTTCGGCCTTGTCGGCCGGTGATTCACGGGGGGCTGGAGGTCCGGGCGATGAGGTTCGCGGGCCAACTCGTCTTTGAGCTTCTTGAGCCGGCGAAGCTCCTCGTCCTGGGGAGGTGTGAGCGCCTTTGCCTGACTCAGTCTCGCCACGATCTGAGCAAACTTCTTCCAGTCGTCCGTACGCAGACAGATTCTGGCCATACCGAGCAAGGCCCAGGTCCCGAGGTCTCCCGCAGGCCCGCTCGACACCTCGGCGTAGAGCCGAGAGGCTCGGCTCCAATCCTGATGGGTGACCTCGGCGTCGAGGGCGGAGCAATACAGCTCTGCCCGCGAGGGCGAGCTTTCGGCCCGCGCCAGGGATGACCCATGGTCCAAGAGGGCGAGGAGGATCAGAGCGGTTGCACAGCGGCGAATCAGGGACAGAATTTATACCCCACCCCCCGGATCGTGAGGATGTGCCTGGGGGTGTCCGGCGCGTCCTCCACCTTCTTCCTCAGGTTGTGGACGTGGGCGTCGACCGTTCGAGTGTCGCACCCCGGAGAGTACCCCCACACCTTGGAGAGGAGGGTCTCTCTCGACATGACAAACCCGGTATTCTCGATCAGGAGCTTGAGGAGAGAGAACTCGGTCTTGGTTAGGTCGAGCTCTTCCGCGCATTTTTTAAAGACGAGACGGGAGAAGTCCACCTCGCAACTTCCGAATCGGTGCACCTTCGACTCGGGTCGAGACGTTCTCCTCAGAATCGCCCGGACGCGAGCCACCAGTTCACGGATCGAGAAGGGTTTGGTGATGTAGTCGTCCGCGCCGCTCTGGAAACCCTTGAGCTTGTCGATTTCGGCGGAACGGGCGGTGAGGAAGAGGATCGGATCGACAACATCCCGTTCCCTGAGCCAGTTGGCAAGCGACAGCCCGTCGCGCCCCGGCAGCATGATGTCCAGGATGAAGATTTGAAACGAGGCAGAACCCTTCTCGATTCGCTCGATGAGCGCTTCCGCGGTCTGGAATGACTCGACCTCGAAGCCCTCGAACTCCAGGTTGTCCTTGAGCCCCTCGAGGATGTTTTCGTCATCCTCGACCAGACACGCCCGGACAGGAGTACTGTCGTTTGAACTCGTCATGACGATCCCGTCTCTTTCTTCGATGGGGTCTGCGGACGACTCTTTGTCGGTCCTGGCAGCCTCATCACGAATGTGGAACCTACCCCCTCCTGACTTGAGAACTCGATCCGTCCATTGTGGAGCTGGGCGATCCTCTGCACGAGGAACAGACCAAGCCCCATGCCGGACGAATCGACGGAATTGGACGCACGATAGAACCTCTGGAAGATGCGTGCCTGATCGGCCGCGGGGATACCGCGTCCTCGGTCGGCGACCGACAGGAAGACGCCGGAGCGATCCGCGCCTCCGCCCAGACGGATCGACTGCCGGGCGTCTCCGTACTTGGCAGCATTATCGAGGAGGTTGGCGAGCGCGAGAGTGACCAAGTTCCCGTCGCACTCGATCGTCACTCCGGAAGGGATGTCCATCTGCACGTTTCGATCGTCCCATCGGACCTTGAGCCGGGTGACAGCATCCTCCGCGATCTGCTTCAGATCGCAAAAAGACCTCCTCCCGTCGACGACGACGTCCTCGGCGCGGGAGAGTTGGAGGACGTTCTCGATGAGGAGAGTCAGATGATCGGATTCGGTGAGGATTTTCTTCAAGTAGTCCCGCTCTCTGTCCCGCCGGCAACGGCCGTGGAAGAGGGTCTCGGCGAACATGCGGATCGTGGTCAGCGGGGTTTTGAGCTCGTGAGAGACGTTCGCGATGAACTCCGCCTTCAGTCGTGCCAGTTCAAGCTGCCGCCGGAAGTCTCGCACGATCAGGAACCCCCCGACAAAGAACATCGAGAGCCCCAGCGAGACGACTCCGGACAGAAAGGTCTTCCGGGTTCTCGTGAGCGAGACCAGGAGATCTCGATCCGCCCCGATGGTGACGGTCGAGCCAAGGTACGGCACTTCCAGATGCATCACGGACGAGAACCGTTCCTCGACGGGCTTGGGGATCTCGCTTCCGTGGAATACTCTGTACCCTTCCTCAACGGGCGATCCGAGTACCCTCGAAAAGAGCCGCCCCACTTCATCGCTTGGAGCGAGAACCAGGATCACTCGTTGCCCGGTACGGCGGTCGAACTGGATGTACTCCTTTCCGCCAAAATGCTCCAACCGCCCCTCCACCTCGCGCATGCCTCCGCCCGCTCTGTACCTCTGGTAGAGCCTTGGGAATGGGCTAGCCAGAAGTCGAGCGAGAGCGCCTCGATCCACGGAACGGACGCGAGGATCTCGACAGACCTCCTCTGCCAGGGTTCGACATTCCCCGGTGAAGTAGTCCGATTCTGCGACCGTGATCGGATACCGACCGTAGACAAGGTCGCTCAGCTGCTCCAAGAGGATCCGAGTCGCTTCGCCCTTTTGGTCCATCCGATTCACGGTTCTGGCCAGTTCCACGGCTGCCGCGGGGCCCAGCGGGAGAAGCGTGACGTCACGAGCGCCCGGGTAACGGTCTCCGATCAGCCGGAGAGGATGCAGAGCTCCCTCGAGATCGCCTTCCGCGATGGACAATACGGCCAATCGCAGCAGACTGGCAGCCTGGATTCGGGGGCTCCCGGAGGTCCAGAACAGGCGGGCGAACGTCTTTCGGGCAAATCCGCTGTCTTTGGGTCTGACCCAGGAACGCAGGAGAGTCTGGAGCTCCTTCTCCGGCAGCGGGCCGTCCAGGGACGGACAGGGCTTCAAAACGGGAAACTCCAGCCGGAAATCTCGGTCGAAGACGTAGACCTCCCACTCTTCCCGATGCAGTTCGAGGTTTCGGTAGTCGCGGGATACCGCCAGTTCGACCAGGCGACCGATTTTCTGGGAGAGCTGTCGCTTGAATGCGGAAATCGACTCCTCGACGCGCTTCACGACGATATCCTTCCGTCGCTCCGCCGATTCCTGAGCTTCCAGTTCGATGGATCGAAGGGACAACAGGGTGAAGATCAGAACCGGGGAGAGGAGGAGACAAAATAGAAGCGTGTATTTGAGCGCTGACGGAGACACCTGACACCGTGTGAAGACGCAAGACAGTCTAGTATAGCTCTTAGGAAATTACCAGGCAGTTGGTTAGGGAGGAGCAAGAAGAAATCGTGGGAGAGCTGTCGCTAAGCGCAACGGTTCTTTCGAGGAAATACAGGTTGCCGCACCCGGACGTCCTGCCCCTCTGCCTCAGAGTCCGTCATCGAGATGGCTCAACCCTCGTTGCACGCACACTCCGGACACGGACGAGAAGTCCACTCCTCCGGATCCGACCAGATCGCACACAACCTTTGGAGTGAGGCCTAAGAGACATTCGCGCGTCACGCAGACGTTCAACTCGAGGGGGCCGATCAGATGGGTGCAGGGTGAGCATGGAGGTTTGGTGATCACAACCAGGTTGCTCGAGCCAAACGGGGTCGTCCGCTGCCACGGAGTGGGGCCCTGAAGAGAGACGATGGGAGTGCTCAAGGAGCAGAGGTGCGGCAGAAAGCCGTCCGTCGCGACCACGAGATCGACCTCTTCCGCGGACTCGAGAAAGTCGGTCACGTTGCCATTTAGAGTGAGAATCTCGTGCGGTCGACGCCCCAACGCTCTCGAGACGAAACGTGCCGCGACCAGGTCCGCGGGTTCGCCCATCAGCGAGATGACGATCTGCTTCTCAGCGAGAAGAAGCGCGAGCTCCAACCAGTTCGAGAGGGGCCAATCGGTCAGGGGATCTCCTGATTGCAGAACCAGGCCGACCCGACCGATCCGCTCCGGCCAGAGGATCTGTCTCCCGCTGAACATCGACGTTCGCGAATAGTTGGGGATACGCCGACAGACCGCGTTCTTCTGGATGAGAGTCTCGTGCGAATCCTCGTCACCCACGATCTGTTCCGTCTCGGTTCGCAGCGAGTTGATGACGGATCGAAGCGTCAAGTCCTCGCACAGAGAGAAGACCAGATCATACGTTTCGAGCTCCCGCAGCAGCTCTCCAAGAGGGACGATTTGCCGTACGCAACGCGACAAATGCGGGAAGTCGACAACTCGTCGGGCCAACCCTTGGAACAGAAATTCCGCGAGGCTCGTCGTGTCTGATCCGACATACAGAGTCACTCGGTCCTGTCCGAAGTGGTTGCAGACGGCTCTGATGGCCGGCGTGCCGAGGATCAAGTCCGCTCGTCCGTCAGGTTTCAAGATCGCAACTCGTCCCTGATCCCCCACCTGCACCCCGTCTGCGGCGTCAGAACTCGTTGCCGCTCCTCGATGTACGTCTCTGTACACCTCGGGGGTCCCCCACCACCTTTGGAACG
>Ga0074195_1003762_pt1 | contig 13635 bp, 11 predicted proteins | sample EPASupsiteHSE623_FD_64525 | JGI IMG/M metagenome (GOLD analysis project Ga0074195, IMG submission 64525) | Bioremediated contaminated groundwater from EPA Superfund site, New Mexico - Sample HSE6-23 | ecosystem: Environmental > Aquatic > Deep subsurface > Groundwater > Contaminated ...
TTGCAGACGAAATCCATCATAACGAACCCGGTCGGCTGCTCGATCTGGGCCGAGCTCTATTTCGACTTCGATTCGGTACAGCCGGCCCATGGCAGGACTCCCGCCGCCGCCACCGGCATCAAGCGGGTTCTCCCCGATCACCTGGTGATCTGCTACCAGGGCGACGGGGATCTGGCCGCCATCGGCACCGCCGAAATCATCCACGCGGCGAACCGCGGCGAGAAGTTTACGACAATCTTCGTGAACAACGCGATCTACGGAATGACCGGAGGCCAGATGGCCCCAACAACCCTCGTTGGACAATACGCGACAACCTCCCCCGAAGGGCGCGACCCGGTGAACGCTGGCCAGGGCTATCCCATCAAGGTATGCGAGCTTCTCTCCTCCCTGGGCGGTACGAGGTATCTCGCGCGCGGCTCGGTCGACACCCCCTTGAACATCAAGAAGACCAAGAAAATGATCCGCACCGCCTTCGAGGCGCAGATGAGGGGCGAGGGCTTCACCCTGGTCGAAATCCTCTCACAGTGCCCGACAAACTGGAAGCTAAGCCCCCATGATTCGATCGATTGGCTCCAACAGAATATGATCTCCTACTATCCACTGGGCGAGATCAAAAATACGCTGACTCCGGCCGACCAGCCCGTCGGCGCGGCCAAGTGAAGGAGAGCATCATGACTGAAAAGACATACATGGCGGGTTTCGGCGGCCAGGGAGTGATTTCGCTCGGCCAGATGTGGGTCTACTGTGGAATGAAGGAAGGACTCAATGTCACCTTCTTCCCCTTCTACGGCGCCGAAAAACGCGGTGGCATTGCCCGCGCCTCGGTGATCGTCAGCGATCAGGAAATCGCCAGCCCGATCGTGGCGAAAGCGGATACGGTCGTCGTGATGAGCGAGGATTCCGTCGGCATCGCCGAGGAGAAATGCAAGCAGGGCGGCACGATCCTTCTTAATTCCAGCCTCGTGAAGACCGACCCGAACCGGCCGGACGCCAAGATATTTCATATTCCCTGCAATGAGATCGCCGAGAGCATCGGCGATGGCCGCATCGCGAACATGGTGATGATGGGCGCCTTGAGCCAGGCATCGGGAGCGGTGAAGCTGGACCACGCCGATGAGATCTTCAAGTCCTTCTTCGCTCCCTCCAAACACCATTTGATTCCCAAGAACATCGCCGCCATAGAGGCGGGAAAGAAAGCCTGCCTGAGCTGCGAGTGAGCATTCGCCCGACCAGGCTCCTCCCCGGGCTGGCCAAACGCTAGGGGAAAGGGCGAAGGGATTGTCCGGAAGGCGCTTTCTGGACAATCCCTTCTTTTTTCAGCTATACTCGATTTCGAAATGAGCCCTGCGAATTCCGGAGTATCCCGACGCGCGCGCCCGAACGCGGGCGCGCGCGTCCGTCGGCCTCTCACAATCAAGCGGGGCGTCGTTCTCATCCTCAAGCTTGTGCTCTTCGTGCATATCGGCTACATCGTCCTGACTTCCTCATTCATACTTGCCTATAAGTTCGTCAATCCGCCTTTCACGATCCTCATGCCCTACAGGGCGATCGGCTATGGCTGGAAGCTCCAGAAGCCCCTTCCCATCGCGCTCAAGAAAGTGCCTCTCTACGTGCGCTCCATGCTCATCGCCGTGGAGGACGGGAAATTCTACAGTCATTTCGGCATCGATTTCGAAGCCTTCAAAAGGGCGAAAGAGATAAACGAAAAGGTCGGGAAACCGCTCTATGGCGGCTCGACGCTGACGATGCAGGTGGCGAGGACGCTCTTCCTCGTGCCTGAAAAAAGCTATGTCAGGAAATATTTCGAAGTGATCACCGCCCTGGAGCTGGAGCTGATTTTGTCCAAGGACCGGATCCTGGAGCTCTATTTTGGCTACGCTGAATGGGGCAAGGGCATATTCGGCATCGAAGCCGCGTCACGGCATTATTATGGGATGGGCATAGCCTCGATAAGCCGGGATCAAGCGGCGAGGCTCATCGCGCTGCTCTCATCGCCGATCAAGTACAATCCCTCCACGCTCAACAAGTCCGGCATATTGAGGGAACGTTATGCGTACTTGACCAGACGCTTCGTCGCCATCCAGGGCGCGTCGCCTGATCAGAGCGCGCTCTCGGCCGCTCCGCTTGGGGATGTCGAGCCGAGCGCGGACCTGGACAGCGAAACAGCGCCGCCAACCGATGCGAGCTCCCCGCACTCCTCGCCCGATCCTTCGGCGACGACGCTGACGCCGAGTTCGCCGGGAGCGGATACAACCGTTTCCACGACGATTCCCGCCGCGTTGCCGTGAGCTTCGAGTCCTTCTTGCTGCTTCGGAACTATGAGGATTTTGCCTTTTTCAAAGCCGTCAGCGTTCTGTCCAGGGCATCGGCGAAGCGCTTCGTGTCCTGGGGGCTCCGCCTCGAGCCTTTTTGCGAGGAGGGGGCGATACCGAGGAAGCGCAGCTCCTCCGCCGCGTCGCGGAGGGATCGCCGTTCCGCCGCCGAATCCTTCGTGAAAAGCACGCCGCGATCATTGATGACAGCGATGTTTCTGCTGGCGATCCTCTCGGCGAAAGGGATGTCGCGCGTGACGACCAGATCGCCGGGCGCCGCCGCATTCTCGATATAGCTATCGGCCGCGTCCGGGCCGGCTTCGACCAGGATCGCGATTTCACCAGGAATATCGGGCAGCTTCCGCGCCGATACGAAGCGCGCTTCCGGCTCGTCGGGACCCCGCGCCCCGCCAGGGCGACACCTCCTGACGAGGATTTGACGTATATCGCGGGGCACGCTGTCGGCGTCGATCCAGATCCTCACGCTTCGCCTCCGGCGCGGGCTATGTAGACGCGCCCTTTTCCCCTCAGCGAATATTTCTTGCACGAGGCGCCGATAAAGGCCGATTCTCCCCTGCCGATAGCGATTTCCGCGGCGTGGCCGGATTTTGCCATCGCTATCCCGTTCTTCCTTTCAGCTGGGGATTCGCAGGCGATGCTCGCCGAACCATCGGCGCATAGAAGTATTTCCGGACCGTCCATCTCGATTTTAACGTTGCGCGATTCGTCTATGTCGAGCCTCGAGAGCGAGAATTCCCTGGCTGGAGTTTTCCATGACACTTCCCAAGGCTTTTTATCGCTCGATTCCGGATCGATGAGGGCCGGCGCCGCCTTGAAATCCAAAGTCCCAAGGAGATCGCTCACATCGATGTGTTTCTGGGTGAGGCCGCCTCGTATGACGTTGTCCGATGTCGCCATTATCTCGAGCACGGTGCCCTTGAGATAGGCATGCATTATGCCGGGAGGAATATAGAGCCCCTGCCCCGGCTCCAGAAGATGAACGCTCATGAAAAGGGGGGAAATCGAGCCGGGATCGTGCGGATAATGCTGAAAACACCTCAGCGTTGTCTCTCCGGCGATCTTCGCCCTCGCGTCATCGCTTGCGGCGAGCTCCCTGGCGCGGCTTACCGCCCTGTTTTCAAGAAACATCCTCTCCTTGTCTCGCAAGGTTAAAGCTTTTCCCAGAAGCGACCTGAAGGAAGCTTCGGCTTCGAACGGATCAAAGTCGAAGTAATCGCTGAGTTCGGGGCCAAGGAAGGCGGCGGCTTCCGAGGCTTCCCTGAATCCGCAGAGCGCTGAAAAGCGGGAAAGGGCAACCGCGAGCTCTGGCTTATGGTTTCTGTCTTTGTAATTGCGTTCGGGCGCCGACCTCGGGATTCCGCTCCTTTCCTCGCGGTCAAAGCCCTCTTCGGCCTTCGCCTTGTCCGGATGGACTTGGATGGAAAGCGGCATGGATGCCGATAGCACCTTAAAAAGGAAAGGCAGGTCGCCGAATTCGGAAAATACTTCCTCGCCCAAGGTTTTCATCGGATAGTCGCGGATGTATCGCTGAAGCGAAAGCCTGTTTCCCTCGGGAAGGATGATCGATGATGGAGCGTCCGGATGGTCTCCCATCCAGCACTCGGCGGAAGGCTTGCCCGCATCCTGCTGTATGCCCGCGAAAAGGGAAAGCCCGTCATAGCTTCCCCAGGCGTAATTTCGTATGGTGTTTTCAAGCTTGAACACAGGAGCGGAATTTTCGTTCATCGGTTTCCTCGCATGGCATTGTACCAGCGGTTTTTGTCAAGAGCAATGAAAAAGCGATGCCGGGGGGCCGTGGTCCGGCTCAAGGCTCAATCGTCCAGAAAGCGCCCAACTTCAGTGGCTATCGTCGCGATGTCTTCCGTGATCAACTTGCATTTCGGCAGGCTAGCCACGAAAAGCTGTCCGTACCGCGCCGTGGCGAGGCGCTGGTCGAGGACGACGGCCGCCCCCCTGTCCTCGGAGTGGCGAATCAGCCGCCCGAAGCCTTGCTTGAACTTTATGATTGCCTCGGGCACGCTTATCTCCATGAAGGAATTCCCGCCGCGCTTTTCCACCGCTTCGGCGCGCGCCTGCTGAATGGGATCATTGGGTACCTTGAAGGGAAGTTTGGTGATAACGACCATGGAAAGCGTTTCGCCGGGCGCGTCGACGCCTTCCCAGAAAGAATCGGTGGCGAAGAGGACGCTGGAGATGTCGTTCCGGAACATCGTGAGCAGCCGGGAGCGGTCATCCATGCCCTGGCGGAGGCAGGTGATGCCCGCTTTTTCCATAACCGGCCTGGCCTTTTCATAGGTCGCGGAAAGGATGTCGTAGCTCGTGAAGAGGACGAGTGCCCTGCCTCGCGATGCGATGAGGAGCTTTATGACGGCGTCCCCCACGTAGGCTTTGAAGGCTTCCTTGGCCTTTTGGGGATTGGGCGCGCCCACATCCACCGCCAGGATAGCGTTCGAGGAGAAAGGGAAGGGGGAGGGATAGCTCGTCGTTTCGACATCTTCCCTCTGCTTCGCGATGCCGATCCGTTTCATCCAGAAATCGAAGGATCCGCCCACCGACAAAGTCGCCGAGGTGCATATCACCGTCCTCACCTTTTCGAACACCGAGCGCTCGAGAATGGCCGCCACTTCGAGGGGCGTCGCGTTGAACGATATGAAGATATCCTTCTGCGATGTCCGCGCTTTTTCGAGCCAGAAGATCGAATCGGCGTTCGCGTCGAAATCCTTGAGCCGGGCGATGAGATCGGCCAGTTCGTTAAGCCCTCTCGCGACGATCCGCGTCTCGAAGGCCGCGGGGTCCTGGACCTTGGATTCGGGCAGGCCTTCGAGAATGTCGGCGATGATCTTCGTCAGCGCCAGGATGGAACGCTGAAGTCGGCCTGCCGGCTCGCAGATGGTCTCGATTATTTCCTGATTTTTTTCCTTCAGCCTGATGGTCGATTCGGTCGAGAATAGGCGGAGAGAGGAGGCTTCGAGATCGGACATCGACGCTTGTATGTCCTTCATCGCCGGCTCGAACGATTTGAGCAGGGATTTTTCCGAACCAGGGAGGGCCGAAAGTTTCGCCAGCGCGCCGAATTGGCCCGTCCTGTTCTTGCGCCAGAGCCGGGAGAGCTTCTTGAGCACCGAAAAACGCGTGAAGCTTTCGGTGAAGAGGCTCGTCGCGCTCGACTCGATCGAGTGGGCCTCATCCAGGATGAGGGAGGAATAGGCGGGAAGAATGGAGGTTTGCTCGAGTCCCGAGCCTCGCTGACGCGAGGAGATATCGGCGAAGAGGAGATGGTGGTTGACGACGATGATTTGGGCGTCGGCCGCGTTTTTCCTCACCGCGATCACGTGGCAGCGTTCCCGGCTTGGGCAGCGGATCGAAACGCATGCGTCGGCTTCGGAGCAGACCTTGTTCCAGACCTGATCGTCGACGCGAAAGGGAAGATCGGCCCTGTCGCCGGAACAGCCGGCGTTGTCCCAGGCGAGAAGACGCTTGATGGGGCTGTCCTCGTCGAGGAGAAGACCTTCTTCCTCGATCGCCTCGCCCAGCCTTCGCTTGCAGAGATAATTGCCGCGGCCCTTCACGAGCACCGCCTTGAGTTTTTTCTTGAATATGGAGGAAACGAGGGGAATATCCTTGGAAAAAAGCTGGTCCTGGAGGTTGATCGTGGCGGTCGAGATGACCACCCTCTCTTCGTTTCCCTGCGCCCAGGCGATGGCGGGGACAAGGTAGGCGAAGGATTTCCCGACGCCCGTGCCCGCTTCCGCTGCCAGGATACCCCCATGGTTGAAAACCGATGCCACATCGGCGGTCATCGCGATCTGGGAGGCTCGAGGCTCAAAAGCCGGCATTTTCTGCGAGAGCTTGCCGCCCTCGTCAAGGGCGCCCGCCAATCCCTCCTCGTCGAGCATCCTGAACGACTTTCTGCGGACGGGCTCAGCCACGATGAAAAGTTCCGAGACGCCGTTGTCGACGATATAGCTGCCGACCCCATAGGTCCCCGCGTCCGCGGCGATCGCGACATCGGCATCCGAGGGCTGGAGAAATCCCGAAGGGTGATTGTGGATGAGGACCAAGCCTTTCTCGAAGTAGGGGCCGAGGGCGGGGACGGCGTCGGCCGTCCCGCGGGCGACGATTTCCACCTCGCAGACGAGACCGGCCTCGTCCAGGCTCCCTATCGCGAATATTTCGTTGCCGCCAGCCGACTCGATGGCTTCCCGCAGCTCGTCGCAGGTTTTCTGCGTTATCCTCTGTCCCGCCTCGACGCGGGCGCTATGTAGCGTGGACATCAGTACGTCACTCCAGAACCGAAAGTAAGATGCAGGGACTGTCCCCCCGCGAGGGCGGGGGAAAAAGCCCATGAGGCTTCAAGGTTTAGCGCGATGTGTCCCCTGGCCGCAAGACCCGCCAGCAGCGCCGCGTCGAATTCCAGGCGAGCGAAGGCCGACGAGGGCAGGGTCAGCGATCCCGATTGATCGAGCATGGCGGCGCGGAGCCCCGTCCACAGGGAAATCCTTCGTATGGTCCATGAGGGAAGGGAAGGCATTCGCACCGGCCCCATCGCCTTCCACAGCTCTATTGTCGCGATGCGCGCGGAAAGCTCCCCAAAGCAATACCAGGGCGAACCGCCTGTCATCGCCCCGTATTCCTCATAATTGGGATAGGAAGCCGACAGCGCCGATGGATAGGCGATGCCCGCCACTGAGTGGTATCGCCCGAGCGGGTGGAAGAGCAGGTCGCTTCCAGGGGAAAAGGTTCCATACAACGCCAGCATCGCCGCGGGATGGGGAATCGCGAGGGACAGGGCGCCCGAGAATGAAAAAGCAGAAGTAAGGCCCGGCAGGGTCTCCACGTCGAGACCATAGGTGGAAGAAAAGCCTTTTTTGTCGAAGGGGGCGAAAGGAAGCGTTCGCATGGTCGAATACCCCAGACTCAAGGAAGAACCGAACGAGCCGTAGTCGAAGGTCGTGGATAGAAAATCGGCGACGGCATAGTCCTTCTGCAGACCGGCGGCGCTCACGCTGACGTCCGCCCATATCCTCCTGTAGTTCGGCAGGAAATAATGCCAGTAGCCATAGCCAATTCCCGCTCCAAGGATCCTTGTAGCCGTCGCGGCGCCAGCGCCCGCACTGGTCGAGTCGGTCGCCGCCAGTGACAGCCGCTCCATATCGATCGAAAGGCTCAGGCCCAACGAAGCTTCCGGAACCTTGGCGGCAAAATTCCATCCCAGGGAGGCCTGCCATGCCAATCGTTCCGTGAGATCCGATCCCTCGAATTTTAGGCCAACGGCTTCAGAGGTGGCATAGGGATAGCGGCTGGCCGCGAAGGCTCGGGGAAAGAGCGCCTGTTTCGGCATAAGGCTGGGTTCAGAGTTGTTGGTATCCGCCTTCGATTCGGGATCCTGGCCCAAGGCGGCAAGCCCCGCCAGAGCCCTCATGGAATCGAGGGGTTTCCAGGATACCTCCGAACATTCGTAGTCCGCCGAGAGGGAGTTCTCAGCGATCGAGGTCACCCTAAGTTCCCGTTTGCCATCGCCCATTTCAGCCCTATAAACAATCCGCGCGTCGCCTGAAAATGCCGGGGAGAAGGCTCCGCCTTCGGGAGCGGCTTTTTGCAGATAGAGTTTCCAGCCAGCGGGGCTTTCGACGGCGAGGGCGATGCGCGACAGGCCGCCGGGAAGCGTCGCGCTGAGCGCGAGGATCGGGCCTGTGCCGCTCAACGCGCCTAGCTCCTGCCGCTCTCCCGTCGAGCTTACGCCTCGTCCTTCCCGCAAAGCGAGCGATCTGACGAAGAGGAGAGGACTGTCGAGGAGTTCCATCGCCCCTTCCGGGCCGATGCGGCCGGGCATGGTCCGGGAGCCCAGGCGGACGAGGCCGTAGCGATACCCTGAGGCTTGGTCCAGGCGAGGGCTATTGAGGAAGGGGCGAGGGGCGCCCGCGCCGAGGTTCGTGGCCGCCTCGCCCATTCTCTCTGCTTCCCGATCCCCGCCTAAAACCAGCTTTCCCTTGGCAAAATCGTATGAATAGCGGGCGGGGATGAGCTTGCCCCCTTGGCCGGGACGGACCCAGTCGATTTCCAGCCCCGTCTCTTCCGCGGATAGGCTTATGTCCTCGATGTAGCCATCGGCGGGGAAGAGAAAACGAGGCTTGGGCGCGGGGCTTCGTTTCGGCGCTATGTCGGCGGCGACGACTCCGCCGCGTTCGGCGTCGAAAAAATAGACTCTTTCGCCATCGGCGCAAAACGCGCCGATCCGGCCGGCCGTCGCCCCTATCGCCACGTCCCTCGTTTCATTCGTTTTTTCCGCGCGGCGCTCGAGCCAGTCAAGAAATTCATCCCACAGCGCCTCGGGCGGCCGCGCGGTGTAGCTTCCCAACAATCCCTGACTCGTCCGCGTGCCGTCGAAACCTTCGAAAATATCGCCTTTGGAAGCCAAGCGCCACAGATCGGCGAGGCTTTCGCTCCCATATCGCTCCGACAGGAATTCGGCGAAGAGGGCTCCATAGAGGTAGGGCAAACTGCCCGAACCCGGAAAATCCGCGGCGTTCGATACGTCCCATAAACCTCTCCGTCTGCTCTGAAGAATATCCCCGTAGACAGGTTCGAGGGCCGCCGGATCATTGAGCCTGCCCGCGGGCGGAAAAGCCTTTCCCGCTTCAGCGCTTCCATCCAAGGGGCGCCTGCTCTCGATCCATACCGCCGTTCCTTCGATCAGGGCATTGGGCATCATCCATGCCGTCGGGACCAGGAAATCGCCCGAAAGCGCGGCCAGCCCTGACCAAAAGGGCGAACGCAGGGTTAAAGTGACGAAATGCGTCAATTCGTGCGTGAAAACGGAACGCAGCTCGTCGCTCAATGAGGCGAGTTGACCCGAGGCACCAGCCCCAGCCGCGAAGATGAGGATCCTGTTGGAGGGATAGGGGGAAAAATAGCCATTCAAATCGATTTCCCGATCTGAGATCAGCACGGGAATTTTTCGCGCGGGCGGCTCGAAGCCGAAGAACCCGCTTAAGTCGGCCAAAACCGCGTCCGCGAAACTCGCGAGACGCTTGCCTTGGTCAGCGAGCGAAGCGGGGTAGTAAATATCGAAGGATTCGGTGCGGATATGACCTACCCGATCGAGGGAGCGCACCGCCTGGGCCATCACCGGCGAGCCGTTCGATACGGCGAGGAGAATGAAGAGAAAAAGAACGCCGGAAAAGCTCGAAGCGTTTCCCTTCATCCCGCGGCGATGGCGACAGTTTCTTATTTCCACCCCAGCACTGTAGCATGAAGACGAGGAGAGGGAAACCGATGAGGTTTTCAAAGCCTCGCGACCGACAAAGGGTATGGCGTCACAAGGGAATTCAGGGTATCCTGGTCTGCATAATCATGAGATCCGACTATGAAACCCTACAGGCAACGTTTACGCTTGGAGCGGGACGATATATCGCCTCCCCCCTCAAGGAAGCGAAAGCTTCCGGCTTCGTGAACTCAGCGAAACAGAAACCCCGGGATACCTTCGCCCGCGCCATCCGCGAGCTCTCGGCCGAGGATGAGGAATTACCCCTCCCCAACGACCAAGGCCCGATTGTCTTCAAGGACGGGGTGTTCCAAATCGATGTATCCAACGCCGGCTCGCCGGCTGCGATAGATCCAGCCCTAAAAGGTCTCATCGATTCCATTCTCGGATCGTGAGGTTCAGGAAAGCGCATGAAAAAATTGCTATCGTGGAATGTGAATGGCATCAGGTCTTGCTCGGGCAAAGGTTTCTCGGATTGGCTTGCCGCGGAGGACGCTGATTTCGTCTGTCTGCAGGAAACCAAGGCTCATCCCGATCAGCTGCCTGGTGAACTGAAAAATCCGGTGGGAAAAGACGGGAAACCCTATGCCGCGTATTGGTCGAGCGCCATGCGCAGAGGTTATTCCGGTACGGCGATCTTCTCCAAAAGGGAAGCGAGTTCGGTCTCTTCCCTCGGAATTCCCGAATTCGACAACGAAGGCCGCACCGTCATCGCCGACTACGACGATTTCGTTCTCGTCTCCGCCTATTTCCCCAACAGCCAGGATGGGGGCGCCCGACTCGATTACAAGCTCCGGTTTTGCGGAGCCATTCTCTCGCTCTGCGATGGATTGCGCGCGAAGGGCCGTCACGTCATTGTGGCTGGCGACTACAACATCGCCCATAAGCCCATCGACCTCGCTCGGCCCGATCAGAACGTGGGCAACCCAGGGTATTTGCCGGAAGAGCGCGCCTGGATGGATACCTACCTCGCCGCGGGCTATATCGATACCTTCAGGCATCTTTGCCCCGAACCGGGGCACTACAGCTGGTGGACCTACAGGGTGCCTCAGGCGAGGGCGAACAATGTGGGATGGCGTCTGGACTACCATTGCATGGATCCGGAGCTGTTGCCCGCTTTGGCTAAAGCCGATATCCAGTCCACCGTAACGGGCTCGGATCATTGCCCCGTTTCGCTGGTCCTCGATCTTTGAGGGCTTTCGACGGCTGGCGCCGGCAAGCATTTCCAGCATAAGGAGGAAACCAATGAGAATACGCTATAACGCTCCCGTAACGCTCACCTTCACCTTCGTCTCGGCCATCGTCCTTATCCTTTCCATAACCATCATGCCTTCGTTGACCGCGATGTGGTTTTCGACGCCATCACCCTTCAGGACGAATGTGTTCGCCGATTACGTAAAGCTATTTACCTACATATTCGGGCACGCTTCCGTCCAGCACTATATGGGCAATTTCACGATGATCCTTCTTCTCGGGCCCATCCTCGAGCTGGCATACGGATCCGGATTTGTCATTTTGAGCATAGCTATCACCGCGGCCACCACGGGGCTCCTGAATGTGCTGATTTTCCCTAACACCGTTCTCCTGGGAGCTTCCGGCATTGTCTTCATGATGATAATACTTTCCTCGATAACGAATTATAATAAAGGTGAGATACCCCTTACTTTTATCCTCGTGATGATCGTCTACCTGGGCGGCCAGGTGTGGGACGCTCTCGCGAAGCAGGATAATATCTCCCAATTCGCCCATATCGCGGGCGGGCTCGTCGGCAGCTTCATGGGATTTTTCCGTTCGCGATCGAAAACCTGAGGAGGGTATCATGTACGGTTCGATCAAGGATGAATTGTCGAAAAAACTCTCTGCCATCAGGGCGGAAGGCTTGTATAAGGACGAGCGCGTTATCATCACCCCCCAAAATGCCGAAATCGAGGTTTCGAGCGGGGCGAAAGTGCTCAATTTCTGCGCCAACAATTACCTGGGCCTCGCGAACAACGCCGAAATCAGGGCCGCGGCTCAGAAGGCCATGGCTGAATGGGGCTATGGGCTCGCTTCCGTACGCTTTATCTGCGGCACACAGAGTCCGCACAAGCTGCTTGAGCGAGCGGCGGCAAAATTCCTCGATACCGAGGATGCCATCCTTTTTTCCTCCTGCTTCGACGCCAACGGCGCCGTCTTTGAACCCTTGCTGGACGAGGATTGCGCGATCATCACCGATAGCCTGAACCACGCTTCCATAATCGACGGAGTGCGGCTCTGCAAGGCCAAACGCTGGGTTTTCAAGCACGCCGACATGAGGGACGTGGAAGAGGCCGACGCCGACACGGGCAAAGTGGCGAAGGGCCTGGAGCGCTGCCTCAAGGAAGCCTCCGGCGCGAGAATCCGCATGATCGCCACGGATGGGGTCTTCTCGATGGACGGCGACATCGCCAAGCTAGAGGCCATTTGCGACCTCGCCGAGGCATACGATGCCCTCGTCATGGTCGACGATTCGCACGCGACAGGCTTTGTGGGCGCGAAGGGACGAGGCACCTGGGAATATTGCGGCGTGAAGGGAAGAGTCGATATTATCACGACGACCTTCGGGAAAGCGCTGGGCGGGGCCTCCGGCGGGGTCATCGCGGCCAGAAAGGAAATTGTCGAGTACCTGCGGCAAAAGGCGAGACCCTACCTCTTTTCCAACACCCTTGCGCCCTCCATCGTGGGAGGGACTCTCAAGGCTCTTGAGCTCCTCACCGCGTCGACGGCCTTGAGGGACAAACTCGAAGGCAATACCGCGCGCTTCAGGGAGAAAATGAAGGCGGCCGGCTTCGACATCAGACCGGGTGTCCATCCCATCTGCCCCGTCATGCTTTATGATGAAAAACTCGCCCACCGAATGGCCGACGAGCTGCTCAAGGAAGGCATCTATGTCGTGGGCTTTTCCTTCCCCGTCGTTCCGAAGGGAAAGGCGCGCATCAGGGTGCAGATTTCGGCGGCCCATGAGCCCGAACACATCGATTTCGCGGTGGAAGCCTTCACGAAGGTGGGAAAGAAGTTGGGAGTGATCGGGGCATGAAGCTCAGCCTCCCGACAGGCTACTTTACGTTCCGGGAGGTTTTCGCTATATTTTTTCTATCGAACCAACATTTCATTGTTTCACAATGACGAGGTACAATTTTATGCCTACTTATGAGTATGAATGCCGGGCGTGTCATCATACGTTCGAGAAGTTCCAGTCGATGTCCGATGAGCCGGAGAAGGTCTGTCCCGAATGCGGGGGAGCCGTCAGACGGATGATCGGCGGCGGAACCGGCGTCATCTTCAAAGGCAGCGGTTTCTATATCACCGATTCCAAGAAGTCCTCGAGCGCATCGACGAAGAGTTCGGCGCCCGCCGCCAGTTGCGCGGCCTGCGCTCCGAGCGCTAAAAAGGAAAGTGCCTGAGGCTCCCCGCCGTCGCGATGGGCCCTGAAAAACCGGCTCCCCGGCTTCAGGAGCCGCTTTCGATCAAGGCCCTTGCCTGCTCCAGCGGCATTTCAAGCAATTCCGGGCGAGCCAGGAGACGATAGTATACCGATGCCGAACGGGCGAAATAGAGACCGTCGGCGATTCTTTCATCCAAAGTAACCTTGAAATTTATAAAGTGATGCCGGGCCCCGAATGCCCCATGGTGCCCCTCTTTTTGCGTGAGCTTGCCCATCACCACGAAGAGACTTGCGTTCCCCCATTCGTAGAGATGGTGGAAGGGCGTATCCAGGCCAATGCTGCCCAGGTTGGCGAAATACGCCGTCGCGTAGAGGGGATCGGTCTTTATGAGAGCCCAGGGAGCCAGGTTGATGCGATCCAGGAGGCGATAAGCGCCGATTACCAGGGCTTTGCCTCCCGGTATGGCATGCGCCAGTTTCGCGATCCGCTCCCCGTCGCCGCCTTCACCCAGCTCCCTCACATAGGCTATCGCCTTGTTCACTTTTTGCGTCACCGCATCGAGGTCGTCCCCTGGATCGAAAAATACCTTGGCGCTGCCTTCCGGGGCATCCTCGGTCATCTTCTGCTTCACGAT
>Ga0074195_1003763_pt1 | contig 13628 bp, 9 predicted proteins | sample EPASupsiteHSE623_FD_64525 | JGI IMG/M metagenome (GOLD analysis project Ga0074195, IMG submission 64525) | Bioremediated contaminated groundwater from EPA Superfund site, New Mexico - Sample HSE6-23 | ecosystem: Environmental > Aquatic > Deep subsurface > Groundwater > Contaminated ...
CTCGTGGGCCACCTCGACCGCATCCGGAAGATCGAAGAGCGGTTGTCCCGATTCCCGTTTCTCGGACTGGCGGGAAACGCCTACGTGGGGGGCAGCGTGCCCGACTGCATTCTGTCGGGAGAACGCGCGGCCCAGCGAGGTCTTGATGCCCTCGCCGCTCCCGCGGTCCGGGGAAGCACCGGTGAGGAGGGGACCACGTGACGCGCGTTGGCCGTCGTGGACCGACCATCAAGGAGCTCGTGTGCGACGCATTGGCTCGTCGGGACTCGCTGATCGTTCCGGGCCACACCGACTCACTCCGGTTGATCCACGGGGCCTCTGACGGGCTTGCTGGCCACTACGTCGATCGTCTGGGGGAGCGGTTGCTCGTCAGTTCCAAGACGTCCTTGGATCCGGAGATGGTCGAAAGCCTCATCGTTCTTTCGGGGATCTCCACGGTCTACGCGCGCCGGCTCATCCGTGACGTCCGCAAGACCCGTCCCGTGGAGGTCGTTCCGGAGAGAATCGCCGGAGCTCCCGCCCCCTCCCGTTTCCCCATCCGGGAGAACGGGATGACCTTCCTGGCGAGCTTCGAGGAAGGTTATTCCGTGGGCATCTTCCTCGATCAGCGCAGAACCCGCGAACAGATCGTCCGTGGGACGTTCTGCCGACGCGGCGGTGCGTCGAGTGGCATCGACGAACGCCCTCCTCTGGTCCTCAACACGTTCGCCTACACCGGGTCGTTTTCGGTGGCTGCCGCCAAATCGGGGGCCAGAGTCACGACGCTCGATCTGTCCCGTCAATACTTGGATTGGGGACGAGAAAATTTCCTCCGGAACGGCCTGGACCCGGAGAATCACGACTGGATCTACGGAGACGTCTTCGACTGGCTTCCCCGGCTTGCGAAGAGGGGACGAAGCTATGATCTGGTGATCGTCGATCCGCCGACCTTCTCGGCGTCCAAGCGCTCGGGCGCGTTCGCCGTGGAGAGGGACTACGGCCGGCTTGCGCGACTGGCTCTCCGACTCGTGGCCCCCGGAGGGATGCTCCTGGCCTGCTGCAACGCCGCCAGACTGTCCGCGTCACGCTTCTCACAGGTTCTGGCCACCTCCCTGGAGCAAGAGGGACGGCGGTGTGTTCGGGAGCGACTCGAATCCCAGCCTCCGGAATACCCGGTGAGCACGGCCGAGCCCGCCTATCTCAAAGTCTGGTGGGGCCTCGTCGCGTGACGGTCCTGGAACAAGGGCCCCATGTGTCGGTATACTGAGGAAACGAACGTCAAGGAGGTCGGGTGAGTCGTGGCGGAAGGTGAGAATGTCCGTCCGGACCAGCAGAAGATCGCCGAGACCGAGGCCCAGCGTCTCAGAGAGAAACTCAAGATCAAGCCTCGCATCTCCATCGTGGGTTTCACCGGAGCTGGCAAGTCGAGTCTTTTCAACTCCATCCTCGGCCGGTCCGCCTCGGAGGACCCCGCGGGCGGTGTGAAGGGCACGAGCCGGGCCCGCCCGGAGGAGCTGCATGGGTTCGTGATCGTCGACTGTCCGGGGTACGGAGCGGCCAGCGTCACGCCGCCCGACGTGGTGCTCAAGCAGACGATGGATCCCCATCTCGTCCTCCAGGTTCTCAACGGGGGGGAGTCGGTCCACGACCAGGACGTGGCGCTCTACAAGGTGATCTCCCGCCACGTCCAGACCGTGGTTGCTCTCAACAAGGTCGACATCCTCGATCCGGACGAACGGATCGGCGCCGAGCACGCGGCGGTCCGACGCCTGGAGGTGCCGCGAGAAATGTTCGTGCCGGTCTCGGCCAGGACCGGCGAGAACGTCGAAAACCTGGTTCGACTCATGGTCTCCAAGTTGCCGACCGGAGCGAGGGAAGGGTTTCTGTCCACGCTCGAAGGATACCTGACGGTGAAGAACGAGGAGGCGGAGCGGGTCATCAATTACTACGCCGGCTCGGGAGCGGTGCTGGGACTCACCCCGTTGCCGGGGTCTGACTTCGTGGCTCTGTTCGGCGTTCAGGTCGCCATGACCCTCCACGTCGCGTTGATCTACGGGCACGGAGACCTCACCCCGAGGGATGCCGCCGCTCTGGTGGTGGGATCGCTCGGTACCTCGTTCGCCATGCGGTTGGCCGTTCGGCAGGCCGCCAAACTGATCCCATTCATTGGCTCGGCCATCGGTGCCGTCACCTCTTTTGCCAGCATCCAGGCCTATGGCAGGACGCTCGTGTGGTGGTTTTCGTCCGGAATGAAGGCTCCCCGCGAGGAGCTGGCCGACTACTTTCAAAGAGAGTTCGCCAAGGCCGAAGCGGAGGCGAAGAAGATGGATCTGTCCAGGTTCAAGACGGAGGGCCGGCGGTCGTGAGCGATTCCCAGGGGCCAAACGAAGCGTCCTCGTCCGATTTCGCGCGGGTTCGAGGCCGCCTGGCGGGGGTGGCGGCCTCTTTCCTGATGCGGTACGACCGGCCTCCTCGGGTTGCCATCGTGGGGATGCCCGGGGTTGGGAAGTCTCGGCTCTTGAACAGGCTCGTGGGCGCCACGGTCTCCCCCATCTCGGCCGACGGACACGCGACCCGGCGTCCCGTGAGTGCTTTCGTGGAGGGGGTCACGTTCGTCGACACCCCAAGTCTCAGAGCGGGGGACTCCACGGACAGCGATCTCGATCCGGAGGTCATCGAGGCCGACATCGTCCTCCATCTCATCAACGCCACGAGCCGAATCACCGACCGGGATCTTGAAGTGATCGCCAAGGTTTCGGAGCGAAGTCCGGTCGTGATCGCTCTCAACAAGATGGATGCTCTCACGGCGCTCGAGGCGGATCACGTCATGGAAGCGGCGAAGATCTGCTTGTCCCACCATCGGGTCGATCCCGTGCCGATCTCCGGCAAGGCGGGCACCGGTCTTGTGATCCTTCTGGAGCGAATCTGCGGGAGACTGGAGCGGTACAAGCCTCCGAAGCGGACCTCGCGCGAGGAAGGACCCTCCGCGGACACCGTGAGGTCCGACGGCCAGTCCTCGCTGGCGATGCCGGTCGCTCTTTACGGTCTCGGCGCCGCCCTGGGCGTGATTCTGGTGGCTCGCTCGTCGCTGCCGATCCCGTTCCTCGACGTGGCGGTGGTTGCCGCAACGCAGTATCTCCTGATCGGTCACATCATCGGTCGACACGCCCGGACCGTGGAAGGGATCGAGGTGCTCCGGCTGGTCGCCACCGCCCTTGGAGGCGTTGCCTACTTCCTGCTCTCCGGGAAGTTCCGATGGATCTTCCCGACGCTAGGCCAGCTTCTAGACGCCCTGGCCGCCCTTTTGACGACGACGGTCTTCGGCTACGCCGTCGAGTACCTGCTCGTTCTGGCCGATCGGCTTTTCCCTCCGTGGCTTCTCAAGCTGGTGCTCGGTCGGATCCGGAAGGGCGGATCCAAATCGAAGACCGAGGACAAAAGGTAGGAAGACTCCGTGACGTACCACGGTTTTGTCAGGGTTGCGACCGCGGTTCCCAATGTTCGTGTCGGGGATTGCTCGTACAACGCTGATCGAGTCCTCGACCTGATGGCCCGGGCCGAGCGCGAATCGGTGTCAGTGCTCGTATTCCCCGAGCTTGTCCTCACCGGATACACCTGTGGCGATCTCTTCCACCAGGTCGCGCTGCAGCGGGGTGCGGCCCGAGCGCTCGACCGAGTGGTCCAGGCGAGTTCGTACGTCTTCTCGGGACTCGTGTTTCTGGGACTTCCGGTCGTAAGCGACGGGGCTCTCTTCAACTGTGCCGCGGTGGTCCAAAAGGGGCGGCTCCTGGCCCTCGTTCCGAAATCGTTCCTGCCGAACTACAGGGAGTTCCATGAGGCCCGCTGGTTCACTCCCGGCGCCGGCGTCCTCACACGAAAGGTCACGATCGGCGATCACACGGCTCCGTTCGGCACGGACATCCTCATCCATGTCTCCGACGTGGAGGGGTTGACCGTGGGGGTGGAACTCTGCGAGGACCTGTGGGTTCCGATTCCACCCAGCTCGCTCGCGGCCTTGGCGGGGGCGACGGTCGTGGTCAACCTCTCGGCGTCCAACGAGTTCATCGGCAAGGCCGCATACCGTCGGCAGCTCGTCGTCGGACAGTCCGGCCGGTTGATCGCCGCCTACGTCTACAGTTCGTCCGGTCCCTCGGAGTCGACCACCGACCTGGTCTTCGGAGGGCATTGTCTCGTGGCCGAGAACGGCGTCCTGTTGGCCGAATCCTCGCGTCTGGGTACGGATGAGACGCTCTTGGTTACTGATGTGGATCTGGATCGGCTGTGTCTGGACCGGATGCGGATGAATACCTTTCACGATGTGGCCCGAACGTTCCTCGAGCGACGGGAGTTCTCGCGGATCGAACTGTCTCTTGCGCGTCCGGTCGACCCGCCCAGGCTCAAGCGCGGTGTCGAAGCGCATCCATTCGTTCCGAAGGTGGAGGAAGAGCTCGGCTGGAGGTGTCGGGAGATCTTTCAGATGCAGGTGGCTGGGTTGGCCCGTCGACTTGCCCACATCGGGTGTCCTCCTGTGACCCTTGGAGTTTCAGGAGGGCTCGATTCGACACTGGCGTTGCTGGTGGCCGTGAAAACGTTCGATCGCTGCGGTTGGCCCTGTGACCGGATCAACGCGTTCACCTTGCCGGGATTCGGCACGTCGAACCGCACGCTCTCAAACGCCCGTGCCCTGATGAGTCACTTGGGCGTCAAGGCCGTGGAGATCGACATCCGAGCCCTGTGTCTCGCCGAGATGGCAGCCATGGGGCATCAGCCTTTCGGAATCGATTTGACCGGTCTTTCGGTCGAGGATTTCGCCGAGAGGGTTCTCTCGATCCCCGGTGAGAGGCTCCGAGATTTGGTCTTCGAAAACGTCCAGGCAAGGATGCGGACGAGCCTCCTGATGAACCGGGGTTTCGTGATCGGAACCGGAGACATCTCCGAGCTCTCCCTGGGATGGTGCACCTTCAACGGCGATCACATGAGCATGTACAATCCCAACGCGAGCGTGCCCAAGACGCTCGTGAGGTTCCTGGTCCAGTGGGCGGCCAGAAACGAGTTCGACGGAGAAGCCAGGCGGATCCTGCTCGATGTCACCGAAACGGAGATCTCTCCGGAATTGCTCCCGGTGGGGCGCGATGGCCGGAGCAACCAGGCCACGGAGAGCGCCATCGGGCCGTACGAGCTGCACGATTTTTTCTTGTTCCACGTGGTCAGACACGGGGCCACGCCCGAAAAAGTCCTCTATCTTGCGCGTTACGCCCGGTTCTCTCGCGAGTACCCGGCTGATGAGCTCCGTCGCTGGCTGGCCGTATTCATTGAGCGGTTCTTCGCCAGTCAATACAAGCGTTCGTGCATGCCCGACGGCCCCAAGGTCGGTTCTGTCAGCCTGTCTCCGCGTGGGGACTGGCGGATGCCCTCGGATGCCGTGGCGAGCCTGTGGCTGGAGTGGCTGTCCAAGTCAGCCTAGTTTCCCCGCACCGAATTGGAGTTCCAGACGGCAGTCACGGCGTGGGGGACGCCAATCCCCGCCCTCTTCAGCGCACTCTCGAGGGAGAAAAGCAGTTCCGACTTGGTTGCGAGACGCACAGCCGGATCCTTGCAGGCGACCTCCAGTTCGAACTCGAGGGCCGAGTCACCGAAACTGTGGAACGTCACGCGCGGCGTCGGAGTCGACAACACACCGGAGCTCGACTGGGCCACCTCGATCAGGATTTTCGCGACCGTTGCCGGATCGCTGCCGTAGGCGACCCGTAAGGGGATCCGAAGCTTCGTCATCCGGCTGCTGTGCGTCCAGTTGGACAGCTTCTGGCTGAGCAGATCCGCGTTGGGGATGATCACCTCGACGTTGCTGTCGTTGCACACGGTCGTGGCACGGATCGCAATCTTTTCCACTTTACCGAAGACTCCTCCGATTTCGATATAGTCACCGAGCTTGATCGGCCGCTCCGCGAGGACGATGATGCCGGAGATGATGTTGTAGACGATGTGTTGGAGTCCGAACCCAGCGCCGACGCCGACCGCGCCGACGAACCACTTCACGTACTCCATCCCGAGGCCGACCGCCTCCATGGCCCAGGACAGACCCATGGCCAAGACGAAGTAGTGCAGGGCCATCGACAGGGCATACTGGACGCCGGTGTCGAAATCGGTCGTCGGGTAGACGGCGATGTCCAGAAATTGGCGCAAATAGCGGCTGGCCAGAAGGGTCAGATAGACGATCAGACAGGCTTGTCCCACGGAAAGGATGGACAGGGAGAGCGGGCCCACGGTGACCGAGACGCTGAGCCACCGGACAATGGTTCTAAACCCTTCCTTGTCTCCCCCCCAGATGAAGTAGAGCGCCACGATGAGGAGTCCGCCCAGGACGGTGCGGGCCAGCCAGCTCGTGGCCTGAACCAAGGAGGCCGCCTGCTGCTGGCGAGGCGACAGCTCGTCTTGAGTCGACGTCATCTCGCCCACCAGGAACGCGGACAGACCCCACTGGATCGTGCGATGGGCTCCGATGACCGCGGCGGTGACCAGAAGCGATTTCAGCGTCGAAGCGCTCAGATAGCGGGCCAGATCGACGTAGCCGATGGCTCCCAGGACGCACAGCGAGAGAATGAAGACGATGAGGACCGGGTAGAAGAACGCGATCGTCCGGACAGTCATCGTCGCTGCTCGTGTCGTCGGGACCGGCAGAAGCGAGAGGATCAGATCCTTTCGATGGGCCAATCCGAGAAACAGAAGCGCGATTCCGAGTCTGTAGACGATCCACAGGAGCTCCGCGAGCAGGCCCTTGGACGGACGTCCGACGAGACCATACACGTGAGGAAGAATGTGAATCGCCGGGAGGAAGACCACGGAGAACACGAGAATTGCGGAGCCAAACCCCTCGATGTGTTGCGCGACGCCGTCGCGACAGTCCAATAGACGTTTCGCCGTGCTCGCACCGCACAGCTCCGTGAGCAAGGCCCGACCGATGACGAACAGGACCGTGCTTGTCCCCGCGACGGCGACGATTCCGACGATCCCGGACTTGAACTCCAGTAGCCGAGCCAAAGGCCCCAACACGAGAAGCCCGGACCAAGGCAGGACCTTCCGCACCACCTTGACGAGCGACAGTCTCAGGATTGCCTGGTCCGCGTGCTCCGACTCGAGAAGGAGCAGTTCCTGCATATCGATCAGCCGATGCGAGGCCCAGAGGATCATGGCGAGGGTGAAATAGACGACGATCGCGGAGATCAGCAGGAGCGTCAGCCATCGGATCTCCAGCAGCGACTGCAAGGTGTCGGGGAGTCGGGTCGCCGCGAGAGTGAAGCTGTTCTTCAGTCCTTGCTGGACCTCCTGGATCTCCCGGCCGATCTGTCCGAATCCTTCGGCCGTGAGAGGGGTGGGCTTCCGTTCCCAGATTCTCGAAATCCCCAACTCCTTCTCCAATCGACGGTACAGCTCGGTGAGCTTGTCTTTCCGCTCCTCCTGCAGCGACGCGAGTTTCCGAATCTGTTCGAGATGGTCTGCCTTGAGCTCGATGAGCTGTGAGAGCGATTTTTGTTGCTGTCGGAGCTTATCGGCAAGAGGTTTGTCTCCTTGGGTCTCGACGTTGTCGATCCGTTGGCGGAGAGCCTCGACCTGGCGCTCCAACGCCTTGTGGCTGACGCGCACCTCATCCCTCTGTCGGCTCGCGGTCGACACCTCTGCGTTCACGGTCTCGAGCGCCTTGCGAATCAGCTCGTGTTGCTCGGCCAGGTCGGAGTTCGAAACCGCGTTGGCTCGGATCTTGTTGATCGTGTCGTAATACTCCGCGAGCTGCCGCGCTTTCTCGAAATCGGCCTGAGCCACCGCGATCATCGTCTCGGCCATCCGCTTCCTCGCGTCCGCCCGGGCGACGTCGAGCTTGGCAAGTTCGACCTTGATCTGAGTCAGATCTCCTTTGCCTCGGTTTCCTCCCTCGCGCCTGACCTTCTCGAGTTCGCTCTCTGCCTGGGACTTCCGGGCCAGAGCCTGGCTCCAATCCTGCTCGGCCTTGCGCACCATGGCATCGGCCTGGGCCACCTTGGTCTGTCGTTCCTGGTCCCTTTCCTGAAGTTTTTCGCTTCGGACCTCGGAGTCCACCTCTCGGACCGTCGCTCGCTCAGAGACGAACTCTTCCCGGCGTCGCTGGGTCGACACGTCGATGAGGGCCGTGGCCTGCTCGAAGGCGTTGACCGAGATGTAGTCCTCGATGTGCCGACTCTTCGCTTGCAGGTGCTTGACCCGATCGCGGGTCTGCTCGCAGCGCAGCCCACGACGTTCCGCGAATTTTTTGAGAAGTTCGATCTGATCGATCGAGATCGTCTTTCTGTTTTCGGCGGAAAGCTGTGACCTGGCATCATCGAGGTCTTTCTCGCGATCCTGGAGCTCTGTCTTGCTCTTCACGATCTGTCGATGGACCGACTCCAGATCCACTTTCAGGTTGTCCCCACGGGCTTTAATCTCTTTTTGACGCTCCATGGCGATGGCGAGCTGCGCCTTGAACTGGTCGGCTTCTTCGAGCGAATAGACCGGAGGACTCGAGCTCCGGCTGAGGGTCTCGAAGGCCTGCTGCTCCTCGAGCTTTTTCCTCCTTTCGTCGTTCGCCTGCCTTTTCGAGTCCTCGAGCGCCAATATCTCCTCCATCAGCGCCATGGAATCGCGGCGGAGAGACTCGGCCTCCTTGGCGATCTCGATTTGGTCCTTGAGGTCGGCCTGGAGCTCCTTCTGTCCCGGTTCGTCGATCCGGGTGTTGACCTCTTCCAGTTTGGCGCGGGCCTGTTCGATCAGTGAACCGAGCTCCTGGATGGAGGCTCCGGTAGCGCTCATCGTTGCCCGGATGCTCTCGATTTCGGCCTGAGGTCGCAGAGACAGCGACGTCGTGGTGTCGGTGCGGTCCTGCCCCTGCAGCTTGAGAATCGGTGGCAGAAGACTCTCGAGTCCTTGAGAATGCGCACAGACCGCGAGCTGGGTGATCGTCAGCACAGCGAGGAACAGGCGATGGAGCATCGTTTTCATGCCTCCTCACGGGACGGACCTGCGCTTTTCGTGAGGAGCGCGACCGTCTCGACGTGGTAGGTCTGGGGGAAAAGATCAAAAGGGATCACCCTCCTGACTCGATACCCGAGGCCAGCCAGGGCTGCGACGTCTCGGGCAAGGGTCGGGGGACTGCACGACACGTGGAGAATCCGAGCCGGGGCCATCCGCGCCAGGTGCGGTACGGTCTCCAAGGCCCCCGCACGGGTGGGATTGAGAACGACCAGATCGAAAGGGGTCTTCTGTTCGGCCAGATCCCGGAGAACCGTTGCGGCAGGCTTCTGTTCGAATCGGACGTTCGCAAGACCGTGGAGTCGGGCGTTCTCGCGGGCATCCTGAACAGCGGTTGGAGAACACTCGACGCCGAGCACCTCTTGCGCCACGCGGGCGAGCGGGATGGAGTAGTTGCCGATGCCCGAGTAGAGGTCGAGGACTCGATCGGTCTTCGAGACCTCTGCCAGGTGGAGAACCTCGTTCACGAGTCGCTCGTTCTGGGTGAGATTGATCTGGGTAAAAGCTCCCAGAGAGAATCGGTACTCCAGCGCCGGCCCTCCGGCCAGTTCGAGATCGTAGCCGAGAGGAGATGAGGGGGGGCTCTCCCACAATCTCTCGCCGGAAGGCCCGATCACGCGACAGGCCACGACCCGGGTCCGGGCGCGATCGGCTACGATGTCGCGGAAGAGCGGCAGAGAGGCCGGCGATCCGAACACGATCAGGCCCACTCGATCTCGTCCGTCGATCTGGGCCTCCAGCTTGAACTCGGCCTGGTCCTCGCGACTCGACCCCGGTGACGGGAACAGAGAAGCGTTCCGAAGGTCAGACAAGCGGGAAATCCGCTCCACGAAAAGCGCACGGAACTCTTCCAGGAAAGCGGTCAGCCGAGGATGAAGGACGGGGCAGCGCGGGGCGTCCACGAGCTCGTGGGTCTTGAGACGCAGGAAGCCCATCGTGAACTGCGCCCCGGTGAAAGCCCCTCGAAGCGTGGCCCGATGTCGGTAGCCGGCCTCGCACGGAGCAGGGCGGACCGGATCCACTTCGACGGCAAGCCGCCCGATCCGACGAAAAGCGTGCGTCACGAACTCTCGCTTGGCCTCGAGTTGCGATCGGTACTCGAGATGCATCAGCTGACACCCGCCGCACTCGTCCCAGTACGCACACGGAGGGGAACGCCTTCCGGGGCCCGGTGTCACGAGCTCGGTGAGCTCGGCCTCCAGGTACGATCGGTGGGTTTGGACCACGCGGGCCACCACCCGGTCCCCCGGTGCCGTCCGTGGGATGAAAACAACTCGACCCTGATCGCGGGCCACTCCTTGGCCACCGAAAGCAAGGTTCTCGATCGTCACCTCGAGCCGTTCCGCCGCGGTCTTACGGCTCGTTTTGACCAACCTTCGAGGCCCCTGTCGACCCACGACTCACCACCACCATCCGCCCCATAGCTACACGGGTACGCGCTCTTTACGGATCCGATCCGGGCCCTCACGGGCGTGCGATTTTAGATCACATCGGGTTCGATGTCAACGCGACCTCGAAGATCAAGTTCGTTGTTCGCTTCGCTTCGCCTGCGCACCCGCACCCGCGCTTCCGCGCTTGACTCCTGGGCGAATCTTCTGATAGGGTCCTACGGCGTCCGCGCTCGACCTCCTTTCCGAATGAGCCTCCCGGAGGGTGTGCGGCGCGTCATCACGGGGCAAGGGAGCAAGCTGCCGTGCGTCATGCCGTCTTTCTCGATCGTGACGGGGTCATCAACCGGGCCTTTGTCCGGGACGGCAAGTCGTATCCGCCAAGCTCGCTTGCGGAGCTTGAGATCTTGCCCGCCGTGCCGCAGGCTCTGCGCGCGCTGGCCGGTGCCGGCTTTGTTCTCATCGTGGTGACGAACCAGCCGGACGTGGCCAAGGGCACTCAGCGTCGAGACGTTGTCGAGACCATGCACGAACGACTCAAGGCGGCCTTGCCTCTGACCGAGATCCGGGTCTGCTACCACCAGGATTCATCCGGATGCTCTTGCAGGAAACCAAAGCCCGGCCTCCTTCTCGAGGCCGCGGAGCAGCATGATCTGGATATGGCCCGGAGCTATATGGTAGGCGATCGCTGGCGAGACATCGACTGCGGGCGGGCTGCCGGCTGCTACACGATTTTCGTGGACAGCGGCCATTCGGAGCCTCTCAACGAACAGCCGGACGCTCGGTGCACCGACCTGAAAGAAGCGGCCGATCTCATCTTGAGTCGTTCAGGAAAGACAGTGGGCCGTGTGTCAGCCGATTGAATACGGGTTTCCCGATGGTGTGCAGCAGTACAGCAGATCCTGAAGTGGCCAATCAAGAATGGTCTGTAGTGAGCATGAACCGCTACAGACCTCGACCCGGCGTTTGAAGGCGCCCTCGACCGAGATGAAAAGATCCATCAAGAAAGTGCTCATCACGGGTGGCGCCGGCTACGTCGGCACTGTCCTGGTTCCACAGCTCCTCGCCGCCGGCTACCAAGTGCTCGTCTACGACGCCATGTTCTACGGATGTGAGCTCAAGCCTGCTCCGGGCCTCGAGCTTCGGAAAGCCGACATTCGCGACAAAGAGACGTTCGCGAAGGCGTGCACGGGCATCGACGCGGTCATCCACCTGGCCTGCATTTCCAACGACGCAGGGTTCGAGCTCGATCCCCGGCTGAGCCAGGAGATCAACTACGACTGCTTCGAGTCTCTGGTGACGACGGCCAAGGAACGAGGCGTGGGCCGGTTCGTCTACTGTTCGTCATCATCGGTTTACGGTTACTCGGAAGCCCCGGAAGTGACCGAGGAGCACCCCCTCGTCCCGCTCACCCTCTACAACAAGTTCAAGGGACTCTGCGAGCCGCTCCTCTTCAAACACCAGTCGCCTGATTTCGTGTGCGTCGCCATCCGTCCGGCAACGATCTGCGGGTACAGCCCCAGGCAGAGACTCGACCTTTCGGTCAACATCCTGACCAACCACGCGGTGAACAAGAACCAGATCACCGTGTTCGGTGGGCGCCAGCAGCGACCGAATCTCCATATCCAGGACATGTGCGACCTGTACAAACTGCTCCTGGAACTTCCCGACGAAAAGATCGCAGGGGAGACGTTCAACGCCGGGTATCAGAACCAGTCGATCGCCGAGATCTCCGGCATCGTCAAGAAAGTGGTCGAGCGGACGTTCCCCGAAAAGGGCGAGATTCCGGTTGTGACGACCGAGTCCAACGATACCCGTTCGTACCGCATCACCTCGAGCAAGATCGCCCGCGCTCTCGGATTCGTCCCCAAACGGACGATCGAGGACGCTGTGGCCGATCTGTGCGCCGCGTTCAAGGCGGGCAAGATCCCGAACGGCCTCACCGACGAGCGGTACCAGAACGTCAAGGTCTTGAAGAAGATCCAGGAATCGATATGCCGAAAATGAACATCGCGGTCGTCACCGGTGGAGCCGGCTTCATTGGGAGCCACATGGTCGACCTTCTCCTCGAGAGGGGCTTTTCCGTACGCGTCATCGACAACCTGCAAGGCGGGCGAAGATCGAACCTCGACGCGCACGCCCGAGATCCCAACCTCATCCTGGACGAGCGGGACGTACGATCTCTGGCACCGGACGACCCGCTCTTTGCCCAGGTTTCCTATGTCTTTCATTTCGCGGGAATCGGGGACATTGTCCCGTCCATCGAACGGCCGACCGACTATATGTCCGTGAACGTCCAAGGCACTGTCCATGTCTTGGAGGCGGCACGCCACGCCGGGGCCAAGAAGGTCGTGTACGCGGCCTCGTCGTCGTGCTACGGGCTTGCCGATGTTCCAACGCGGGAGGATCATCCGATCCGACCGGAGTATCCCTACGCGTTGAGTAAGAACCAGGGAGAGCAGGCCGTGTTTCACTGGAACAGGGTCTACCATCTTCCAGTGAACTCGATCCGGATCTTCAATGCGTATGGAATCCGCGTTCGCACGACCGGGGCTTACGGTGCCGTGTTCGGCGTCTTCCTGAAGCAGAAGCTCGCGGGTCGTCCTTACACAGTGGTCGGCGATGGCCGACAGTCCCGTGACTTCGTCTACGTGACCGATGTGGCCAAGGCGTTCCTGCTCGCGGCCCAGACCGAACGGACCGGAGAGATCTGGAATCTCGGAGGCGGAAACCCACAACCGGTGAACCGTCTGGTCGAACTCCTGGGTGGGGAGAAGGTTTACATACCCAAGCGGCCCGGTGAACCGGACTGCACGTGGGCGGACATCTCGAAGATCGAGCGAGAGCTCGGCTGGCGACCTGAGGTCTCCTTCGAGGACGGAGTGGGCCGGATGCTCGCCGACATCGAGGCTTGGCGTGACGCCCCGCTTTGGGACCCCGCCTCCATTGCCAACGCCACCAAAACGTGGTTCGACACCTTGGGAAAGAGTTGACGATCGTGCTTGCATCGCTGACCAAGAAGTACCGTCACAAGATCAAGACCCCCGACGAACTGGTGGCTCTCATCGGGCCGCGGCCGCGCCAAAAAAAAGCCATCATGTGCCACGGCGTTTTCGACGTGGTCCATCCCGGCCACCTGCGACATCTCCTCTACGCGAAGAGCAAGGCGGAGATCCTCGTGGTGAGCATCACGGCCGACCGTCATATTACCAAGGGAGAGAATCG
>Ga0074195_1003764_pt1 | contig 13625 bp, 11 predicted proteins | sample EPASupsiteHSE623_FD_64525 | JGI IMG/M metagenome (GOLD analysis project Ga0074195, IMG submission 64525) | Bioremediated contaminated groundwater from EPA Superfund site, New Mexico - Sample HSE6-23 | ecosystem: Environmental > Aquatic > Deep subsurface > Groundwater > Contaminated ...
GATGCATGGATACGCCGAGGGAACTGTCGCTCTCGCCGAACATGAGGGATAGATCGGGGCGGTAGAATGAGATTAGGCTCCCGAAGGATTCCATGAGATCGTCAAATTTCATCGATTACAATAATACTACTATTTGCTAATTATTGTAAACAAAAAATACGCCGCTTCCCGCGCGCCGCCCTCGGTTTGGGGTTTTCGGGATCAGGGCTTCGCGAGGAGAACGACGACGGAGTGCCAGGTATCGCCTGGAGCCAGGCCCGCCAGGGTTCCTACGGTCATTCCGATGCCGATTTTCGTGAAACCGGTGTTCCTCATCGTGGTTGCGCCGTTTGGCTGGGCAAGCCAGGCCGACATCAGGGTGCTGACATAGTTGCTGAGCGTTGTCGATCCGCCCAGGAAGAATGCCGCGTCCGAGCAGCTGCCGATCGCCGCGGCCACGCGGTCTTTCAAGTTGTCCGGGTAGGTATCACAGGCGCCCGCCTTGGCGTAGCGGCGCGCGAGGGCGTCGAGGCTCGGGTCGGTGGCCGCGAAGGTCGCGACACTCGCGCCGACCCTGTCGTTGTTGATGGCCGTGAAGAAGTCGCTTTCCAGGCTCGCGTAGGCGGGATCGGCGGCCACTGAATCCGGGATCGTGATGGGATCGACACTCGGGCCTCCGCCAATCAGGTTTGTGAGAAGATCACAGCCAGAGAAGGCGAGAGCGAGGAAGAGAATCGAAATGACGATGATGGCGCTTTTCAGAATGTTCCTCGGCATGAGGGGCTCCTTTTTGGAATACGGCCTTTTGTGGCTAGATCGAAGTCTATATTTAAGTATATGCGGCACGCTTATATTCGCAATGGTTTTCGGCAAGGGCCTCAGCGCTGGCGGTCGTTCACGCCTTTGATGCGGGGCATGGGGCCGAGGTAGAGGCTTTTGTCGCCGCCCGCCGCGTCGATGGCGGCTTGCATGGCGGCCCGGGTTTGGCGGGCGAAGAGGATGGCGGCGTGGAGATCGGCCGAGGCGCGGCCGGAAGCGGCGGGGGGCTACACAGGCGGGAGGGGAAAGGTTTTGGGAAGGGGGGGGTGCTTCGGGGCCTGGCCAGCTCCGCCCGGCGCGACGGCAATGCCGGCTCCGGCCGCTGCGGCACCTTGGCCGTGGCCCCCTGAAGGGTGAGGGGGGAACGAGAGGCGGGGTCCGGCTGTTTCAAACCTCCGCCGCCGCGCCCGCGGTTGACCATCTCCCCGGTTCTGGCCTACCCTGTGAGTCTGCGCGAGGATACCCGCCGCCCGGCCCTGTTGCCTGGCAAGGGCGGCACGCGCACGCAGCACCACCCCGCGCAGACCATCCGCGCAGGCCACCCCGGAGGATATGGATGTCGAGCCAGACCAGCTACGAGTTCTACGGACCCGACCTGGCCAAGATGCCCCCCTTGCGAGCCATCGCCGAGACAGTGATCCTGGACGGCCGCGTGCGCGCCGTCACCGCCGCCGAGGCCTACGAGCTGGCGCTCTCGCAGTCCGATGTCAGCGTGACGGACATGCCGGTGTACCCCGCCGCGGCCAAGCGCCTGGGCCTGCCCAGGGGCGCAAAGGTGCTCAACAACTGCCACGGGCGCATCGTGGGCCGCAGCGCCAACGCCCGGCGCTTCTACAACGCCCTGTCGCCCTCGGACCAGCAGAAGGTGCTGGGCGACCTGCGCGAGGCCATGTTCGACTTCCAGAAGCGCCCGCTCATCAAGGCCCACGCCGTCCTCGGCCTGGACCGCGACCTGATGATCAAGGCCACGCTTGTTGGGGCGGAAGACGACGCGGTGAACATCTTCAACTGGCTGGCCAACTTCACCCCGTACGACGAGCTGGCCAAAGAGTACGAGAAGAGCCCCAGGCTGCCCATCCAGGACATCCTGGTCATCGGCGACAACCTCTGGGCCAACGCCGACCCCTTCTACCACAACCACGGCGGCCCCCAGCTGGCCCTGGTGGACGAGACGGCCAACGTCATCTTCAACCTGGGAATGCGCTACTTCGGCGAGCGCAAGAAGGGCACCCTCACCCTGGCCTGGACCTCCGGCATGCGCTTAGGGATGGCCGCCTGCCACGGCGGCATCAAGGAGCTGGACTTCGGCGCCTGCGCAAGCAAGGCCGCCAAGAAGGTGGGCAAACGCAGCATCGCCTTCTTCGGCCTCTCCGGCACGGGCAAAAGCTCCCACACCAACAGCGCGGACAACGGCGGCACCCTGCCGGGGGGCTTCAAGAAGGTCGTCCTGCACGACGACGCCTTCCAGATCGACTGCGAGCAGAAGGTGTGCCGCGTGTGGGAGCCCACGCTCTTCGACAAGACCGACTCCCGGCCCATCGGCCACGGCGACTGGCGCTACATAATCAGCGTCATGAACCACGGCCTCATCGACGTGAAGGGCAAGGTGCTGCCGCTGGGGCAGGATCTGCGCAACTCCAACGGCCGGGCCCTGTTCGACCGCGACCTCCTGGGCGCCTACGTGAACCGCTGCGGCTTCCCGGACGTCATCTGCTGGCTCATGAAGGACTCCTGCCTGCCGCCGCTGATGCGCTTCGCCAGCCAGCCGCTGGCCGTGGCCATGGGCGCAAGCCTCATGACGCGCCGCAACCGGGCCGAGAACGTGCCGGAAGAGGAATTGCAGAAGCTGGTGTTCGTGCCCTTCGCCAATCCCTTCCGCGTGTACGAGCTGTGGCGCGACGTGCAGGCCTTCGCCAAGGTCTTCGACCAGGGGGCCACGGGCTACTGCTTCAACTCCGGCGGGTTCTGGAAGTCCTCCGACGTGGACCTGCGGCCCATTCCGCTGGCCACCTCCCTGCGGCTGCAAACGGCGCTGCTTTTGAACGAGCTGGAGTGGGAGGACCTGGACATGCTGCCCGGCGCGCAGATTCCCGCCCGGAAGAGCGTGGAGGCCATCCTGCCCGGCTACTACGACCTGTACCACCCGGCCAACGTGGAGAACCGCGCCGCGTACCTGGCCACCGTGCGGTCCCGGTTCCGCCAGCGCATGGTCTTCCTGCAGTCCAGCGACCTGCACGACAGGCCGGGCCTGCTGCTCTCGCTCATCAACGCCCTGGGCATCGGCGGCGGCGAGGACGAAACCCGGTAAAGAGGCCCGGCGGCAAGGCCCCGGCAACGGGGCCTGCAACAAAGAAACTGGCACCCCCCGAACACAGAGACACCGCATCGCAAGGAGCAAGCACATGCGCGCCATCGCCGTCGTGGGCTTCAAGAAGTCCGGCAAGACAACCCTGGCCCTGGAGCTGGCCGAGGCCCTGAAAAAGCAGGGCCTGAGCGTCACCCTGGTCAAGCACTCGCACCACGGCTTCGACGAGAAGGCCGACACCGACACCGCCCGCTTCCGCGCCCAGGCCGACATGGTTGTGGGCTTCTCGCCGGGCGGCAGCTTCGTCTCCTGGCCGGGCGAGCGTTCCCTGGCCGAGCTCATCCCGCTCATCACCACGGACTTCATCGTCATGGAGGGCGGCAAGACCCTGGGCCTCATGCCGCGCATCATCATCGCCGGCGACGAGGCCACGGCCAGGGAGCTGGACCCGGAACTGGCCCTGGCCGCCTACGGCGACCACGCCCTGGACGACCTCATGGCCACGCGCGACGTGGCCGGGCTGGCGCGCATCGCGGCCAAGGCGGGCTTCCTGCTGCCGGGGCTGGACTGCGGAGCCTGCGGGCGCGAGAACTGCCGGGGCCTCGCCGCGGACATCGTGGCCGAAAAGGCAACCGTGGCCGACTGCAAGGCCATGAACAACAGCATCCGCATCAGCGTGGGCGGCCAGCCCCTGCCGCTCAATCCCTTCGTGGAGCGCATCCTGCGTAGCGGCATCCTGGGCATGCTCTCCGAGCTCAAGGGCTACACCCCCGGCAAGGTGGACATCCGCATTGAGTGAGCAGCATCCCGCCGCGGCTGAAGGGGCCAAGACCCTGGACGGCCACGGCTTCCTGAACGTGGTCAGCCGGCTTGAGGCCTGCGCCCTGCTGGCCTCCTTCGCGCCCCTGGGAGCGGAGACCGCGCCCCTTTCCGAGGCCCTGGGCCGCGTGCTGGCGGTCGGCCTGCCCGCGCCCGAGGACCTGCCCGCCAGCGCCCGCGCCAGCATGGACGGCTACGCCCTGGCGGCGCAGAGCGTCTTCGGCGCCACGGAGACCAACCCCGCCTACGCCGACTGCGTGGCCGACCTGCGCATAGACTGGGACGGCCGGAGTGCCGGGAAAGAGGGGGCGGGCGTCACCCTGGGCCACGGCCAGTGCGCGCGCATCCCCACCGGCGGCACCCTGCCGGACGGGGCCGACGCCGTGGTCATGGTGGAGCACACGGGAGAACTTGGCGCGGGCACCATAGAGGTGCGCAAGAGCGTGGCCCCGGGCGAGAACGTCATGCTCCCCGGCGAGGACGTGCAGGCCGGCGACACGGCCCTGCCCGCCGGGCGGGTGCTGCGCGCCCAGGACGTTGGCCTCTTGGCCGCCCTTGGCGTCACCACTGTTTCCGTGGGCCTGCGCCCCCGCGTGGGCGTCATCTCCACCGGCGACGAGCTGGTGCCCGCCGGACAAACCCCGCGGCCGGGGCAGATACGCGATGTGAACAGCCAGGCCCTGTCCTGCCTGGTGAGCGAGGCCGGGGGCCTGCCCGTGCGCCTGGGCATCGTGCCCGACGACCTGGACAAGCTCACCCGCGCCCTGGCCGCCGCGCTGGAAAAGTGCGACGTGGTGCTCCTCTCCGGCGGCAGCTCCATCGGCGCGCGCGACCACTCCGTCGCCGCCATCCTGGCCCAGCCGGGCGCGGAAATTCTGGCCCACGGCATCGCCATCAGCCCGGGCAAGCCCACCATCATCGCCAGGGTGGGGGGCAAGGCCGCGCCCAAGGCTGTCATTGGCCTGCCCGGCCAGGTGACCTCGGCCCAGGTGGTGCTGGCCGTGCTGGTACGCCCCTTTCTGCGGCACCTCGCCGGACAGCCCGACGCCCTGCCGCCCGCGCCGCCGGTCTTCGTGGCCGAGCTGGCGCGCAACATCGCCGGCCGTCCCGGGCGCGAGGACTTCGTGCGCGTGCGCCTGGAGGCCCGGCCCGGCCTGCCGCCCCTGGCCCACCCGGTGCTCGGCAAAAGCGGCCTCTTAAAAACCCTGCTTGCGGCCGACGGCCTCGTTGCCGTGCCCGCCGAGGCCGAGGGCCTGTACAAGGGCACGCTGGCCCCGGTGTGGGCGCTGTAGCGCCGCCACCGGCCTTTCCCCAAACCGGGCCCAAGCCCCCCAAATTGGTTTGTGCAAAAAGGCGCGCCGCTTGACGCGCCGGTGCTGGCGGTTCTAATGAGCGCCACGGCCCGGCCGCGCGCGTGGACGAGACCACGCGCCATGCGCCGGCCCCTTGAAGGAGAACGCCATGCCACAGAAACAGCGCACCGCCCCGGACATCCTAGCCCAGAAAGGCGGACAGAAGATCGCCGTGCTCACCGCCTACGACTACCCCACGGGCCTCTTGGCCGACGAGGCCGGGGCCGACGTGATCCTGGTGGGCGACAGCCTGGGCATGGTCTGCCTGGGCCTGCCGGACACCCTGGGCGTGACCATGGCCGACATGCTCCACCACACCAAGGCCGTGTGCCGCGCGGTGAAAAGCGCCCTCGTGGTGGCCGACATGCCGTTCCTCTCCTACCAGACGAGCATTTCCGACGCCGTGGCCAACGCCGGGCGCTTCTTGCAGGAGGCCGGGGCCCGCGCGGTGAAGCTTGAAGGCGGCGCGGAGTTCGTGCCGCACATCCGGGCCATGCTGGCGGCCGGCATTCCGGTCATGGGGCACATCGGCCTCACGCCGCAGATGGTGGCGCGCTTCGGCGGGTTCAAGGCCCAGGGCAAGACCGCCCGCGCGGCCCGGGCGCTCGTGGCCGACGCCCGCGCCCTGGCCGAGGCCGGCTGCTTCGCCATCGTGCTGGAGGCCGTGCCCGCGGAAGTCGCCCAGCGCATCACGGCCGAGATCGGCATCCCGACCATCGGCATAGGCGCCGGGCCGGAGTGCGACGGTCAGGTGCTGGTGTTCCACGACGTGCTGGGCCTGTGCCCCGGTCTGCGCCCCGGCTTCGTGAAGCAGTACGCCGACCTCTGGACGCCCGCGCGGGAGGCGCTTTCCGCCTACTGCGCCGAGGTGCGCGCCGGGGCCTTCCCGGCCGAGGCCCACACCCGGCGCATGGACGCCGCCGAGCTGGCCGAGTTCGCCGCAGCTTCCGAGTACGGGGAAGCCTAGGACCCATGCAGGCCGTTTCCGAGACCCTCACCGCCACCGCCCTGTGGCACGGCCTGGCCGTGCCCCTGTCGCGCCTGCTCCTGTCCGTCAGCGTGGGGCTCTTCGTGGGCACGCTCATCGAGGCCCTGCACTGGACCCGCGGCGTGGCCAAGGTGGCCCAGCCCCTGGTGCGCCTGGGGCGGCTCAAGGACGTGGCCGGGGCCAGCTTCTCCCTGGCGTTCTTCTCCGGCGCGGCCGCAAACACCATGCTGGCCGAGGCCTATGAACGCGGCGAGATCACCAAACGCGAGGTCATGCTCTCCAACCTGTTCAACAGTCTGCCCACCTATTTTCTGCACCTGCCCACGCTGTTCTTCATCGCCGCGCCCTTCATCGGCCCGGCGGCCGCGCTCTACGTGGGGCTTACGGTGCTGGCGGCGCTTTTGCGCACCCTGGGCATCGTGCTGCTGGGCCGCCTTACCCTGCCCCCCCTGCCCGAGGGCTGCGTGGCCTGCCTGCTGACGGAAGATCCCAAGTGGGACTGGCGCGGGGCCCTCAAAAAGACCTGGGCGCGCTTCAAGAAGCGGCTGCCGCGCATGATCTTCTACACCATCCCCATCTACGTGGTGTTCTTCTTCCTCAAGCGCTGGGGCGTGTTCGACGCGCTGGAGGCCACCATGGCCGAGCACGTGCGCTTCCTGTCCTGGCTGCCGCCCCAGGCCATGGGCATCGTGGTGTTCCACATGGCGGCCGAGACCACGGCCGGATATGCCGCCGCGGGCGCGCTGGTGCAGACGGGCGGCCTCACGGTGAAGGAGCTGGTGCTGGCGCTGCTGGTGGGCAACATCCTGTCCTCCCCGGTGCGCGCCGTGCGCCACCAGTTCCCCTACTACGCGGGCATCTTCAAGCCCGCCCTGGCGCTGAACCTCATCGTCAGCAACCAGGCCCTGCGCGCCGCCAGCATCACCCTGGTGCTGGCCGCCTACGCCGTGTGGGGGTAGCCGGCCTCCGCGCCCGCCAGTCGCGGCATCTGCACGGGACATCTGCACGGGACATCTGACCAGGCCGGAGGTCCGGGCCGCCGGTACCCCACGGGGGACATCAGGCAACGATCCGAGTGGATCCCGCCTTTCCTCGCGCCGCGCGCCGAGGCGATCCGGCGAAAAAGGGAATGCGCGGGCAGGCACCCGGCGGATACTATCACGCCTGTGCGTTATTGACCGTTCCTGGGTGTTTCTCCTATCCTGCAAGCATAGCCCTTTTCCGTCCCCCAAATCTGAGCGCCGGAGGGACCATATGCCCCGCAGAGCCGCAACCGTTCTTCTTGCCGCATGCCTTTCCCTGGCCTGCGCCCTGTCCGCTGCGTCCGCGCTGGCGGCGGAAAAGGCCCCAGCCGGCCAGACACCCGGCAAACAGACGCCCAGCAAACAGGCGCAAGACCTGCGCCAGACTGGCGACCTAGTGCCCTACGCGCCAGGGCCGGAGGTGCTGAACGCCTATTTCACGGCCGACGAGAACGCGCCCACAGCCGTGTACGGCCCGGTTTCGGCCTACGCCAAGGCCCGCGCCTGCAAGGCCTCCTGGCTCATCGAAAAGGGCGAGCTGACGCGGGTGGAGCGCCTGAAGGGGCTGAAGGACATCCCGCCGTTCGAGTTCAGCGTGACGCTGGAGGAGGACTGCCCCGGCAAGGTGACCCACAGCGTGTTCGTCACCTCCCCCGGCAGCACACCCGAGGCCTGGCTCAAGTGGCGCAGCCAGTTCCACGGCCGCAAGGCCGAGGTCCACTACGGCGCGGCCCTGCAGGGCCTCAAGAAGGCCGAGGCCGCGGGGCTGGGGCCCACGGCGGAGCTGCGCTTCGTGTCCGTCAACGGCGAACTCGACTGCCGCAACCTTGAGGACGCCCTCAAGGCCGAGGGCCGCGTGAAGCCGGTGTTCGATCTGGTCACGGGCGAGCGGGTCACGGGCGAGTCCGGGAAGGGCGAGCGGGCCGGGAGGTAGCCGTGGCCCTGCGACGCGCCATAGGCCGGGCCGAGCGCCTGATTTCCCTGGGAGTTCTGGCGCTCCTGTGTGCCGTGAGCGTCTGGATGCTGGCCGGGCGCGCCCGCCTGAATCCGGCCGTGGAGGTGGCCCTGCGCGCGCCGGCCCTCAAAGCCGAGGGCGCGGCCGCAGGGGCATCCGCCGCCCAGGCCGGGGGCGGGGCGGAGGCCTCCGCTCCGGACGGAGCCCAATCCGCCACCCCGCCCGGCATCCAGCCCGGCATCCAGCCCAGTACCCAGGCCGGCACCTTGGCCGCCCTGCTGCCCGACGACGTTCCCGGCCTCAAGCCCCTGGCCAGGGCGGAGTCCTTCACCCCGGCCACCCTGTCGGACAAGATCGACGGCAAGGCCGAGCTGTACCTGGCCGCCGGGTTCTCCGGCATGGCCTGCCGGGCCTATCAGGCCGGCCAGGCCGGGAATGCCCGCATCGACGTCTACCTCTACCGCATGAAGACCACGGACGCGGCCTTCGCGGTGTTCAGCGGCCAGCGCAGGCCCGGCGCGGCCCAGAGCCCCCTGGCCAAGAACGGCTACCTGACCGAGAACGCGCTCTTTCTGACCCACGGCGCGGACTACGTGGAGGTCATCGCCGACCGGGCCGGGACCAGACCCGCCCTGGAGGCCCTGGCCAAGGGCGTGCTGGCGGGCCTGGGCGCGGGCGTTGGCGACAAGAAGGGCGAGGGCGGCCAGAGTGGCGAAGTCCAGCCCGGCGACCTCTTCCCCAAGGCGGGCCTCAAGGCGGACAGCCTGCGCCTCACCGTGGCCGACGCCTTCGGCTTCCAGGGCTTTGCCAACGTGTACACGGCGGACTACGAAACAGGCGCGGGCAGCGGCACGGCCTTCTTGAGCCGCCGCAAGGACGCCGCCGAGGCGCGCAAGTGGGCCGGGAGCTATCAGCGCTTCCTGACCGACAACGGCTATGCGCTCCAGCCCCGGCAGAACGCGCCCGCCGGGGCCGTGGTGCTGGCCATGGAGGGCAGCGTGGAGATCCTGCTGGTGCGCGGCAACGTGCTGGCCGGGGTGCACGACGCCCCGGACATGGCCGGGGCCCTCAAACTCGCAAACGCGCTCGATGCGGCGCTCAAGGCGCGGGGTTTGGACAGATGAGCACGCCCGGACATTCTGACCACACGGCCCGAACCGGGCCGGAACTCACTCGCCGCGACTTCATGAAGCGCGCGGCGGGCGCGGCGGCCATCGCCCTGGCGGGCGGCGGGCTGGCAACGGCCCTGCTGGACACGCACGGCCCCAAGGCCCAGGCCGAGACGGCCGCGGCCAAGGGCCTGGGCGACTTCTCCATCGAAGCCCTGCGCGGCAAGCCCGGCCGCATGGCCATCGTCCGGGCGGATGTCAGGGCGGACATGAACAAGGAGCCGGACCGCGCGGCCATGCTGCTCCGGGCCCTCACGGCCCTCGGCGGGCTGGAGAGCTTCATCAAGCCCGGCGACCGAGTGCTGCTCAAGGTCAACGCGGCCTTCGCCACCTCGCCCACGCTGGGGGCCACCACCCACCCGGACCTGGTGGGCGCCATGGCCGCGCTGTGCCTCAAGGCCGGGGCCGCCCAGGTGAGCGTGACCGACAACCCCATCCACAGCCCGGAGAGCTGCTTCGCCCTCACCGGCATCGGCGACGCGGCGCGCAAGGCCGGAGCCAGGATCATCCTCCCGCGCGAGGACCTGTTCAAGCCCGTCAGCGTGCCCGAAGGAAGATTGATCCGCGACTGGCCCGCGCTCTCCGGCGCGCTCACCGGCGTCACCAAGCTCGTCAATCTGGCCCCGGTGAAGGACCACCACAGGGCCGGGGCCTCCATGTGCCTGAAGAACATGTACGGCTTCCTGGGCGGCCGCAGGAACGTCTTCCACCAGGACATCAACGGCATCATCGCCGAGCTGTCCGTGCTCGCCCGGCCCACGCTCTGCGTGCTGGACGGCGTCACCGTGATGATGTCCAACGGGCCCACGGGCGGCTCGCTGTCCGATCTCAAGGCCGCGCACGTGCTGGCCGTCTCCACCGACCCCGTGGCGGCGGACGCCTTCGGGCTGGAGCTTCTGGGCCGCGCCCTTTCCGAGACCCCGTACCTGGCCCTGGCGGAAGGGGCGGGGGCGGGCAGCGCGGACTACAAATCCCTCGATCCGCAGTTCCTGGATATGGGGGCGTAAGGCCATGGCCGCACCGCTTGTGAGAATCGTCAACGCCCGGCGGGCCAGCCAGGTCTTCTTCCTGCTGCTCACCCTGTGGCTGTGCGCGGTTTCGACCCTGGGCGGCGAGTTCTGGCGGCTTTCCGGCTGGCCGGTGAACTTCGTGCTCTCCCTGTCGCCCTTGACCGCGCTGGGCACGCTGCTCTCCACGCACACCTGGTACGCGCCGCTCTTGTGGGCCGTGCCCGTGATCGTGCTCACGGCCTTCCTGGGCCGGGTGTTCTGCGGCTTCGCCTGCCCCCTGGGCGCGCTGAACCAGGCCGTGGGCTGGCTGGCCCGGCGCGCGGCGGCGGCAATCCCCGGAGCCAAGGGCCAGGCCCTGCGCGAACGCCTGGCCGACAACCGCCACAGCCCCTGGCAGGCGGCCAAGTACTACATCCTGGCCTTCCTGCTGGCCGCGGCCTGCTTCGGCAGCCTGCAGAGCGGCCTGCTGGACCCCCTGCCGCTGCTGTTCCGCTCCGTGAACCTGACCCTGGCCCCGGTGGCCGACGCCGGCTTCCAAGTCCTGTTCTCCAAGCCCCGGCACTATGCCTCGGCCTGGCTTCTTTTTGCCGTGTTCGCGGCCGTGCTGGGGCTGAACCTCCTGCGGCCGCGCTTCTTCTGCCGCTACGTGTGCCCCCTTGGGGCGCTCTTCGGCGCGCTGAACCGCTTCGCGCCCTGGCGCGTGGGCAAGCGCGACGACGCCCAATACGACAGGGCCCACGGCGACTGCGGCAACTGCACCCTGTGCGACACATATTGCGAGGGCGCGTGCCAGCCCTCTGGCGTCATCAAGACCAGCGAATGCCTCATGTGCATGAACTGCCTGGACGCCTGCCCCCAGAACCGCGTCACCTTCTGCGGCGCTGCTTCGGCGGGCGGCGAGGAGCACCTGCCCGAGCCCTCGCGCCGGGGCTTCATGTTCTCGCTGGCGGCCGGGGCGCTCTCCGATCCCATGTGGCCCCTGGGCGGACTGGCCGACACGGGCAAGAACCCGCTTTTGATCCGCCCGCCCGGCTCGCTGGACGAGGCGCGCTTCCTGTCGCGCTGCATCCGCTGCGGCCAGTGCATGCGCGTGTGCCCGACCAACGTCATCCAGCCCGCGCTGGGCGAGGCGGGCCTGGAGGGCCTGTGGACCCCGGTGCTGAATTTCCGGCTCGGCACCAGCGGCTGCCAGGTGCAGTGCGTGGCTTGCGGCCACGTGTGCCCCACCGCGGCCATCCGCCCCCTGGACCTGGCCGAGAAGCTGGGGCGCGGGCCCTACGCCGCCAGGGGCCCCCTGCGCCTGGGCACGGCCTTTGTGGACCGCTCGCGCTGCCTGCCCTGGGCCTTCGAGCGGCCCTGCCTGGTCTGCCAGGAACTCTGCCCGGTGAGCCCCAAGTCCATCCACACGCGCACCACGTATGAGCCCATCCGCTTCGGCCAGGCGCAGTTCGTGCTGGCCCAGTTCGCGGAAAAGGGCGCGGCGCGGCTGTCGCTTTCCGGTCTGGCCAAGCCCACGGCCAACCTGGGCAGCGGCGACTACTCCCTGCGCCCGGCGGGCCACGCCATGGCCACCCCGGAGGAGGGCCTCCGGCGCATCAACGCCTGCACCTGGGCCGAGAGCGGCCAGACCCTGACCCTGGACGCCCCGCCCGACCCCAGGAAAGGCTGGAAGCTCCAGCCCGGCGACACGGTGGAGATCCTGGTGCGCCTGCAGAAGCCCTACGTGGACGCCGCCCGCTGCATCGGCTGCGGCGTGTGCGAGCACGAATGCCCCATCGCGGGGCAGCGCGGCATCCGCGTCAGCTACGAGAACGAGTCGCGCTCCGGTCCGGGGCGCATGCTGGTGTAACACCAACGCCGAGGAGGCCCCATGTCCGCGTCCCACACGACCCGCCGCAGTTTCCTGAAGACCCTGGGCCTGGGCGCCGCCGTTGGCGCCGTCGCAGGCGCCGCCGCCCCGCTCGTGGCAGCCACGTCAGCCGCTGCCGCGGCCCCCGCCGCTTCCTCCGCCTCCATGCCCAAGCGCATGCTGGGCAAGACCGGCGTGGAGGTGCCCATCCTCTGCCTGGGCGGCATGTTCGACACCATCAACAACCAGCTGCTGCTGCGCCAGGCCCTCAACTGGGGCGTCACCTACTGGGACACGGCCGAATATTACGGCCGCGGCCTGTCCGAGGAGGGCTTCGGCCGCTTTTTCGCCCGCAACCCGGACCGCCGCAAGGACGTGTTCCTGGTGACCAAGCTGACCCCCGGCGGCGGCAACTTCCCGGAGCGCTTCGAGAAGTCCCTTGCGCGCCTGCAGACCGGCTACGTGGACCTGTTCTTCGTCCACGGCATCGACTCCATGAGCCAGATGAAGCCCGAATTCCGCGCCTTCGCCGCCGAGATGAAGAAGGCGGGAAAGATCAAGCACTTCGGCTTCAGCACGCACGCCAACATGGAGGACCTGATGCAGGCCGCGGCAAAGGAGGGCGGTCCGGCGGCCAACATCGACGTCATCATGGCCACCTACAACACCAGCGTGATGCACAAGCCCGCCATGCAGGCGGCGGTCGACGCCTGCGCCAAGGCGGGCATCGGCCTGGTGGCCATGAAGACCCAGGGCATGGGCCCGGCCAGCAGCCCCACCGAGGCCGAGCTCAAGGTGGCCCAGCAGTTCATGGCCCGCGGCTTCACCGACAAGCAGGCCCGGCTCAAGGGCGTGTGGGAGAACAAGACCATCGCCAGCATCTGCTCGCAGATGCCCTCCATCAACATCCTCTCGGCCAACGTGGCCGCCGCCCGCGACCAGGTGAGCCTCTCCTCCGCCGAGCGCGGGGCCCTGCTCGAACTGGCCGACGCCGAGGCCACCGGCTACTGCGGCGGCTGCGGCAGCGTGTGCTCCCAGGCCTGCGGCGGGCTGCCCGTGCAGCACGTCATGCGCAGCCTGATGTATCACCGCGGGTACGAGGAACCCGGCCTGGGCCGCGCCACCTTCGCCGAACTGCCCGAGGCCGTGCGCGAACGGCTGGCCGGCGCCGACTTCGCCAAGGCCGAGGCCCGCTGCCCGCACAGGCTGGAGATCGCCAAACTGGTGCGCGAGGCCGTGGAGACCCTGGCCTAGCCGCAGGGGACTGCAAGGGGCGCCGCCCCTTGACCCCGCTGGGGGCGCTGCCCCCAGGCCCCCGCCAGAGGGTCTTCGACCCTCTGGACTCCCTTTGGCGAGGG
>Ga0074195_1003766_pt1 | contig 13616 bp, 11 predicted proteins | sample EPASupsiteHSE623_FD_64525 | JGI IMG/M metagenome (GOLD analysis project Ga0074195, IMG submission 64525) | Bioremediated contaminated groundwater from EPA Superfund site, New Mexico - Sample HSE6-23 | ecosystem: Environmental > Aquatic > Deep subsurface > Groundwater > Contaminated ...
TGGCAACGGTGGCCAAAAAACCAAAAAAGGCAAAACCCTTAAGGAAAAGACATTACCTACTGCAATGAGACATACGAGGGTAGAAGACTGTTATAAATGAGGGTATGGGGAGTAAAACCTACAGTTGTCCTTGATTTTATTTACTCTCATCCGGATTACAGCCAGCTTCTTTTTTACGGAGGTTCGGCTCTCGCACACTGTTTTGATCTCCAGCGACTTTCTGAAGATTTGGACTTTATCGATGAAACAAAGAAGATCAATGTTGCAAAACTGGCCAAGGATTTAGAAGACTATTTTAAAAAGCGTACTGACCTTGAAGTAAAAACAACTGTCCAGAAATTTCGCATATATTTAAAATTTCCAATCCTTCATGATCTCGGCGTTACCACACGGGAAGAAACAGACATATTGTTTCTCAAGGTTGAGATTTATTCCGAATTTGATTTCGGTACAAAGTATTCTACGGACATCCGCCCGGTTTTCAAATATAACCGCTCCGTTCTCATCAAGACCCTTGATATATCGACTCTCATGGCGACAAAAATAAGGGCGATCCTTTTTCGCAAATGGGAAAAAACAGACAAACAGGGAAAGACTACGGTGAAGGTAAAAGGCCGGGATTATTTCGATCTCCTCTGGTATCTTCAGAAGGGTATCCAGCCTAATATTTCCTGTATAGAAGGTTTTGAAAACATGAAAGATCTCAAAGAGAAACTTCTTGGAATGGTTGCCAGCATTGACAGTCAGAGCATTCAGCTTGACCTTGAAGCTCTCATTGCTAATCCCAGTTTTGTCAATAATATGAGCAAGAATATGAAAGCGATTCTTGAGCGGGAGATTTCGGAAAAACTATAGTTTCTTATATTCCAGCAAAAGATGGCGGGGCAATTCACTGCTTTCTATTGTTTTCTTGTAAAATGATGATACACTATTAATATCAATAACTAATTGAAGGATAATTGATATGAATAATCCTTATTCAAGAGGGTCAGATTGGAAAAGGTGGGACTTGCATTTGCATAGCCCACTTTCGATATTGAACAATCAGTATCCAAAACTTACTAATGAACAAGGTGTACAACCTGACTGGGAAATATTTCTTCAAAAACTGGAATCACTCGACATAGCCGTAGTTGGAATAACCGATTATTTCACGATTGAAGGATATAAAAAGCTTAAAGAATTTAAGGAAAAAGGCAGATTATTAAATGTGCAAACTATTCTTCCAAATATCGAGTTTCGTCTCAACAGTATAATTTCAAGCAGTGGCGGCAAAGAAAAGAGATTAAACTTACATGTTATTTTTTCAAATGAAGTTGATGCAAAAGATATAGAAGAGCATTTTCTCCATGACCTCCTTTTCTATTACGAAGGGGAGCCACAGAGTAAGGATGAGAAAAGGAAGTTGAAACCGTCAAATCTGGCGGCTCTTGGAGAGCGGCTCATCCAAGAACACGAAAAGTTCAAACAGTCCGGCTTAACTTCCTTGCAGATTGGGTCTATGCAGGCAGTTGTTAATCACGAAGACATTACCGATATATTGGCTGGCGATAGCAGGTTTAAGGGCAAATACCTTGTTGTCCTTTCTGCCGACGAATGGGACAAAATTAGCTGGGATGGACAGGCTCACGTTGTTAGAAAAGGGTTACTACAGAAATCAGACATGGTTTTTTGCTCGAATTCTAAGACTATGGAATGGTGTTTAGGTAGGGGAGCCTATACTGACGGAGTTGATAAATTTGTTCAGGAATTTAAGACCCTCAAACCATGTATCAACGGATCGGATGCTCATAAAATAGACGAGATGGGCCATCCATGCGCGCTCAGAGGAGAGAAAGGACACAACTGCGCAGAAAATGATTCATGCCAACTTAGATACTGCTGGATAAAATCAGACCCAACTTTTGAAGGGCTTAAACAACTGCTGTATGAACCTGAAGAAAGAATAGTAATACAACAGCTTAATCCAAGCCCCGTGAAGAGTAATTATACGATTGATAATATTAAAATTTCCGAATGTCAGATTGGCGATGATTTATCGATTGCTCCAACTGAGATAGTGCTTAACCACGGCCTTATTGCAGTAACTGGTAGCAAAGGAAGTGGCAAAACAGCTTTGGTTGACCTTGTTGCTAATTGCTATATGGATCGTTGTAATACTGATGATAAAAATTCATTTGTAAGAAGAATATCAGATGAAAGCTCGAACATAGAAACATCTTTGACTTTTAGAAATGGCGAAACATTTAAAAAGGATCTGGAAGGGCAAGCCTTTTTTGAAGATAGTGAGATAGTATATATAGCTCAAGGCGAGCTAGAAAAATACATTGGTGGCGAATCTGATTTCGATGCATATGTAAAAAAGCTGGTCTTTGACAGCCCGCATATAAAGGATAGTGTCAAGAGTTTTGAGTTTGATGGTCTATCAGACGAATTGCAAAATATTCAAGACAAAATTACTGCTAAAAACCTCTACATTGAAGGATTAGAAAAAAAGACTGGAATAAAAGAATTGCTGGCAATTCAATTGGAGTTAAAACAAAAAGAGGCAGAATTGTCTGATGTAGAAGAAAGGATAAAGGAGCTTGCAAAAAACCAGAGCGAAGAAAACATTAAACTGGTACAAGACAAGCAAGGAAAGTTATCAAAGCTTAAAACTAAAAAAGAGCATTTGATTTTAGCACGAAAATTTATTCAAGATTCCTTAATTTTTATCGACAACAAGTTGCCTGAGTTTAATGAAAGTATACAAGGGTTAAATGAGGTGCTCAAGAAACTTAGCATAGCCGAAGAATACAGCAACCTTTCTTATAAAGAACGTGACAAAATGGAGAAGAGAATAGAGACTGTGAAGATTGATATAAAAGAAGCGGTTAACGATATAGAAAAAGCTCAACAGGAACTGGCAAGTTTTGAAGCTGGCACAAAAGAACATGCAAAAATGCTTGACCGCAAAGGAGACATACTTACAAATATCGAAAGCGCAAAAAACAAAAAGATTGTGGTGGAGGAGAACAAAAAACTATTACAGGAATCAATAAAGGAGAGAAAAACACTTTTTAAAGAACTCATTGAAACTGTTATTTTAGTAAAGAAAAAGTACGACGAGATTATAGAAGTTTTCTCGGGACACAAACTTGATATACTTTCCGACCTTGATTTTCACTCACAAATAAATTTTGATTTGAACCAATTTTATAACAATGCAGAGGATATTATTGATCTTAGAAAAGTAGTTGTCAAAGACGACAAATCCAACAAAGGTATTTTTGACTCACTGGTAAAGTTTTCTAAAGCGATTACGGACGGAGATGAAGCAAAGATTCCTTCGCTTGTTGATGAGGTTGAAAAACTCAGCGATGATCTGGAATCAAAACTCAAAAGATCACATTCAGTCGGTCTTGGGGATTTTTACAATTTTTTGTATGGCAACTATATGAGTGTAGTGCCTGTTGTTAAATACAAGAAGACAAACCTAAACAAATTATCATTAGGACAAAAGGCGACAGTACTTATAAAGATATATTTAGCCCAAGACGATAGGCCGATAATCATAGATTCTCACGACGACCACCTTGATAACGAGTTCATTATGGCAGAATTAGTGAACGCAATCCGAGGAGCAAAAAAGTATAGACAAGTCATTCTAGTGTCCAACAACGGAAACGTTGTGATTAACAGTGACGCGGAACAGATTGTTGTAGCAAATAGAGATGATGCTGGGAAAATTTCTTACGTTTCCGGGTCAATCGAGAACCCAAATATTAGAGACCGGGCATTAAAAGTCTTGGAAGGTGGTCCTGAGGCATTTAAAAAGCGTCAACAGAAATATCGCCTGGGCAATTAAAATTGTGTAGTCTCTGTAGTCTAAAATGGTGCTTGTAGGACTTTTAGCACCTTGAATCCTGCTACCGTCGTCAGGTTGTATCACAAATGTGTTGAACTCTTAGACATCTTAGACGCTGTCTTTCTTGCTCCAGTTATAGAAGCCGCCTTTTGTTCTCCTTCATCAACAATAGTCTGTAAAATATTGGGGAAGTATTCTGGTTCCGAAATTTTTACTCGAAGCTTTAATGCGGTTCCACTACCGGGAGTTGGGTACCAAAAATTCCACCTATCAATTATAAGAAGCAAATTGTTACCACTCCCCAACGAAAAGCTGCCGAATCGTCTGCCAAGCTCGGAAATAACATACAAACCGAATCCTGAATTCTGCCAATCGTCATCATTTTCCGGCTCTGTAATTCGTGAAATACCCGGCTTAATCGCTTCTGAAATCGCCATTTTCTCGGTGCTGATTACGTGAGATTCGCTTAGCGAGGCCAAGAGTCCTCGCCCTTCGTCCGCAATTGCAATTTCAGCTACTCCACCATCCCATCCCTGAGCCATGATTATGCACTCATCCGTATTGGCATGTTCAAATACATTCCTAATTGCCTCAGTAAAAGAATAGGTTAAAACATCACAGTAGGAATCGTCTATTGAACCCGATAGTGCTATTAAAGCAAGTTGACGGCTCCTCTTTTTAATCTGTTCCTGAATCCGCAGTTTGGAGTGTTGTAATTCCTCTCTCTTAATTATTGTGATGGGAAGGTAGCGAGAACTGCCTTTGGCTTGATTAGGTTTGTTTCCAAAATCTATACCCGTAAATTGGAAGAATCCCACATGACCAAGGTAAGATACGGCATTTACACTCGGATTTACCCCCTCAGCTTTCGTCTCAAGCCCAGTCGCAAATCTATATCGCACCACATTCCTGATTTCTCTTGCTACGAGGAGTGTTGCAAAAGGGTTCGCAAATTGGAGTGGACTAAAGTCGATGGTGAGTTCAGCCGCAGTAATTGCGTGCTCAAGTTCCGTTAGGAAAGGAGTAATTCGTGATTCATTCCAGTTCTGAGGGCAAAGGATTTTGAGCACAGTTATTTTTATTACACCATAAGAGATAAACATTCACAAACAAAATTGCTTATTGATTTGAGAGTTGTTTCTTTAGGTATTGATTGATGAAAGCCTGAGCTTACTATCGACGTCTTATAGTCTTGTGGGAAACTGCAATTTTTCCGTGAAATATTGGGTTTCTGTCTGAAATTTGACGGAATTTTTGTACGTGATATAATTGAAAATATAAACAACCAATAAAATATTTATGGCAAAAAATAAAGAAATAACAATCAATGAATTGGCGATATTGATGAAAGAAGGATTTGAAAAAGCAGACAAAAAAATGGATGAAAAAATTGATGCCTTTGCGGTAATTGCCGCAAAAGGTTTCGATAGTATGGATAAAAAAATGGATAAAGGATTTGACCAGATGACCAAACGCATTGATAAAGTTGAAGGTCGGATGGGCAATATGGAAAAGCAAATCGATGGGCTTCAGCGAGGGCAGGTACGCATTGAGGATCGATTAGACGAAATAGTTCCGCAGGTCAAAGAGCATGAAAAACGAATAACTATTCTTGAGAAGAAAGTTGTTTTGGCATGATGACAAAAATATTTTACAATCAAATTACATTAACAATTTAATACAAACTTTTCATAAACAATTCTGATTCTCTTCAGACCAATTTTTTTGAGAAAATCCTTGTCTAAAAAACGCCCGCAAACACCTCCTTTCTAGGGAGAAATTGACAATAATTTAGAACTGTCTCCTAATAAAAATTATTATCTCTCATAGGATAATGATGGAGGCATTATTATTGTCCGGCGGTCGAATCTGCCAATGAGGCAGGAACTGCCAAGGGCTTAACTGAGCCAAATAATCAGTAGTCATATCTCTTGTACAAGGGTATGCATAGACTCTAGGATTAATCACAAAAGATTGCGAAAATAAAGGAACTCACTATTTGTTATGGTGAGTTTTTTTATTTTTATGGAAAATTGCCAAAATGTAGTAGAATGCTCTGCTTTCCACGACACATTTAAGGCTGATAAAGGCACCCAAATGAGTACTCTCATTGATGGTTTTTTGGAGTACGCCCAGTATGAATTAAACTTCTCTCCCAAATCAGTTTTCAAGTACAAGGAGTCTCTCAAATGGTTTATTCGGGACATAGGCGACAAGGATATAGGTGAATTAACCGTTCAGGATTTCGTGCGTCTCAAGAGATTGATGATAGAAAGGGGAGCCGGGCAATCCCGGATAGCCAGCGTGGTTTTTGCTACCAAAAGCTTTTTAAATTATTGTCGCATCTTTCTTAAACTTTCTACCTTGGACCCCAAACAAATCCGACCTCCCAAAAGAGTTAAACGCGAAGTTATATTCCTTACCAAAGAAGAAATAGAAGCCTTCATTGATAGTATTGGCAACCGGACCTTAAATGATTTGCGCTTCCGCGCTATTGTCGAAACCTTATTAGGCACTGGCATGAGGATTAGCGAAACTTTATCACTTAACCGAAAAGATATTCAATGGGATAAAAAAGAAGCTAAAGTTATTGGGAAAGGAAATAAGGAAAGAACAGTCTTTTTTACTCAAAGATCGCTGGACTGGATACGGAAATATCTGGAACACCGCCATGATTCTTTTGAAGCAATTTTTGTTACTAATGGCAATCCGCGAAGATTAACTCCATCCGATATGTGGAGATATTTCAAAAGGCACCGCGAGAAAGCCGGGATCACCAAAAAACTTACTCCTCATATTCTACGCCATACTGTCGCCACCAATCTTGTCTTTAACGGTTGCCCGATTGTTCATGTCAAAGAGATTTTAGGGCATGAGCGATTAGACACAACCTGTAAATATTATCTGGGAGTAGATAAAGCACTGGCAAAAAAGGCGCATAAGGAATATTTGAATTTTTAAATGGTTCTGCTATTTATGTGTGAGTAGAATTTAAAAAAATAATTTATTTTTGTATCTATTCCATTACCACTTCAAATAAAGATTAGCCATTGAAATCAAGAAATGTTGTATTCCAATGCATGATTTTATGTATCCTCATTTTTAGCTTTTATTTTAGGATATTCTCTTCTTTAGTCTTCTAACGGTATGTCAGAAAATGCAGCTTCTATTTTCTGCTGCATCAATGCTGTACCCCCCTCCGTAAGTCTTCCAATTCTTCTCCTCTCTGTTTCTAAGGCGTCTCGGACTTTTCTGCGCACAATATACTCAGGGACATCTCCGATTTCCTCACGAATTCGCTTAGCTACGTCGAGCAATTCTGGTGGAATATAATCTACAAAAGTTTTATCAATAAAAATTGGTAATTTGTCTTCGTAAGCCCCTTGTAACCTTCGCAGCGGCCCGAAGGTTAAGTAGTTTGAAAGAAAATCTAATGTTAAGGCAGGTGAAGAAGGTACTGCTCCGTTAATCCTGTTTCGCAATGATGCTTCCATCCTATATGCCTGTGAATCCAAGGTAAGCCACCACGTTGAATAGTCGAGAGGAGATGAATCCTCCTTCTTTCTTTTGCATATAACACCCAGATAATTCTCGACATCGTGTCGAACTAACTGATGTACTTTCATATCCGATATGTCATAGTGTTTTCTCTGTTTGCGATTCTCATGGGTTATGTGCCATATTTCTTGTACTGCGGCTTTTAATTCTTGGTCGGCGCGTTCCATCTCGTCTTCGAGCGACCCGCTTTTGATCTGAAAAAACTCGTGCAGATACTGCGCTAAATCATCTTCAGGTCTTATATCACCCTTAAACTTTGAAATCCACAATGGAAAACTTGCCATATCTCGACCACTAAGGATATAGATTGAAAGAAGAAAAGGAACCCCGCCCTGCCAGGAATTGGTAGTAGTACGTGCACAAGCAAGTGATCTATTCATATGACCGTTAACCTCTTCTACTACGCCCGTAATCACCCTTAGGGATATGCCGGCGTTTTGTGTAGCCCTCAGTATTTTTGAATAAAATCGTTTATCCTCATCTCCTAACAAAGATTCGGCAAATAAGGGCAAAATTATGCTTGTATCCAGCCAAATCTCGCCATAAGAGAAAATTTTCTTTATTGAGGATTGAACATCGGCGGTTTCCCGAAGGAAGGCCATCAAAGTGTATGTGTCAGCGACAGTCCGCAGGTAATCATTTGTGGTCACGAAGGGTGAGCATAGTAGCTCATTTATAGTATTTATTATCAATTCGAAATAATCCAGCCCCTTTATTTTTGGAGGGCATATAGAAAAGTCTCTGGTTATAATAGTTTTTAAGTCCTCGTGTGCAAGGCCAGGAATTTTCCCTGTGGTGACAGCAGAAGCAAACTTTTCACCGCGTGTATTTAGGTAGGTTTCTATAATTCTTTCTACGCGTGTAACCATCATTTCTAATTCATCAGCAATAATACTGATTTTTACGCCAGAGTACTTTTCTATTAATTCTTTTATGACACTTTTTAGTACCAACTGGTCACTCTCATGTTTTGCAATGGCACCACTGAGTCGTATTCGTTCGTCATGGCTGAGACAAAACTCATCTGATTGTGGATAGTGACGAATGATTTTTTTTGCCATCCTATTGAGGGCGTTATCCGTGTATTTATCCACGGTTTCCAAAGGGTGAGAAGACAGGACCTTCCGTACCTCTTGTTTGATGATGTCCCTTTTAATTCTATGATCAGGATCAGTTTCTCTCAAGACCGATCTGACAAGTGCTTCAAAAGATAGTTTGGTAAGCCCTTTTTCTTTTGAATCATCTTCCAACTGGAAACCAAGATAAAGATAAGCAGCCATTGTCTCGGTATCTGTGAGGATTTGACTAACCCTGTCAATAATCTTCCGATCTTTCAACAACGGGTCAACATATTCTTCCGCCAATGCTTCAGCAGCTCTTTCTCTCTGGGCATTTGAGTTAAATCGTTCTAGAAACCAGGCTTTATCCATGACGTCTAAAACAATCTTATTATCTATTAAGATTTTTCTTTTAAGTTTATCTGCTTTTGCCCCTATATGCTGGTTTGTTACATATTGTAATATTATTGCAGCCGGAAACGTTTGGTTAATTCTATAAGCAGACTTTTTTATTTTATTTTCCCAATCTTCTGAGACAGAATACTGAAATAGAACACTTGGGCTTCCAACGGGAGAAAAAAGCTCAGAATCACGACCTCCATCCCCCGATGGATTGGCTACAGTCCGTAAATCCTGATACTCACTTGATAAAAATTCTGATGCCAAAACCTCAAACCGTGCCCAATCGCTTGATCTAAGTCTTTCCATGGCCAGTTCAAAACGTTGTCTTAATCTTGTCATTCTGCCCTCCTAAAAATCTTTAGAAACAAATCAGAGATGCGGTGAATCATGGGATTGGTGATATAATTGATTGGTGTGACAAACTTATTTATTCCTCTCTTTGATGGAGCTCTAAAGTTAACACCCCCTGATTATTGCACGCTTATGTCCATTGTCCTCTTATTTTATTTCAAATTCAAGCCCAAAATTGTTGGAGACCATTGTCAAATAATAGTTGAGCCATTATCTCCCTCAAGAAGCTATAATCCCTACAAAGTTACATATTTATCAAACCCTAAGACTATATTTCGGGATAAAATCAAAATGGCTGTCATTTATCATTTCCCTCACCTTGGATTTTTCAACCGCTGCCGCATAGTATTTCAAAGTGGTAACCGCGTCTGAATGGCCAAGGGCCGTTTGCACAACATTGATGCCTGCTCCCTTCATAAGATACTGCGTTGCAAAAGTATGTCTGAAGGTATGGATAACAAAATCTTTTTTTATGCCGGATAATCGTTTGTATTTTCGGAACGATCTTCCCACATCCGTCTGCTTCCATCTTGATTCACCGTTCTGAGTGGCGAACAATGCCTTCTCGTTATCCCTTCTAACAGATAAATATCGATCTATCCAATACAATGTTTCATTTCTCAAAAACAGGGTTCTGGGTTTACTACCTTTTCCTATCACCCTTACCTCTTTATTCTGCCTGTCAATATCGCTGATATTTATCGACAAAACTTCTCCAATGCGGGCTCCGGTTTGTAAAAGCAAAGTTATACAAGCCATGAATCTTAAATTTTTAACCGTTTCTCTTTTAACCATATCCTGTTTAACAACATCAACAAGCTGTCCGACTTCTTCTTCCGTAAGGTAATTGGTTTCTTTTTTCATAGCCTTTGGTTTTTTAATTGTCAGGATATTCAACCGGTTAAAAATCATGCCCCTTTCTTGCAGTTTAGTTAAAACCCATTTTACAGAAGCGATAACGTTGGCAATCCTCGCATTGCTGGCGTTGTTTTCTTTCATCTTAATAATGAAATGATCAAAGTCAGAATTGTTTAAATCTTCTAATCGCTTGCAATCAATGAGGGTAGCAAATACTCCGATTGATCCTCGATATTTCTTTATTGATGCACTGCAAAGTTCATCAGTTATCCTGGCCTCACTAAAACATTCTTCAGTTAATTTAAGTAAAGTATTTTTCATATTCATTACTTTCAATCTTACAGAAAATGAAGGAGAAAAATAAGAGGGAAGAACTTTTCCAAATAGGCAAATTAAAAATAATTCAATAGTTATTTCTATTTTGCCTAATCAGGCAAAAATCTCTGCCTTAGTGTAATTCCTGATTAGTGGTATCTTTAGACGATAAGAGGAGGTAATAAAATGAAGGAGGAAAAAATAAATTACAAAACCATTCCCAATCGTCTCAGAAAATTTCGGAAGATGAGCGGTTACTCGCAAAAGCAAGTTGCGTTCTTCTTGGGAGTAGAGAACGCCGGAATGATCTCTCGTTGGGAAAATGGTTCGCGCTTTCCAAGCCCGGTTAATATTTTTCGTCTGGCAGCACTCTACCATACAATGGCAGACGCTTTGTATTTTGATCTTATCAAAGTGGTAAGAAGAGAGATTCAGGTTCGGCGAAACGAATTAGAAGCAAGGAGGAGATTATTGCCGGAGTAGGCAATATCCTGAATTTAATATACAGGGTAAAATAGAGCAGAGGCCGATAAATAAAGAAAACAGCCCCATGGCTCTATTTTACCCTGTGCAAAAAATTATGTTTCAAGAATCAGTCACCATATTGGCTATAAATCCGGGGACCAAATATGTAGGAATTGCAATCTTTCAAACTTCCGACCTTGTCTACTGGGGGATCAGGGTTCTTAAAGGTAAATGGTCGCAGGAAAAGATGAGAAATATAGAAACAGCCCTTCAGAATCATATAAACAAATATCATGTTAACCTGCTTGTTTTAAAGAAACTCCATTCTTCACGGAGTTCCAAGAATCTCAACTATCTTGTAAAATCAATCGAAAGGCTTGCAACGAAAAAGGGGATAGAACTCTCCTTCTATTCTCTGAACGATGTGAAAAAATTCTTGGCGGTTGGAATGAAAACAAATAAAATGGGTATTGCCGGAATTGTGACAGCTCGATATCCGTTTTTAATTCATGAGCTTGAGAAGGAAAAGAAACACAAGCATCCGTATTTTGTCCGGATGTTCGAGGCGATAGCGGCTGGGATTGTTACTTTTACCTACTTGGATCATAAGTAAATAATCAGAAAGAACAAGGAGCCTCCTATTCAGGAAGCCCCTTTTAACTTACACAAATCTGTAAAATGTTTTCAAATTTGCGATATTTGAATACGCAATGTCCCGCTTATCGCCGAACCACTGGAATGTTATCCGGTCACAGTTGGATAAAAGCTGATACTGCTTAACCGACAGGTAAGGAAGCCCGAAATTACACACAGCCTGTTTTCCGCTATCAATCATCTTCAAGCAGGTGAACATACCTTCTGTAATCCAGACTTCCTCGGTGGGGCCAATATTGTGGTAATTATAAAGGTACAGTTCCGGGTTAAAAGATTGGTGAAACTTTTTTGTCCCGTCCGGTTTTAACCCGAAATAGGCAACTCTTAACCCGTGTTCATTATGAACAGTAAAGGCGATTGTCCCGGAAAGCATGGTTTTGCCTTTCGGTTTTCCGACTCCTAACCTTTTACAGAGTTCTTGGTTAAGTTCTCGCTTCTCCATTTCAACGCACCATTCCAGAGTATAGTTAAGGTTTAACTCTTCCTCGATGGGCTTCTGGGGGATTGAAGTCTTTTCAATCAGGTCTTTGTACTCGATTCCCTTCATCTCTTTAGCCAGTCTAAAGATGTTATTTCCAACTTTGCAAGTAGGGCAAAAGATGATGTTCTTTTTTTCTCCATGGTAACGAATTACTGAATCGTGTCCACAAAGAGAGGTGAAATGGAAATAAGAACCGTCTCTTTTGACTTCAAGCCCTAAAACTGCAAGGGCTTTTTCCGTGTCTACTGTTTGAAGTGCTTCGATATATTTCATAAGTCCTCCGTTAGAGTACCCAATGAAAATCACCAATGTTTTAGAGGATTGTTTGTAAACTGTTGTTAAAAGCGCGCCTGCCGTGACTCGAACACGGAACCTACGGATTAGAAGTCCGTTGCTCTATCCAAATTGAGCTACAGGCGCAAATTGAGTTATTTCAAATACTTACAAAGCTTATTTTTATCAAAATTTATTTTTTTAGCTATAGACCGGCTAAAATTCATTAACATATTATCTTTTAACATATTTCTATCAGATAAAAAAGAGGCTTTTTAAGCCTCCAAGGGAGTGTCTGCAAATATAGTTGAGTGGTTTTTAATGAGAGAAGATGTTGCAAAATTTCTTCATGAACTTGAGGTTTTCTGTGATCATGTACAGCAGAAGATGCCCAAAGTACCATAGTAAGCTTCTTTTCAAGTACCGCGTTGGTTCCAAGAGTTTCCATTATTTTATCAAAGATGGTAAAAAAATAGGGCTTCCAAGGTTTGCGATAAATAGATATCCTTGGGAAACAGGCAACGTTCCATCGGCAATTACCCTGGGCCTGTCCGCGAAAGCGGGCCTGTCCGCGGAAGCGGGAAAACACTCGAGGGCAGGCGGTCTGAATTTTAGAAACCAGTTTTAAAAGTGAACCCGTCCGGTAAAATAGTTCTGGCGGACAAAATCGTGCGAAGCAGCGTCCTTGTTGACTTTACAGATATTTCTGAAATCGTTAACACTGTGTTAACGATTTCCTTTGTTGTCATCTAATTCCATTTCTAAATCAAAGCGCTATCTTCGTTGGCTTCGTCATCAGTCTCCTCGACGTGCTGGTAGCACGCCTACGTCGCTTCTTCCTTGCCGCCTTGATTTCATCTTTGATTTAGAAATGGAATAATACCCCTTTTTTTTCTTAAATCCAAATGTTGAAGCATGAAAACAAATCTAAAATTCCAATGTTGAACTTTTCCTGCCTTCAACAGGATTAATACCAAGTTGCATTCAAAAGCAGACCGAGGCGTCGACAAGGAGCCGACGCAGGCGTACACAAAAGTACGTCGAGGAAAGCGACGAGGAGACAACGAAGGTATGCGAATGAAGGCAACTTGGTATAAGCCATTCCAACCTCACAAATCATTATAGGTATTTACGCCCTTCCCCGTCCCACGTCTTTTAACCGTAGGACGTTCGCCCCGCTGATGGCAGGACTGGGAGGTCCGCTCACTTGCATTTGCTGGGACGTCCGCTTCGCTTGGACGTAACTGCCTTTATTCCACCTTCTATCAGTTTTGCCTTTTCGTCCCACGTCCGAAGGAGCCGGGTACCCACAAAGTGGGTGTTGACTGAACGTCCTACGGTCTTTACCTCGTCC
>Ga0074195_1003767_pt1 | contig 13615 bp, 12 predicted proteins | sample EPASupsiteHSE623_FD_64525 | JGI IMG/M metagenome (GOLD analysis project Ga0074195, IMG submission 64525) | Bioremediated contaminated groundwater from EPA Superfund site, New Mexico - Sample HSE6-23 | ecosystem: Environmental > Aquatic > Deep subsurface > Groundwater > Contaminated ...
CGGGGGGGGGGGGGTGGGGGGGGGCGCGCCGGGGAACCGGGCGCCCGCCGATATATTTGCGCAGGCCCTCTTCGAGATTCGTTATCGGATCGCGCGGAAAGGCGGCGATATCGGTCACCGGAAAGAAATTGCGCGCGCCGGTCGAGAAGAATATCCCCTCCAGTCCCCCCGATGCGCCGTAGAGTTTGATGAGGGCGCCGTTGCAGGAACGGTAGATGGTGTTGACGATGGCGCCGGAGGCACGGTCGGCAAGGAGCGTCGCGGCCGCCGTCAGCTCCGAAAGATGCATTACGGCTGACCGTTGAAGAGCGACTCGATGCGGATATTGCCCGATGCATTGCGGGCCCTGCCGCGCGACCACATGCGGAGCTTCTTTATCTGTTCCTCGTAGGTGACCGCCAACGGCACGGTGCGCCGCAGGACCTCTTCGAGCGTCTTCTGCGTCAGTTCGCGGCCCTTGGCGTAGTCGGCGACCAGCCCGTCGACCACGATCTGCTCCAGTTCGGCGCCCGAGAAGTGTTCAGCCGTCGCCGCGAGTTTGGCGAGGTCGTACTTCTTCGGGTCGCGGTGACGCCGCTCGAGGTGGATGCGCAGGATCTCTTCGCGTTCGTCGGCCGCCGGCAGATCGATGAAAAATATCTCGTCGAACCGGCCTTTGCGCAGGAGTTCGGGCGGCAGGACCTCGACATTGTTGGCGGTCGCCACGAGGAAGACCGGCCGCGTTTTTTCCTGCATCCAGGTCATCAGCCAGCCCAGCACGCGCCGTATCTCGGCCGACTGGTCCTCTTGAAAGAGCGCCTTTTCTATCTCGTCGATCCACAGGACTATCGGGGCGAAGGCCTCGGCCACCGACATCGCCTCCTTGATGAGCTCCTCGACGCTCGATCCCTGCCGGAAGAGGTTGACGAAGTCAAGCCGGACCAGCGGGAAGTTCCAGATGTTCGCAATGGTCTTCGAGGTCAGGCTTTTACCGCACCCCTGTACGCCGAGCATCAGCATCCCCTTGGGCATCGGGATGCCGAAGGCGCGCGCCTTGTCGGAAAAGTTGCCGCGACGCTCGATGATCCAGGTCTTGAGTTCGGCAAGGCCGCCGATGTCGCCGATGCCGCCGTCCACCTTCATCACTTCGAGAACGGTGTTGCGCGAAAGGAGATTACGCTTGTTGTCGAGCAGATATTCGACCGCCGCCGCTTCGGGCATCATGGCCATCGCCGCAAGCAACGTCTCGATACGCAGATAGGGGAAGCCGTGGATGTTCTCGGTGATGATCGCCTTCGCTTCGGCGGAGAACGGAAGCACCGCGATGGCCGCATCGAAGGCATGGTAGCCCTCCGCCTCCTCTTCGATGACGGCATAGCGCATGAGTACCGCCGGGAGCGTCAGCTCGCGGCAGAAGAAGGTGACCGGCGCGGTCGCTACGAAGATCGCCTCGAGAAGCCGGAGCGCCCGCATCTCGTCGGTGAAGAAATGTTCGGCATAGGGAAGCGCCACCGGCTCGCCCGACCGGATGGTCTCGACGATATGGCCGAAAAAGCGTTCGGCGTCGCCGGAACTCCAGTCTATCCGCCCCTCGACATGACGGGCGCTGAAGAAGGGGTCGTTACAGCGGATTATGCGGAACATGGGACCCTCCCTGATGGTACGGAGCCGATTATAGCCGAAATATCACCGGATGGCAAATAGAGCGGTGAAAAGAGATCAAAATCTTGAGAAACGGGCGGCGGCAAGTAATATCCCGCCGATATGTTCGTGATGGAGGAGATGATGGCGAACTGGACGATGGACACGGCGCGCGCGACCTTTCTGAACTACTTCAAGGAACGGGGACACACGATAGTGGCGAGCTCGCCGCTCCTGCCCGCCGAGGATAAGACGCTGCTGTTCACCAACGCCGGGATGAACCAGTTCAAGAATCTCTTCCTCGGGCAGGAAAAACGGTCCTATACCCGCGCCGTCACCGCGCAGAAATGCGTCCGGGCCGGCGGCAAACACAACGACCTCGAGAATGTCGGCTTCACGGCGCGCCACCACACCTTCTTCGAGATGCTCGGCAACTTCTCCTTCGGCGATTACTTCAAGAAGGAGGCGATCGCCTTCGCGTGGGAACTGGTGACCGACAAAAAATACTACGGGCTCGACAAGAACCGCCTCTATGTCACCATCTACAAAGACGACGACGAGGCCTTCGAGATATGGAACAAACAGGAGAAAGTCCCGGCCGAGCGCATCTTCCGGCTCGGCGAGAAGGACAATTTCTGGTCGATGGGCGACACCGGCCCGTGCGGCCCGTGCAGCGAGATACACTACGACATGTGGGACAACTACACCGCACGCGAACATTTCACGGGGAACGAGCCCGACTGGGATTGCGGCCGTTTTGTCGAGATATGGAACCTCGTCTTCATGCAGTTCGACCGCGACGCGGCGGGGACGCTAACGCCGCTCCCGAAACCCTCGATAGACACCGGCATGGGACTGGAACGGATCACCGCGGCGCTCTGCGGGGTCGCCACCAACTACGACACCGACCTTTTCGCGAAGCTCATCGCGGCGCTCAAAGAGATGCGCGGCGGGGCCATCGACCCGGCGCAGGAGGCGAGCTGGCGGGTCATCGCCGACCACGCCCGGGCGACCAGTTTCCTTATCGCCGATTCGATCACGCCGTCGAACGAGGGGCGCGGTTACGTTCTGCGCCGCATCATGCGCCGCGCGATACGGCACGGCCACAAACTCGGCTTCACCGAACTGTTCTTCCATAAAGCCTGCGACATCGTCATCACCCTCATGGGGCCGCACTACGGCGAACTCAAGAACCAGCGCGAGATGATACTCGCCATCGCCTCGGAAGAGGAAAAACGGTTCCGCCAGACGCTCGACAAGGGACTCGCGCTGCTGAACGACGGCGTCGCGGCGGCACGAAAGGCGAAGGTGAAAACGCTCCCGGGCGATCTGGTCTTCAAACTCTACGATACCTACGGTTTCCCGCCCGACCTCACCCAGACGATACTGGCCGAACAAGGGTTCTCCTACGATACCGCCGGCTATGATGCGGCGATGAAAGAACAGCAGGAGCGCGGCAAGGCGAGCTGGAGCGGCGGCAGCGAGGAGAAGAAACTCGCGGCGGCGAAAAGCCTGCATGACGACGGCATCGGCGAGACGAAGTTCGAAGGCTACGATAAAAGCGAGATGACGGGCGAATTGCTGGCGCTGTTCAACGGCGAACTCGACCGGGTCGACTCGGTCCGATCCGGCGGCACCGCCTACGCGATACTGAGTCCGCTCCTGTTCTACGCCGAATCGGGCGGTCAGGTGGGCGACAAGGGGACGCTGGAAAAGGATGGCGCGGTGGTCGCGACGGTGACCGACTGCGTGAAGTTGGGAGAATACCGCGCGGCGGTGGTCAGTGCGCAGGGCGATATCGTCGTCGGGACGCGGCTCACCCAGAAACTCGAAGAGGAGCGGAGAGGGGCGATACGGCGCAACCATTCGGCGACCCATCTGCTCCATCTCGCGCTTAAAAAGGCGCTCGGCGACCACGCCCATCAGTCGGGATCGCTGGTGACGCAGGAGCGGCTCCGGTTCGACTTCGCCCACTTCAAGGCGGTGAGCCCCGATGAACTGCGGGCGATAGAACTGGAGGTCAACCGCCTCATCCAGCAGAACTACAAGACCTGCACCGAGATAAAGGCCATCGAAGAGGCGAAGAAAGAGGGGGCGATGGCGCTGTTCGGCGAGAAGTACGGCGAAGAGGTGCGGGTCGTTTCGATGGGCGAATCGAAGGAGCTCTGCGGCGGCACCCATGTCGAGCGGACCGGCGAGATCGGCTCGTTCAAGATACTGAAAGAGGAAGGTATCGCCGCCGGGGTCCGCCGTATCGAGGCGGTGACCGGCATGGCGGCGGTGCGGCTGGCACAGGAACTCGAACGGCTGGTCGCGCAGGCGGCCGAGGTGGCGGGCGGCGAGAAAGGCCAACTCGTGGCGGTGCTCGAGAAACAGCGCGACGAACGCAAGACGCTTCAGAAACGGATAGAGGAACTCGAAGGAAAACTCTCGGCGCTCGAGGCGAAGGATATGAAACCGGCCGTCGTCAAGGAGGGCGTCGCGGTCTACATCCTCGACACCGGCAAAGGGCGTTCCGAGGTGATACAGCTCTCCGACAGCCTCAAGGGATCGGTCTCCGACGGCCTGTTCATCCTGACCGGCGTCGACGCCGGGGCGGCGGTCGCCGTCATATCGGCCTCCGGCAAAGGAAAGGAGCGCTACGATTGCGGCAAACTGCTCAAGGAATTGCTCGCCGAATTCGGCGGACGGGGCGGCGGCAAGAAGGATATGGCGCAGGGCGGCGCTCCGCAGATAGACTTCGCCCGCTGGCAGAAAAAGTCACTGGAACTCGTCGGCTGAATCGGGCCGGTCAGACCTTGACCGGGATGTGCATCATCACGATAACGAACCCTTTGTCCTCGCTGATCGAACGGAGGATATTGTTCTGTTCGAGCGTTTTGTTGAGGGTCGGCACGTTGACACGGGTGATGTGCTGCTTGTCGGTACCGGCCAGTATCTTCTCGAGCGTGTCGCTGTCAACCCCGCCCGACAGGCCGATCTCGAAGAGGATGCCGCCCTCGTCGTGTTGAGTGCGGAAGAGTATCTTGCGCGGGTCCTCGTTCTTGAGGAAGTGCATCGCCAGATAGATATGGGCATCGACGATATAGCTGAAGTCGCGGTAGATGCCGTGGATGACCGGCAGATTCTCGGCCAGATCGACCACCTTCTCGTAGTCGTGCTTGAATTCCATATCGGCTTCGAGGAAGGTGAGCTCGGCACGGATGATCTCGTTGAGCCCCATGTAATCGGGTTTTTCAACCTTATCCTGCGACGCCTTGGTCGATATGTTGGAAACGATGCCGTTTATCGATTCGGCCGCCTTGTGGATACGGTCGGTGGTCTTGCGCAGCCGCTCCACCAGCATCTCGTCCGGATACTTCGAGGCAAGCGAGTTCATGACATTCTCGACCAGTTCGTGGCTCAGCATGATGGTGTTGAGCGGCGAATTGATGTTATGCGCGATACCTTCGGTGAGATGCGTTATCGACATCATCTTCTCCTGTTCCGATATGATGTCGTCGAACTCGTGCTCCTTGCCGATGAGTTCGTTGCGTTCAAGATAGACGGCGACCAGCGAGAAGTACATCTCAAGAAGCGTCAGATTCTTCACGATGAGACCGGAATCCCTGCGGGTCGCGATAAAAGCGACGCCGCGCACATCTTTGTGGAACCGGATGGGAAAGCCGAAACAGTCGGCGCCGTGACCGCAGGAAAGGAATTCGGCGACCGGCTGCGGCACCACCTGCCGGTCGAGCCGGGCGAACCGTTCGTTGGTGAGCATCGCCGTAAGCTGCCGGTTGAAGACCGCCTGACCGAACAACTTCTTAAGCGGCGCACGCGCCTCCTCGGGGACCACCGAGGTCCCGACGATCGCCACTGCTCCCTTCGCGTCGTTGAGAATGAGCACGGCGCGGTCGGCCTCCGATGCCTTGAGCGACTCGTCGGCGATGAGCTCGAGGACCCCCAGCGGACTGTCCATGAACCAGACCGTCTTGTTGAGGGCGATGACATTCTCGTAATCGCGCCGCAGCTTGTCGAGATCGGCATTGGCCCGTTTTTGCGTGTTGAAGGCCTCTTCCAGCTTCTGGTGTTTGGCGAACAGTATCTCTTTCTCGCGGGCAAGCAGTGCATCCTTGGTCGTTATCTCGGCCTGAAGACGCTGGATGATCTGCGGCAGATCGCGCGTCTGTTTCTCCATCTCGGCGTGTTCGTAATAGACACTGCGGGCGGCGATGATGAGCAGCAATGCGGTGATGAGGGCGACCGTCGCGACCACGATGGTGGCGATCTTGTGGAGATCGGCCGCCGACAGCTGCGACCAGTCGACCGACACGAAACTCACGATCGCCGAAACGGCGAATGCGATGAACGCCGTCCAGAATATCGTAAGGAGGATTTTTCTGTACTTCATAGACGCTCCCGATAAGATAGAACCGCTATGTATGGTAACGGAAACAACGGCCCGATGCAAATAAAAACGCTGATTATATGGCTGGCGATGACCGGTTCGGCACTTGCGATGAATCTGGTCCGGTTCCCTCATCGCCACATCGTCTTTCCGCTCCTCCTCCTTTTTCTGCCCTTCTTCGCCGGTCAGACCGCGCTCCTATACAGCCGTTTGATCTGGCCGAAGAGCGGCCTGCGTACCCTGCTCTGGCTTTCAGCCGCCATCGTCATCCTCTTCCCTCCGGGATTTTTCTTCTATCATCTTGTGTGGTTGGATGCGACCTTTATCACCCCGTCATTAACTGCGGTCCAGAGTGCCGTGCTGAAAAGTCTGATGCTCGCCGTCACCGCGGCGATCCCCGAAGAGTTCTTCTTCCGCGGCTGGCTGCAGGAGACGGCGCTTGCCCGGTACGAAAAGCCGGCGATCTTTTTCATCACCCGCAAGAACCTCTTCACCAGCGCCCTGTTCGGCATTGCTCACGCCGTCGCGTTCCTCAATCCGCTCTCGGCCGCCACCTTTTTTCCTTCCCTTCTTTTTGGTTGGCTGACCGAACGGAGCGGCGGCAGTATCGTCCCGGCGGTCATCCTTCACGCGGTATCGAATCTCGTTCTGTTCATCCTGCTCTCTTTCATCGGTTGAATTAATTGCAAAAGGGGGCTCTTTCTGCTAGAGTCGCCGCGTTATTAGCTACGAGGGGAGTTAACCTCATGAAAAATTTCGTGTGTATCGTCGTCGCGGTCGCGGCGCTTATGTTCTCCTGCCAGAAGGGCGGCGAACCGGTCAAGAAAGAAATGACCAAGGAAGATCTCAAGACCCAGATGGACAAGGTCAGCTACGGCATCGGCCTCGATATGGGCAAGAATTTCAAGAAGAACGATATGGCGGTCAACCTTGATCTGTTCGTCAAGGGGATCAAGGACGGCCTTGCCGGCACCGGCTATCTCATGAACGATGATGAATTCCGTACCGCGATGCAGGAATTCCAGCAGGACATGATGAAGAAGATGCAGGAAGGCAACACCAAGAAGGCGGCCGAGAATCGTGAGAAAGGAAAGAAGTTCCTTGAAGACAACGCGAAACGCCCCGGCGTTAAGGTCACCCAGAGCGGCCTGCAGTATGAAGTGGTGAAAGAAGGCACCGGCGCCCAGCCGAAACCGGAAGAGACCGTCACGGTCCACTATGTCGGCACCCTGACCGACGGCACCGAGTTCGACAGCTCCATCAAGCGCGGCGAACCGGCGAAATTCCAGCTCAACCGCGTCATCCCCGGCTGGACCGAAGGCGTTGCGTTGATGAAGGTCGGCGCGAAGTACCGCTTCGTCATCCCCGACAATCTGGCCTATGGCGAACGTCAGATGGGCGACAAGATAGTTCCCGGCTCGGTCCTCGTGTTCGAGGTCGAACTGCTCGGCGTCGAGAAGACCCCCGAAGGCGCCGCCGGCCCGAAACCGATGCCCAAACCGCTCAAGAAGTAAGTCTTTTCAGAAAGATACTTTCTAGAAATTCCTAGAACAGATACTTTATCGCGACGAATCCCAGAATGATCAGTACCACAAAAGCGGCTGAAAGCAGATTGAAATACTTGTCGATGAACTTCTTTATCGGTTCGCCGAAGAAGAAGATAAGGGTGCTGACGATGAAGAACCGCGCCGACCGCGATATGACCGATGCAAGGACGAACATCGGGAAATTCATCCCGAACACGCCGCTGGCGATGGTGAAGACCTTGTACGGAATGGGAGTGAACCCGGCGATGAGGACCGCCGCGAACCCGTACTCGTTGTACATCGTCTGCACCTTGGCGAATATCTCGGGAGTGAAGCCGGGGATGTAGGAGAAGAAGAAACCCGACAGTCCGCTCCACAGCGCCATGCCGATGAAATAGCCGAACATCCCGCCGAGCACCGAAGCGATTGAGCAGACGAGGGCGAAGTAGAACGATTTTTTCGGTTTGCCCATGTTGAGTGCGATGAGCAGCACATCGGGCGGCACCGGGAAGAAACTCGATTCGGCGAACGAAAGGGTAGCGAGCGCCGGAGTGCCGTAGGGGGTCTCGGCCCAGTGAAGGACCCAATCATAGAGGCGTCGGACGATGTTCTTTTTCTGCGGAGTGGTTGGTTCGCTCATCTCTTTTTCCTCAATTTGGCGAGTGTTTTTTCATCGGTGAAATGGACCGAGAGCGGCGTTATCGACACCGCCCCGTCACGCATCGCGTTGCAATCGCTCCCCGGTATATCCTCAAAACCGAGCTGATCGCCGCCGATCCAGTAATAGGGACGGCCGCGCGGATCCTCCCGTTGTATGATCTGGCCCCCGTAGTTACGCTTGCCGAGGCTGGTCCAGCGGATGGCGGGCCGTTTTTTGAACAGCGCCGAGACCGGAATGTTCACATTGAACAGGCGCGGCGTTTCATAGAGATCTCGGCCGACGAAAGCCGACTCCATGAACGGCAGTACCCGTGAAACGAGAAGTTCCGCCGCCGTATCGAAGTGTTTCCGGTCATAATCATTCTTGTCGGCAAAGTAGAGCGAGACGGCGATGCTCGTCACGTTGTGGTAGAATCCTTCGAGCGCGGCGCAAACGGTGCCGCTGTAGGTGAGGTCGTGGGCGAGATTGCCGCCGAGGTTGATACCCGACAGGACCAGATCGGGCCGATCTCCCAGAGGCGCGTCGAGATAGAGTATCACCGCGTCGGCGGGCGTCCCGTGGACCGCGAAGCGGCGATCGGTAAGCTTGCGTGCCCGAAGCGGGTCATGCAATGTTATCGAGTGGCCGCACCCGCTTTTTTCATGGAGCGGCGCCGAGACGATGTGCGCGACACCCGCTGCAGAAAGGCGGTTCTCCAGAGCAACTATGCCGGGAGCATGGATACCGTCGTCGTTGGTGATGAGTATGAGATCGGATACGGTCATGAAAAAATGGTCGGGATGACTGGATTCGAACCAGCGACCACTTGAACCCCATTCAAGTGCGCTACCCAGGCTGCGCTACATCCCGACCTGTTCAAAACGCCCGGTTAGGACTTCTTGTTGTTCAGGCGCTCCTTGAGGACCTGGCTGTGGTGGAACGATACCACCTTCCGCTCGCCGATGGTCATGGCATCGCCGGTCTGGGGGTTGCGTCCCTTGCGCTGACGCTTCTGCTTTATCACGAATTTACCGAAGCCGGAGACCTGAATGTCGCCATCCTTCGTAAGGCCGCTTTTCAGTTCCTCGAAGAACAGGTCGACCAGTTCGGCCGCCTTCTTCTTGTCTACCTTCATGTGTTCGTAGGCCATCTCAGCCAATTCGACCTTCGTAATGCTCATAGTTCCCCCCTATGGTTATGCCGCTGCCTTAGCCGTTTCAACGATCTTGTCGAACGCCTTGGGATCCTCCATCGCCATGTGGGCGAGGAGTTTCCGATCGATCTCCACCTTTGCCTTGTTAAGCAGGTTCATGAAGACGCTGTAGGAAAGCCCGCGTTCACGGACCGCCGCGTTGATCCGCATGATCCAGAGGGCGCGGAAATCGCGTTTCTTAAGCTTTCTGCTGACGTAGTTGAACGCCCAGCCACGCTCCACCGTTTCGCGGGCGACCTTGAATGTCCTGGCCCGACGGGAATAATTGCCCCGTGCGGCCTTGAGTATCTCTTTTCTCCGTCTACGGGCCTTGAATCCTTTTTTGACGCGCATTCTCTATCTCCTTCTTACAGATGCGGAAGCATTCTCTGGACCTGTTTCACACTGCCCGGGTCCACCGCGACATCCTGACGCAGGTTCCGTTTCCGTTTTTTCGATTTCTTGGTAAGGATATGGCTTTTGCAGGCATGCCATCTCATCAGTTTGCCGGTCCCCGATTTCTTGAACCGTTTCGAGGCGGCCTTAACGGTCTTCATTTTCACCATGCGAATCTCCTTTCCTCAATTCTTGGATGACAGCATGACCGTCATCCGTCTATTCTTGATGATGGTATCTTTCTCTATCTGCATCGCCTCTTCGCCGCCCAACTCGGTGATGATGAAGTTGATGTTGGCAAGCGCATTGTCGACGAACATCGTTTCGCGGCCGCGGAAGAAAACGGTGAGCTTCACCTTGCACCCTTCGGCAAGGAACTCTTTGGCCTGCCGCACCTTGACCATAAGATCATGGGTATCGGTATTGGGACGTATCTTAAGCTCCTTGACCTCGATGACGGTCTGTTTCTTCTTGACCTCTTTCGCCTTCTTTTTCATCATATAGAGGTGCTTGCCGAAATCCATGATCTTACAGACCGGCGGCACGGTGTTCGGAGAGACGCAGACCAGATCAAGACCGAAACCGATCGCCCTATCGATCGCGTCGCGCTTGGCGAGGACGCCGAGCATCTCCCCCTCGGGCGAGATGACGCGCATCTCACGGAACGGAATGAACTCGTTGACAAAGCTGTCGGGATTTTTTTCGGGGGCGATCGTCATCAGAAGTACTGTCCTCCACGGTTCTCACGGTTAACCTGTTCCAGGAAAGCATCAAGCCGCATCTCGACCTGCTCTCCGCTCCTCGTCCGCACCGACAACGTCTCCAGCGACTCTTCTTTGTCACCGACGACGACGATATACGGCGTCTTTTCGACCACCCACTCCCGGACCTTATAGCCCGTCTTCTCGTTGCGGCGGTCGACGAGAACGCGGATATTACTGGCTTTCAGCTGTTTTTCAAGTTTTTCGGCGATGTCGTGATGACGGTCGGTCACCGGCACCAGTACCACCTGTGTCGGGGCGAGCCAGACCGGGAAGGCCCCCTTGAAGTGTTCGATGAGGACTCCGAAGAACCGCTCAAGCGATCCCATCAGCGCGCGATGGAGCATGATAGGGCGATGTTCGGCGTTGTCGCTACCGACATAGGTAAGGTCGAACCGTTCGGGCAGATTGAAGTCGACCTGTATGGTCGAGAGCTGCCATTCGCGGCCGATGGCGTCGGTCACCGCGATGTCTATCTTCGGACCGTAGAAGGCGCCGTCGCCCGGATTTATCTGGTAGGGAAGACCCGACCGTTTGAGCGCCGCTTCGAGCGCCGTCTCGGCCTTGTCCCATACCGCGATGTCGCCGACCAGTTTCTTTTCGGGACGGGTCGAAAGGTAAACCTTGAACTTCTCGAAGTCGTAGGCGCGCAGGATGTGGAGCGAGAAATCGAGCACGCGGCTGATCTCTTCGTCCAACTGATCGAGCCGGCAGAACAGGTGGGCATCGTCCTGCGTGAAGCCACGGACCCGTTTAAGGCCGTTGAGCGCCCCCGACAACTCATACCGGTACACCGTGCCGAGTTCGGCCCAGCGGATCGGGAACTCGCGGTAGCTCCACTTTTTCCTTTTGTATATCTCTATATGGAAAGGACAGTTCATCGGTTTGACATAATAGTTCTCGCCGTCGATATCCATCGGGCTGTACATCCCATCTTTGTAAAAAGAGAGATGTCCGCTGGTCTCCCAGAGGTACGACCGGCCGATGTGGGGCGTATAGACGATCTCGTAGCCGTTGCGGTAGTGCTCCTTGCGCCAGAAATTCTCGATGATGGTGCGGATGACTCCGCCTTTGGGGGTCCAGAGGGCGAGTCCCATACCGATGTCCTCGGTCATCGTGAACAGATCGAGTTCGGGACCGATCTTGCGGTGGTCGCGTTCGCGCGCCTCTTCGATGAGTTTGAGATGTTCGTCGAGTTGTTTCTTGTCGGCGAAGGCGGTACCGTAGATACGCTGAAGCATCTTGTTCTTCGAATCGCCGCGCCAGTAGGCCCCGGCGACCGAGAGCAGTTTGTGCGCCTTCACAAATCCGGTATCAGGAAGATGCGGACCGCGGCAGAGATCGGTGAAATTGCCGTGGGTATAGAGCGAGACGACCTGCGCACCGAGATCCTCGATGATCTCCACCTTGTAGTTCTCGCCGAGGTCGCGGAACATCTTTATCGCCTCCATCGCCGGTATCTCGCGACGGACAAAAGGAAGTTTCGCCTTGATGATCTCGGCCATCTTCGCCTCGATCTTTTCAAGATCCTCGGCAGTAAAGGGATGTTTCGCATCGAAGTCGTAGTAGAAACCTGATTCGATGGCGGGCCCGATGGTCACCTTGGTACCGGGGAACAGCTGGGTCACCGCATCGGCCATGATATGCGAAGCGGAATGACGAATGATCTCAAGTCCCTCGGGGGAAGAAGCGGTCACGACGACCAGCGTTCCTTCTTCGACCGGGGTCGAAACATCCTTCATCGCGTCATTGATCTTTACGGCCAGCGCGTTCTTGGCGAGCCCCTGCCCGATCTCGCGGGCAATAAAGTCGCGCCAGCTCTCGCCGTCACGCGCCTCTTTTTTCGATCCATCGGGAAGTATGATCATCATGGCAAAAACTCAAAGATAAAAAAAAAGATATGGTAGGCCCGAGAGGGTTCGAACCTCTGACCCCTGCTACGTCAAAGCAGTGCTCTCCCAATTGAGCTACGAGCCCACCTATCCAAAACAAGCAGGCGGAGTTATAGCCGAAAGTTCATGCTTGTCAAACATTTTTTTTCCTTTCCCCGAAAAACATGCTACAAAACGGTGTTCGTGCGTATGGTTCACATATTTGAGAGAGGCAATCATGGGAAAGACATTCGCTGAAAAGATCTTTTCGCTGAAGACGGGGAAAGACCTGCACGCCGGCGCCATCGTGATGGTGAAGCCCGACTATGTGCTCACCCACGACAACTCGTCGGCCATCCTGAGCACCTTCAAGAAGATGGGGGGAAAGAAGGTCGCCGATCCGAAACAATTACTCATCGTGCTCGATCACATCGTCCCGGCCAATGATGAAAAAGCGGCCACCAACAATCAGAAAACGCGCCAGTTCGTCGCCGAACAGAAACTGCCCCATTTCTATGAGGGCGGCCGCGGCATCTGCCATCAGGTCGCGGTCGAAGAGGGCTTCGCGCGGCCCGGCGCCTTCATCGCCGGCAGCGATTCGCACACTACCACCTACGGCGCGCTCGGCGCCTTCTCCACCGGCATCGGCCGCAGCGAAGCGGCCGGCATCTGGGCGACCGGCGAGATATGGCTCAAGGTCCCCGAATCGATGAAGGTGGTGCTCAAAGGCAAACCGAAGAAATGGGTGACGGCCAAGGATGTGGTGCTCCACATCGCCGGAAAGATCGGCGCCGACGGCGCGCTCTACTACTCAATGGAATTCTCGGGCGATTATATCGATAACTGCTCCATCGCCGACCGGCTCGTCTTCACCAACATGTCGGTAGAGCTCGGCGCGAAGAACGGCTGGATGGCGCCCGACAAAAAGACGTTCGACTACCTCGCGGCGCACGGCGTGAAAAAAGAAGAGTGTACCGTCATCCTTCCCGACGCCGACGCGGTCTACGCCGAAACGCTCGAGATCGATGTGGCCACGATAGAGCCGCTCGTCGCGGCGCCCCACTCGGTCGATATGGTCAAGACGGTCGCCGAATCGACGGCGGTCAAGGCCGATCAGGTGCTCATCGGCACCTGCACCAACGGCCGTATCGAGGATCTCCGGCAGGCGGCCGAGATACTCAAGGGTCGCAAGGTCGCCAAGGGAACGCGTCTGCTCGTC
>Ga0074195_1003768_pt1 | contig 13615 bp, 14 predicted proteins | sample EPASupsiteHSE623_FD_64525 | JGI IMG/M metagenome (GOLD analysis project Ga0074195, IMG submission 64525) | Bioremediated contaminated groundwater from EPA Superfund site, New Mexico - Sample HSE6-23 | ecosystem: Environmental > Aquatic > Deep subsurface > Groundwater > Contaminated ...
CATGTTCTCGCGCTTCTGGCAGACGAAGATGAAGTCCTCCATCGCGGAAGCCGAGATTTCGACCCCGTAGAGTATTCCCTTCTTTCCGATGACATCTGAGACGAAGCTTGAAGTGATTCCGTTCGCAGCACCCAGGTAAAGCACCGACGAGCCGGGCTTGATTGGAAGATTTTTCAGGTTCTTGACTATGGCTGCAGCAAGCTTGCTCCTTGAAGGCTCCCAGAATCGATATTCCTCGCCGGCAACCGTGATAACGCGCTCGTCCGAGACGCGGAAGCCCTTGACTAAGTTCTTGGTTGCAAGGAAGCGCCTTCCGGCAGGGTCGAACGCCCAGTAGATGCCGCCGAATTTCTTGTCCTGCTCGATGTGGAAGTTTGCCATGAAAATCAAAACCTTGAGTTGTTTCTTTTCTATAGAAGTGTTACCTTGAAATCCGGTACCGAAAGCAAGAGCGCCTTCTTGTGCATCAGCGTCCCGGTTTTTGCGATGATTGTGTCCCCGAGCTTCTCGGTAAGGTGGGTCTCGTGCACGTGGCCGCAAATCACGACCGAGGGCTTCTTTGCAAGAATGAACTCGCGGACCGACCGGCTTCCCACGTGGTTGCCGTGGCCTGTCATATCGGATGCGGTGTCGCGCGGAGGGGTGTGGCTTACAAGCACGAACTTGTTGTTGGGAACCTTCAGCTCGGCAAGCTTGCGCTCAATAGTCTCCTCAGTATACTCGCAAACGGTGTTGAACGGGGTCGGGCTGCTTCCGCCAAGGCCGAAAAACGAGATTCCGCCAATCCCCACCTTCTTTCCCGCAAGGTCGCGTCCGGTCTCCTCGAAGAAATCCTGCACGGTCTCCGGGTCGTTGTTGCCGTGGACTGCAAAGTAAGGTATCTTGGTCTTGTCAAGCTCGTCGAAAAGGTCCTCTGCGAACGCGACGCTCCCGCAGGTCACGTCGCCTGCAAGGATTATCGCTTCCGGCCTGGTCTTTTTTGCAAACTCAAGCAGGAATTGCTTGGCTTGGATTTCGCCATGCAAGTCCGCTGCGCACAAAATGTTCATTTTCCTAAACGCCTTCGGCATCAGCCGGTGTAAAATTCGTCTAGGGTATTAGGCAGCCCAAGGTTTTTTAGCGGGAGTGCGGGGCGTTGCCGGTTTTTTTTGCCATTTCAACCAGGGCGTGCCTTAGCGCCTGTTCTGACGGCAGCTTGGTACCTTTTGGGTCTGCAAGCTCAAGCGCGTGCTTCTTTACCGCGTCCTTGTGCAGGATTATTCTCGGTTCCATTGTCGAATCCGGCTCCGAGAGCAGGAACGTCATGTTTTCGCACCAGGAATCAAGCGTCCCGTCGTGTTCTGACAGCGGTTTTTTGGAATCGGCAATCTGCTTTTCAATCTTTTTCAGTTTCCCGACGTTTTCATAGCGTTGAACCTGCCGCTGTACGTGGGCGCGTTCCTCGTGGAGTGAAAGCTCTGACAGGGGCTTGCGTTCAACAATGCGGATTGTGTGGGTTTCCAAAAAAGTCACCTAGACAGGAAAGATACTGGTGAGGTAAAATACCTTTTCCATTTTTCGCGCTTTCCCGCCCGGAATTATGAGAAGAAATCCGATTAATCGAACCGAGGTCTAGGAAGGTTTATATATCCTAATAGAATCATGATTGTATCGTGATTGATTCTCACGATTCGCGACACAATCGCAGGTAAGTATCAATCAAACCGAAAATAAAAAGGTACCGAACATGGCTTTGGAGGAAGGTTTATATATCCTAATAGAATCATGATTGTATCGTGATTGATTCTCACGATTCGCGACACAATCGCAGGTAAGTATCAATCAAACCGAAAATAAAAAGGTACCGAACATGGCTTTGGATCAAGGAATCGTAGGCGATTACCAGGCATTCAAGGAATCCATCAAGGACCCCGCCCTCACAACGGCGTATTACCTTTCGAAGATTTCGGATGAGAAGTCATCCTTCAACCTGGTGTTGAGGGAAATCAACGCCAAGCTGGACCGCCTCGCGTTCTTGGAACAGCGCGTGGCACAGCTTGAAGAGATGCTTGAAAAGAATTCGGTGGAAAAGGTCGCTGCTGCGGCGCCATCGTCCCACAAGGACGTCGTCGCGGACATCGACATGGAAATAATAGGATTCGTCAAGGAAGCGGGCAAGGTAATCGCCCAGGAAGTGGCCAACAAGTTCGGCTACAAAGGAAAGAACGCCGCGTGCGCGCGCCTCAACCGGCTCGCAACAGCGGGACTTCTTTCAAAGAAGCAGGCTGGAAGGAAAGTGTATTACCTTCCAATCGGGTAGCAATCCCGAACAAGTCGCGAACCAATCGCAACAAAATCAAGGAAAAATCAGGAAACAAATCACAAAGGAATCACAGGAAAAAACCGCAACAAACGGAATCGCAAAGGAATCACAGCAAATCACAGGAATCGCGCGTAATTGTGCTTAGGCACAGTTCAACCCACCCCCAATAAACATTCTGGGAGGGGCCTGCCAGCCCCTCCCCTCTAATTCTTTCCAATTCTCAAAACTAGCTTTACGTTTGAGTAGAATCAACTGATTTAAAGTAATTCAATCCTATTGAACTGTATGTGTTTGCGTTGCATTCAGAAATTTGCCGCTGCCAACAAAGACTCAATCCAGTTGGCTCTAGCAGTTATCGCACTCGTTTCTCTTGCGTATTTCGGATATCAGTTAACTCTTCTTGAACAACAGAATGCAAATCTTACAGAACAAGTTGAAATTGCACTGAATCAAACTATATTGATTCAAAATCAGACTAATGTTTTATGGCAAGAGTACCTAAAGCCGCCAAGTGTTGACGTATCGTTAGTGTTTCCATATTCGAAAAACTTGACGGATATTTATATCGATCCTGATAATTTTTCATTTACTGTTGATGAACGATCTCTGGTCTATTATTACTTCAATGTATCCATTGTCAATACCGGATACCGTTCAGTAGTATTGAGGAGTATTACGTTGGAGGTTCAACGACTCCCGAATGGTGCTTCAATTCTAATAGGCGAAAATGAATTTGTACGTGAACGTGCTGATATTGCTACTAATCCGAATACCGTTTTTCTTCCAGTTGGTGAAATGACGTATTATCCCATAAATACTAAGCCTGAGTTCTCTTCGTTAGCACTTCAGCCGGATGATTATTCTTTACTGGTTTCGGTTTATGATACACGTGGCTCCAAATTAGGTAGTTATCAGGAAACAGTTCGACTACATCCAAAGAAATGACGAACTTGTTATTGTGCCCTAATCTGTTACGTCTTTCTCGCCAGCCACTCTTCCACAACCGGCACAATCTTGGAAACGTCCTTTCCTTCAACTGATTTTGTTGCGGCCTTCTTGGCGATTTCCTTGGCGTTGAACGCGATGGAGAGGCCGGACTCTGCAAACATCGCCAAGTCGTTGCTGCCGTCGCCCACAGTCATCGTTCGCTCTTTCGGGATTCCAAGCTCCTGCTGGAGCTTGAACACAATCTGGCCCTTGTCAGCAACGCGAACGTCAACATCCCCGGTGAGCTTGCCGTTTGCCACCCTTAGGTGGTTGAAGATGAACTGGTCAACTGCCGAGAAGTCGCGCTTGCTTGCCGCGCGGGCTGCAACCGGGTTGAGCGAGGCGCTTGCGATGGCGATGTAGAACCCGTGCGACTTGAGGAACTCAAGGGTTGAAGCGGTGTTGGCCATGGGCTTGATGCGGTCGCCCAAGAGCATACAGTCCTGCACAGAAACTCCCTCAAGCAGTTCGCAGCGCTGGTGAAGCGCCTCGTCGAAGGGAATCTCCCCACTGACTGTCTGAAGGGTCATTTTGGAGACTATTGCGCCTACTCCGGCAATCTCGGCCAGCTCGTTGATGATTTCAGCGTCAATCAGGGTGGAGTCGAAGTCAAAGACTGCAAGATATTTGAATTTGCCATGTTCTGAAGCCATGAAAAGGATTAACCCTCCGTTGCCTCTTTTTCCCTACTGCCTCTTTGAAAACTTCGCCATCAAAAGCTCGCCGCGAGCGTGGTCAATCGAGGAGCGCACCATGTCCTGCTTCTGCTTGAGCGGGCCGATGATTGAGGTCGAGTATTTCAAAATCATCAAGTTGTCGTAGATGTCATTGAGCCTTCCAAAGTAATAGTTTGCCTCGTCTTCCTTGTCCTCCTTCAGGCAAATTTGTATCGCGCGGCGAAGCTCGCCAGCGCAGTCAGCAACGCCAGCCAAATAGGATGTGACTGGCATCGAAAGGTCCTCAGGCGAGGGCAGGTCCTGGTGATAGGAAACAGCAAGGAACGTCTTGATTTCGACGTATTCCTGGTAGCAGTGCTCGGTGATGTGGGAAAAGTCGTCATCGAATTGCCGGATTTCAAGGACCATCTTCTCAAGCTCGGCAAGTGTTGCGGAAAGCTCGACTTTCTCGCCGGTGTGGATGTCGCGGATTGCGCGCGCCGAGAGCCTGACGATTTCACGGCTCTGGATAAGCACCTTGTCCTGGCGCTTCTCCTTCTCGTCAAAAGTCGGTTTGAGTCCGCGGATGATTGCTGAAAAGTCTGCCATTTTGCCCACCTTCTTCTATAGCAATATTTATTGGTGCTAATGGTTAATGAATTAATAGGGGCTTTGGACACTTCGGCCTATTTTCACTGGTGATGCATTTTGGACAAGAAAGATTTTACCGTAATCTCCCTAGGGGGCTCACTTTTGTTCAAGGAAAACGGCGACATCGATGCCGAGTACGTCAAGTCCGCTGCTGCGTTGATTAGGAAGTTGCATCTGGACGGTTACAGGATTGCGGTTTCAGTTGGGGGCGGAAAGTTCTCGGCCCAGTACCAGGACATTGTCCGGAAGAACGGCACGCAGGTGATGGCCGACAAGATTGGCCAGATGATCAACCACGTCAACGCCACCCTCCTAATCTCGCTTCTAGGCGAGGATGTCGCCTACCCCAAGTCAATCACGGACTTGGCCGAGGTCCAGCTTGCGTCCAAGCTCAACCTCATCCCTGTTGGCGCGGGTTTTGTGGAGGGCGCAACTAGCGACCACTCCGCAGTAATCATCGCGGAGCGCCTCGGCGCCAAGCGCCTTTTGAACCTTTCCAAGATAGATGGCATCTACGACGCCGACCCGTCCAAGAACCCCAAGGCCAAGCTCATCAAGAAGATGTCCTATGAGCAGCTCATCGAGCTTGCGACTCGCCTTGACACGCGCGAGCCCAAGGCGCCTTTCGTGTTCGACATAGTCGCCTGCAAGCTTGCCGCAAGGAGCGGAATCGAGCTTATTTTTGCCAATGGCAAGGACCTTGACTCGCTGAAGAAGCTCGTGGAAGGGAGCAGGGACTGCGGGACCATTGTCGGTTAGGTCGCAAGTAACTTTGGAGTTCAGAGTTGCTTGTACCAGCTCTCATATTCTTTGTGGGTGGCAAAGCAGCGGACGACGTAAACCGTTTCGTTCTCTATCCTGTATGCGAACCTTGCGCTTTTTGTGACTTTTTCCACGAAGTGCGGGTTTCCAAAGCGCAGGTGCCTTCTTGGAGGCATATTGGAAACTTTCTCGATGTGCCTTACGAACATCAACATCAGGGTTGAATCCATTGAATCGAGTTCGCATTCGGCGTCCTTTGAAAGGCGATAGTTCATCCGAGAGACCGAAGGCGTTTATTGACCTTCGGCCTTTTCTTTGGATGATGCAAAAATTAGTTTATGTTGTGCTTCTTCTTGAATTCTTCAAGTGAAATGGTTTTCATTTCTCCAGAACGTATGCGCGCCATGTCCCGTTCAATCGCCTTCGCGACAAGCGTTTCTTCGTCCTCGAAGTACCTCTGGTAAAGCTTCAGCGCCTGGCGTATGACTTCTGCCTTTGTTCCTGCCTGGCCCTTCTTGAGTGCGTTGTCAATAATCTTTTCGTACGGCGCTCCGAGTATGATGTTCATTGCCCCTACCTCTAAGCATAGTCAATAGCTGTACAGTTATTGCGCAATAAATAGTTATAATGATTTGGTTGATATTGTCGTATCCGACTACTTTGTCTTCTCGTGGTACTTGTTCGCAATCGTGCGCACTTCGCGCTCAAGCTCGGCCCTGCTCTCGTCGTTGACGATTTCAAAATCAGCAAGCGCCATCGTCGCGGCAAGGTTCGGCTCGCCCTTTACCTTGGATTGCTCCTTTTCCTCGGACGCTTTGAACTGTTCCAAGGTAAGCTTGTTTTCTCCCGCGCGGTTCCGGGCCTTGATGCGCTCGTAGCGCAGCTCAATCGGCGCATCCACTGAAATCAGCACGAACTTGTCTCCAAACTGCTCAACAAGTGCCTCGACCTCGGCAGGAAGCCGGATGGAGTCTATTGTAGTTACCCTTTTCTGCCAGCCGGGCATCATCTTGACTCTCGTTGCGACCCTGCCTGCCCAATAGCCGTCGCCTTCAATCTTTCGCATCTCGTTGCCTACGGCTATGAGGTTGGTGCGCTCAAGCCCAAGGTCGCGTTTCTTGCACTCGTGCCGGATCTCGTCGGAAAGGCTGAAGCTTGCAGCGCCGAACTCCTTTTGCAAAAGCTCGATTGCCGTGCCTTTTCCCGAACCGATGGTGCCGCAAAAGCCGAAAATCATCTTCGACTACCTCCTTGGTGCAGTTTGGTCTTGTTGTGTTGTGGCTACTGTCCGCGTGCCTTCTTCATCAGAAGCCGCGCCTCTGCGCTTGCCACGGTCTTGCGGGTTGCCTCGATTACGTCGGGGTTGCAGCTTATGGAGTCAATCCCGTAGGCTACGATTGCCTCGGCAAATTCCGGATAGACTGAGGGCGCCTGGCCGCAGATTCCTACGGGAACGCCGTGCTTGTGGCAGCGCTCGATGACGAGCCTGATGGATTCAAGCACCGAAGGGTCGCGCTCGTCGAAGTCCTCGGCAACAACGGGGTTGTCGCGGTCGATTCCAAGCGTGAGCTGCGTAAGGTCGTTGCTTCCGATTGAGAAGAACTGTGCGCCAGCCTTGCAGAACTCCTCCGCAAGGATGACTGTTGAGGGAATCTCGCACATTATTCCCAGCTTGAAGTCGTAGCCTCCGCCGTTGGTGAGTCCGGAAGCGTCAACAAGCTTCTTGCATACCTTGAACTCGTTCAGGGTGCGCACGAAGGGTATCATCAGCCAGAGGTTCTTCATGCCGTACGTCTCGCGCACGCGCTTGATTGCCTCAAGCTCCATGTTGAACACTTCGGGGTCCTTGATGTAGCGGAAGCAGCCGCGGAAGCCAATCATCGGGTTTTCCTCCTTGGGCTCGAACTCCTCGCCGCCCTCCAAGTTCTTGTACTCGTTGGTCTTGAAGTCAGTAGCGCGGTAAATCACCGGCCGCGGGTAGAACGCTGCGCACATCTTGCGCATCCCGTCCGACAGCGCGTCGATGAACTCCTCGCGCTTGCCCTGCTTGAGCATGGCCTTGGGGTGCTTGCCGAAACCTGCGATGATAAACTCCGCCCTAAAGAGGCCTACTCCGTCGACGTGCTTGGATGCGACCTTGTCCGCGTTCTCCGCCTCTGCAAGGTTGACGTAGAGCTTGGTGCCGGTGACTATGTTGTCGCTTTGCGGCCCGGTAAGGTACTTGGTTGCGCGCACCACTTCCTGCATGAACGCATCCGAAGCTACTTCCTTGGTCATTGCCTTGGAAGTTGGGTTGGAGCCTGCGTCAGTTGCAGTTGCGAGTTTTCCTTCAAACACCACTCCCTGGGTGGCGTTTACTGTGATGATTTGGTCTTCCTTCAGGTCAATGGTAGCAGTGCGCGTTCCGACGATGCAGGGGATTCCCAGCTCGCGGCTGACTATTGCCGCGTGGCAGGTCTGTCCTCCTGAATTAGTGACTATTGCAGCTGCGCGCTTCATCGCAGGAACGAAGTCCGGCGATGTCATCTCGGTAACGAGGACGTCGCCTTGCTTGACTTTGTGGATTTCCTTGGGCGAGTAGATGAGCCTCACCGGTCCCCACGCGGTCCCCGGCGAGGCTCCGAGTCCCTTGAGTATGGGCTTTGACTTTGAGGTTACTGTTGGCGCAGTGGCGTCAATGACCTGCGGTTTTGGTATGTCGCCCGCTGGGGCTGCGGTTGCCGGCGTTGAAGTACTCTTGCTTATGTCCTGCACTATCGGCTGGTTGATTTCCATCGTACCATTCACCTCCTGCGTTTCCACTGGTTTCTTGTCCTTGAGCGTGGTTATGTTCCTGCTCTGTACTATGAATATCTTTCCCTTCTCTACTGCCCACTCGATGTCTTGTGGCGCGCCGTAGTGGTCCTCGATTTTCTTTCCAAACCCGGCGAGCGCGACTATCTGCTCGTCCGTGAGCTTCTGCATAGAAGCAATGTTGTCGGACAGGTCCGCCTTCTCCGAACCGGTGCCGTTTTTTCCGCGCAGTATCGCAAACTCCTGCTTGCTTACTGTCTTGTTTGCAACCTTCATTGCGTCCTTGGCGACTATGTAGTTGTCCGGTGTGACCGAGCCTGAAACAACCGCCTCCCCCAGGCCAACAGCTGCCTCAATCATTATTTCGTTGGCGTTGCGGTTGATGGGGTTTACTGTGAACATGACTCCGCTTTTTTCGCTGTCCACCATCTTCTGCACTACTGCGCACAGGCCTACCTTGTTGTGGTCGAAGTGCTGGGTGATGCGGTAGTAGATTGCACGCGCCTCAAACAGGCTAGCCCAGCATGAGCGAACTGCATCCACAAGCATGTCCGCGCCCTTGACATTGAGGAACGTGGCCTGCTGTCCTGCAAACGAGGCTTCGGGCAGGTCTTCTGCTGTTGCGCTGCTTCTTACCGCGACCAGGACTTCCTGTGTTGCAAGGGGGAATATGCTGACCCCGCAAAGCTTGTTGTAGGAGCGCACCAAGTCGGTGCGGATGTCGTTGGGCATCGGCTCTGCCAAGATGGCGTTCTTGATGGTCTCGCTTGCCAGGTCAAGCTTGTCCGAGTCCTGCTCATCAAGCCCGGCCAGCGTGTTGGCAATAATCTGGTCTATCTTGGTTGCCTTGACGAAGTTGAAGTACGCCTCGCTTGAGATAACAAAGCCGTCCGGAACTGGCAGGCCAAGGCGGAACATCTCCCCAAGGTTTGCTCCCTTGCCGCCTGCGATGGGAATCATGGATTTGTCGATTTCGGAAAACCAATAGACGTTGTTGGCCATAGCAAAGTGCACTCTCCGGGTAAAGCTTTTGGCAGCCTGAATGCTGACCGCCACACATTAGGATTTTGACGTATAAAAATCAACCTAGGACTGGCTGTGAGTCTAGGGCTGGAATGGCGCTGGTGCCAGAAAGGAAAAAAGAAAAAGAGGGGGAAAGCGCCTTTAGTCGCGCTTCCTGTGCAAGAGCTTTGCCACGTGGTGCCGGATGCCGTGGTGCTGGCCGTTATCCTGCCTTGGGTGGAATAACACCTGCCACACTAAAAGCACCATTATGAGCGCCATCAGGCCGAGGCAGTAGAACTGGAACCTCGCGTAGTCTGCGCGCACGTTCAGCACGTCCTCCTCAAGGAGCGCGACGCGCTGCTGTATGGACTGCTGGACCAGGGACGTCTGGGCGGCCTGGCCTTCAAGCTCGATTACCCTCGCCTCAAGCTCGCGGACGTACCCCGGCGGGGTAAGCTCGACCCCGCGCCAGTAAAGCGTGCCGTTCTGGCCCGAAAGCACGTACTCGCCGCACTGCAGGTAAGTCTGCTGGGCGACCTGGGCTGACGGGTCCTTGGTGGAAAGGTCTGCTGCAAGCGCGAGTATCTTGGCTATGTTGGCCGTGTCAGCGGGTTTTGAGTAGAAAGGGAGGAACTCGCTGCGGTTGACTATTGAGAGGGGCTGCTGCGAGCAGTCGTGCAGCACGGTGTACGTGGCGTACTGCATGCCCAGCTGGCTTGTCTCTGCTGCTGAAAATGACGCGAATGACATTGCAAGCACTGCAAGGAGTGCAAGAGCTGACTTCATAGGATTCAAACCCCCTATTGTGGAAAACCGTATGTTTGATTATGCCTACGGCAAATAAAAGAATTTTGACTGGGCTCCATTCCCCGGGCTAGTAGTACTTGGGGCTGCCTGGCAGGATCCCGAACTTCTTTTCCCTGCGGCGGTATATGCTGGCAACGACCACGAGTATGGCAAGGAGTATCACCATCTTGCTGAATTCGGGGTTGGACCCGAAGAACGAGAGCACCACCAGCAGGGAGACTGCCAGCCAGATCAATGCCGAAGTGGTGACTGTGCGCCCCAGCTTGCGGTACATGCTCTGAAGGCCCGCGCCGTGGGTGTTGTAGGCGTCGACTTTCTTCATCGCGCGCATCGTCCTAAATATTATTGCCGCCGTGGCGACCAATGCAACCCCCAGGCCGAGCCCCTTGAGCGTGATGGTGGTGTTCTCAAAGACCACCGTCTGCGTGGACTGGGTGGAGTAGAGTATGACTCCGAAGATGATGACCATCAACAGGATGTTCTCGCGCAAAAACGACACGCTGGAGCCGACTTTGTTGTTGAACGAGTAGTTGTATTGCACCGCGTAGAATGCCTGCTGGTTCTGGCGCGCTATCTGCCTGCCTGTGTCCACGACTTTTGTCGGCACCGCGCGGCGCAGCTTCCTCCAGAAGAAGTCCGACTCGTCGATGAGCAGGGATGTGGTGAGCGAAGTCACAAGCACCAGCGCGGAAGTGATGCCGATGAGGTCGATTTCGGTGACCACCTTGCTTGAAAGCTGGGCTATGAGTATGGAGAACTCCCCGATTGAGAGCATCGCAAGCCCGGCAAAGGTTGCCGAGCGCGAGTCGGCCTCGACGAAGTAATATGAGATGTGGGTTGCCATGAACTTGATGACCAATGCAAATACCGCTATACCGATGACGAGCCAAATGTTGGATATTATCGAGGCAAGGTCCACCACCATCCCGACAGAGAGGAAGAACAGTGCGGAAAATACGAAAATCAGGGGGTAGATTGCCTGCTTGAACTCATCGGCCTTCTTCAGCGACGCAATGAGGTTTCCTGCAAGGAACGCGCCGATTGATGCCGGCAGGCCGGCAATCTGGGCAAGGAAGCTCAGTCCGACTCCCATGCTCAAAGCCGAGAACGCAAGTGTTTCCTCGGCGCGGTTTTCTGAAAGCCAGTCCAGCACTATCTTGAGCAGCTTGGAAAGCACGAGGTAGAACACCCCGAATATGACAAGCGAGTTTGCGACCGAGAGTATGAAGTTGAACGATATTTCCTCGCCGGTCCCGCTGATGCCTGAAAGCACTGCGAGTATGAATATCGAGATGATGTCTTCTACGATGAGCGAAGCTATGAGCAGCGGGACTTCGGGCCTGTTGGAGAAGTTCTTTTCTGTGAGTATCTTGGAGACTATCGCAGTGCTTGTAATCGAAAAGATTGCCCCCAGGTACATCCCGGTAATGGGTGAGAGGCCAAAGAGCGTGGCGGCAAGGTAGCCTAAGAGCATGATTATGCCCATCTTTGTCGCGGCAAGTATGGCCGCCTTCGCCCCAAGGCTCTTGAGGCTGTCCATCGAGAACTCGAGGCCGATTGCGAAGAGAAGCAGGATTGCGCCCACGTCGGCAAAGCTTGCTATTGACTCGACGTTGCCGACAAGCCCCAGCTGGTGCGGGCCGACTATCATCCCGGCAACAAGTAGTCCGATTACGGAGGGTTGGCGCAGCATGATTGCTATTGCGCCGGCGATGGTTGCGACTATGACGATAACTCCAAAGTCGCTCATTCCTATCATAAAAATGTCAGTCCTGTATTGGGGAAGCTTGGGGCTTCCTGTGGGTTGGATGCAATTAGTGCGTTTTTGCTAAAAAAGATATGCAAATCGGGGGAAAAAATAAAAAAGGAAGAAAAAGGCGGTTTGGGGGTTGTGGCCAAGTCCCTTGCCTTTAGGGCAAGCGGACACGTGCGGGGCAGTCGCCTATTTTTTCTTTCCAAAAACGGCTTTTGTTTTGGGTGCGACGAACGCAACCAGCGCAATTGCAACGATTGCCCAGACGAACCAGTAGTCTGCAACAACTGCTGTGTAAAGGTCCTTGGCCTTGACCGTTATGCCGGTCTCCACGCTCTCGCGGTACTTCGTTCCGTCGGAGTCCTCGTAGGATGCCTGTATCTGGATTGCGTAGTTTCCCGCAGCGGCCTCCTTGTCGGCATTGACGTTGAACGCAACCTGAGTGGTAGCGCCGGCAGCGAAGTCTCCAACTAGCCTCTCGCTTCCGTCAGTTGAGATTGGGAACTGGGGTATTATCTTCACGCGAAGGTCCTTTGCCGTATCCTGGCCGTTGTTTGTGATTGAAAACGTTGCCTGGGCGTTGTTTGCGCCGATGTACACTGCGTCAATGCCGGATGCAACCGCCAAGTCTGCCTTTGCGGCAACGGAGATGCTTACTGGGATTGACTTGGAGACAAGCTTGCCGCTGTCGTCAATGTATGCGAGCGCGACGTTTGCCGCGTACACTCCTGCCGTCTGGCTCTTGGGCACGAAAATCGTGTATGTTGCCTTGGCCGACTTCTTGGCCCCAAGCTCGGCGATTATAGTGGTCTTGGTTGCAGCCTTGACCTCAATCGGATCAGGCGCGTTCAGCGTAGCCTCGATGGCAGATGCCTTGTACGAGCCGGTGTTGTCAATCGTGACCTCCACGGTTGCGGTGTCGCCGGGATGGATGTCAATGGGCGTGCTTGAGGTGACCTGCGCGCGCAACTCGGGCGTTCCCGATACGGGTATGTTCAGGTACTGGGTGGTCGAGTACGGCGCGGCGTTCTCGCTCTCATACGTGATTGAGACTGTGACCGGGTTGTTTCCCGCATTTGCGTTCGGGTCGGCGTTGAACACGAACGAGACGTTCTTGGCGCCGCCTGCCTTGCACAGGTCGCCGATGATTATCGCGTCAGGGCCGCGGATGCTGATTGGGTACGACGGCGAGGCCTGGGCTATCACGCGATAGGCGCAGTCCAGCTTGCCTACGCTCTCAAGCGTAAGCGTCACTTCGGACTGGCCGGATGCAAGCAAAGCAACCGGCATCGAGTAGTCTGCGATGCGCACGTCCGGCCTGTTGAGTGCGGACACGTTGAGCGCAAGCGCCATGAAAACGAATACGAACAGGATTTCCTTCTTCATACAAAACCACCTAAACAAACTTTTACTTTTTTTTACATTACTTCCCTCTTGAACACCATTGTCGAGATTACAAGCATCGCAATCGCAAAAAGCGCCAGGAAAAGCATGTCGGGCAGCACCTGCACAAGCGAGAACCCCTTGACCATCACTCCGCGCAGCGCATCCCCCGCATAGTAAATCGGCAGCGCCTTCGCAATGCCCTGCAAAAACGCGGGCATGGTCTGGATTGGGAAGAACGCGCCTGCAAGGAACATCGAGGGCAGGCTTACAAGCATCGACATTGGCATGAATTGCTCCTCGGTCTTTGCCATCGAGGACAGGACCAGCCCCACTCCCGTTGCGCCCATTGTGAACAGGATGAGTATGATGACCACGTCAAGGGGGTTGCCGGTTATCGTCAGCCCGAACACCAGCATCGCAACAAGCACTATGGCGACCGCGCGCAGGGTCTCGAATATCATGTAGAAAAGCTGGGTTCCCAGCAGTATCGTGATGTTTGAAGTCGGGGTCAGG
>Ga0074195_1003769_pt1 | contig 13607 bp, 10 predicted proteins | sample EPASupsiteHSE623_FD_64525 | JGI IMG/M metagenome (GOLD analysis project Ga0074195, IMG submission 64525) | Bioremediated contaminated groundwater from EPA Superfund site, New Mexico - Sample HSE6-23 | ecosystem: Environmental > Aquatic > Deep subsurface > Groundwater > Contaminated ...
CAGTGTGAACATCATGGACATATCCCCTCACCTCAGGATCCTCCTCGGAGCGGGGCTCGGGGGGGGGGGGGGGGGGGGGGGGGGGGGGGGGGGGGGGGGGGGGGGGGGGGGGGCGCGGGGGGGGGGGGGGGGGGGGGGGGGGGGGTTGGGGCACAGCCCCAACTCCAATATTTGATCGGAGTGCTTTCGGAGACCCTCCGGGTCTCCCGCGCCGAGGTAGATTCCCGCGCCCGGTTCGACGAGTACGGCGTCGACTCACTCGTCTCCATCGAGGTTCTCCGGAGACTCGAGAAAGACTTGGGTCCACTCTCGCCCACACTTTTGATCGAACAGCCGACGGTCGAAAAACTGGCCACCTACTTGGGAGACCAGCACGGACCTGCGCTCGCGAAACTCCTCTCGACTAAGGCCCACGAGACTCCTCAAGCCGCAACATCCGGACGACTCGTTCCGATAAGGCCCAGCGGATCAAGACCGCCAATCTTCCTTGTACACGGTGCCATGGGCGACGTGAACTGGGGGGTCAAATTGGCCCACCATCTCGGGCCTGAATGGCCGGTGTACGGATTGAGGTCGCGCGGTCTGGACGGACTGGAGGAGCCTCTCAACTCCCTGGAAGAGATGGCGGCGGAGTACGTTGAGGCCGTGAAACCCATCGAACCCCATGGACCGTATATCCTGGGTGGATACTCGATGGGAGGAGTAATCGCCTTCGAGATGGCGCGCCAACTATCGGCTCTCTCCAAACCGGTCTCGCACCTCCTCCTGTTCGACACGTACGCGCCCGGATCTCGAGTCCTTACGGCACTCAGATCAGGCCCTGGCCCCGACGACAGGGTGACCTGGGTGACGGTGGGGAACATGCTGAACATCCAGTGGGGTGGCGCTCCCACCCTGACCCCCGACGACGTCGTCGGCCTCGACGCCGATGGTCGGGCAATGTGCGTGGCCCAGCATCTTGCGCGGCAAGGGAAGTTGCCCCACCCGGTCGAGGAGCTCGCCCAGATTCTCGCGACGATGAAACGGGTCTTCGACGCCAACGCGAGGGCGATGGAGCATTACGGCATCGTGCGCCACACTTCGCCGACTCGGGTCATCATGTTCCGCTGCGACCAAGGACTGGCTGGCCGGGAAAGTTCCCTCTCCACGGCGGAGGGGGCAGGAGGAAACGGAGAGGAAGACCATGGTTGGTCAGAGCTGCTTTCGCCGGTAGAAATCTTTCACGAACCGTGTAACCATTTTGGCCTCATGACGGAGCCCGTAGTTCTCGACGTTGCCAGGCGACTCGTCACTGTCCTTACGGATGACCGGAAAACGGATGACCAGCGGGTTGGAAAGGATGAGATCTTCCGCATCGTGAAGGATGTGGTCCTCAAGGTCGTGCCTGAGCTTTCCTCTGAACAGATCACAGCATCCGCAAGCCTGAAGCGACTGGGTGTCAATTCCATCGACCGAGTCGAGGTGGCCTCGCTCTCGATGGAGGAGTTCGGAGCTCGCATACCACCATCCCAGCTTGCGGAGGTGACCAACCTGGCCGGGCTGGTCGAACTGCTGCACCAACACATGGGAGAGGGGGCCCGGCCGTGAAAGTGGGCATCGAGGCGATCCACGTGTATCCCGGGAGGGCAGTGATCGACGTTGGGGAGCTCGCCAGGGCCAGGGGGCTCGACTCCGGACGATTCGAACAGCTCCTCCTCAAGCGCAAGACCGTCTCACTCAATTACGAGGATCCGGTGTCGTTCGCAGTGAACGCCGCCCGCCCCCTGATCGAGGCCCTCGGCCCCGAAGGCCGCCGCACGATCGAGCTCCTGATCGTCTGCACCGAATCCGGAATCGACTTCGGCAAGCCCATGAGCACGTATATCCACCACTACCTCGACCTGGATCGACACTGTCGAACCTTCGAGCTCAAGCACGCCTGCTACGCCGCGACCGCAGGCCTGCAGATGGCCGCGGCCTTCGTCCGGTCCAACGGTTCGCCATCGAGCCGGGCTCTGGTCATCTCCACCGACGTGGCCCGACCTATCCCGGGGAGCTACGCGGAGCCATCCCAAGGAGCCGCCGCCGTGGCGCTTCTCGTGAGCGGTTCACCGGTCGTCCTGGCACTGGAGCACGGTGCCTACGGCACCTACGGGTACGAGGTCATGGACTCTTGTCGGCCGAACGAGGACATTGAGACCGGTGACGCGGACCTCTCGCTCTTGTCGTACCTGGACTGCCTCGAGAACAGTTTCCGGCAGTATTGCCAGCGGGTTGGCGAGGTGGACTTCCAGAGTCATTTCGACTATCTGGCGTTCCACACTCCATTTGGAGGACTGGCCAAGGGTGCCCATCGGACCATGATGCGTAAACTCAACAGAGCCTCCCCGGCGGTCATCGAGCAAGATTTTTGCCGGCGAATGGAGCACTCTCTCACCTACTGCCGGGAGGTTGGAAATGCCTACGGCGCCACGGTGTTCCTGGCTCTTTCTGGCGTGATCGACAAGGGTACTTTCATGGCTTCCAAGCGGATCGGACTTTTCTCGTACGGCTCCGGTTGCTGCTCCGAGTTCTACAGTGGCATGGCCGACCTTGGTTCGCAGCAAGCGCTCGCTCGTGCCCGGATCGAGTCCCTCATGAAGGAGCGCTACCAGCTCAACATCGACGAGTACGACCGTCTCCTGGCGCTCAACAGACAGGTGAAGCTCGGTGAAATGAACGCCAACGTCGACCGCAAATCGTTCGAGCATGTGTACGAGAACTCTTTTGCAGGGCGACGGCTCCTCATCCTGGAGCGGATCGCAGGGTACCATCGGGAATACTCCTGGAGTTAGCGGGCTATGGAGAATCCGCCGGTTCGAGTCAAAAGGACACCCAAGGCCATCACGCTCGTCCTCGACCGTGGATCCGAGGGAAACACCATCAATTCCGCTCTGATCGAAGGGATCGAGCGGGCGCTCGATGACGCCGAGGCCGATCCCGGAATCCGCCTCGTCGTGCTCGAGGGCCAGCCGGGTGTGTTCTGTACGGGAATGGACTTCCGGAGCGCGGCATCCTCAGAGGCCACGAATCCGGAGGAGCTCGAGCGAGCCGTGAGGCGCTACTTTCAGCTTTTGAAACGGTTCACGAGGAGCGGCAAGGTCGTGGTCGCCAAGGTCGATGGCAAAGTCAACGCAGGTGGTCTTGGACTGGTGGCTGCCACCGACTTCGTCATCGCGACCGAAAGATCCACTTTTGCTCTCTCCGAGGCGCTCTTCGGACTGCTTCCCGCCACGGTGGTCCCTTTCCTGATGCGGCGGATCGGCTTTCAGAAAGCCTACGTCATGACACTCACGGCCCAGGCGAACGACGCGCGGGCCGCTGTCGAGATGGGCTTGGTGGACGAGGTCGCCGACCACCTCGATGAGGCGATCCGCAAGCTGCTGGTCCGTGTCGACCGCGTTCGAGAGAAGACCATTCGCGCGGCCAAGGAGTACTTCGAGCGAATGTGGTTCTTCACCCGCGAAATGGAAAACGAGGCGGTTCGCTGGAGCGTGGAGCTGATCCGGGACCCGGAGACGTTCCAGTCGATCCGTGAGTTCATCCAGGAGGGGGTGTTGCCGTGGGCCAATCGGTAGTGACCGTGAGATACGAAGAGACCGGCGTTGCGGTCGTCGAGATGGCCGACCGTGAGGGCAGCAACACGTTCACCCGTCCTCTCATCGAGGGGCTCCTCCGGGCGTTTGAGACGATCGCGGGCGACGAACGGATTCGTGCGGTCCTTCTCCACGGCTACGACTCGATCTTCTGTGCCGGCGGAACCAAAGAGGAGCTGGTCGGGTTCATCGAGGGCGAGGTGACACTCGAAGGTCCTGCCTTCTTCAGGCTCTTGCTCGACTGCCCCGTGCCCGTGGTCGCGGCGATGCAGGGGCATGCCATGGGGGGCGGGCTCGTCTTCGGCCTCTACGCGGACGTCGTTGTCCTGGCCCAGGAGTCGCTCTATGGGACCAACTTCATGAAATACGGATTCACGCCGATGGCGGGGACCACCCTGATCGTTCCGGAGAAACTTGGGATCGGCCTGGCCAGTGAGATGCTTTTTGGCGCACGGAGTTTCCACGGGGGTGAACTCAAGGAGCGCGGAATCCCCTTCCCGGTCGTCAGGCGAGCCGAGGTGATCGCCACGGGTCTCCGTATCGCCACCCAAATCGCCCAGAAGCCGCGCTTGGCTCTCACCCTTCTCAAGCAGCAACTCACTTCGAGGATCGTCGAGGCACTCCCCAACGTGCTTCGTCGAGAGCTCGAAATGAACCGAGTCTCGATGGCCCAGCCTGGAGTAAGGGATCGCATCGAGCGAAATTACGGAGTGTAGGAGAACCCACCTCCGGGTTGAAGGAAAACACGGCACCTCACCCACGCGGCCTGGAAACGGACAGATCAATCTGGTAGAATCAGCTCGTCTTGAACGAGGGCCACTGGGGTCCTCACGCTAGAGGATCTGACCCGAAGGGATCGCGAACATGACTACAACATCCAATCCTGACACGACTCCGTCGACAGCCACACCAGTCCTGATCGACCTTGGAAAGAAAAGCCAGAAACAGGTGAAACGACTCAGGAAGGGCAAAGGCAAGCTGCTTCGCTCCGTTCAAGAGGCGATCCAGAAACTGACAGAAGGGGGACAGATCGCGGCCAACGCGCAACCGATCATCGTGGTTGTCAGGGAACGCACCCGCTCGTACACAACTCTCGGATGGTGAGGGGGTCTCCCGATCAGGGAGGCCCCTGTCGTGGATCAGAAGTACTTCTTGATCACGACCTTCAATCCACGTTTCGTTGACTTGCGGAGGTTTCGGGGCAGATCCCGAAGCCAGCCGTCTTTTTTCTTGAGATCGGATCTGTCCATTTCGTCGACAAGGGTCTCGAGCGTTGCCTTCTGAGCATCGGCCATGGTCTTGAGTGCGTTGTGGATCGGCCTGAGGACTTTGAGACCCTTTTTCTTGGTTTTCTCCTTGTAGATGACGGTTGGCTTGTCTCCCTGCAGGATGGTGACACTGCGCACACTCTTGGGAAGGTCGAGTTCGTCCATTCGGTCACATCTCCTCATCGGCGCACGAATCAATTAGAGTTCGCTTGTGGGCAAATTCTAGAGTATCACATCCCACGAAGCCTCACCAGAAAGTTGGACTTGAGCCCGGAGTCAGAACTCCGGACGCCTGCCTCCAGGCTCATTTGGCGTCGAACCCCTCCAGCGCCAGCTCGGTCCGCCAGGGCAGGACGATAGAGAGAACCAGCCCCTCGACAAACCAGGACTGAAACCTGTACTGACCAAAGTTCCGAAACCGTCCCTCCACGACCCCGCGACCAACAGAGAGGTGCTCCACATCCATAAGCTCAAAGGGACACATCATGCCGCACCGAAGCGCCTTCGACAGAGCCTCCTTGGCTGTCCAGATCAAGGCGCAAGCCTTGGCTTCGTGTTCCACAAGATGGGCTGCGGCCTGAAGTTCACGCTCCAGGATCTGACTCTTCATCACCTCCACCCGGGAGGCCACGATCGGCTCCGCGTCGAGCCCCATGGGGTGCCCTTCGGGAAAGGCCAGGGCCCAGGCTCCGGCGTCGTTGTGACTGATGCTGACCGCTGAGCCGATGCCTTCGCAGGCTCGCACTATGGGCTGATGGAAAACCCCGGGATAGATGTCGAAGACCCGGCCGTCCCGCTCACCGGTCATACGGCAGAGAGCGCGCTTGGCCGCATAGCGCCCCAGCAGATAGCTCGTCCGTCGCTTCGGGAACTCCAACGCCCCATAGGTTCCCAGTTCGACCGACGAGAGGAACGCCTCTCGCTCCGCAGCCAGATCGGAGAAACGCGCGGCCGGGACCCAGGCCAACCCACCCCGGCTGACGCCGTCCTCACGGCACAACCCCAGGGTGAGGGATGTCTCTGTGCTAAAGCTCCAGATACAGGTCATGACCGATCGGCACCTTGGTACAGAGGCTCTCAGATACGGTCGAGTCGATCCACGAGCCATTCGTGGCTGACCTCGATCGGGGACCGCTGCCACCACCAATGTTCAGCAAGTGGAAAGTCGGGTGCGGTAAAGAGCGAGCCGGAGTCTTTCAGACGCTCGAGGAGCGCGTCGACGAGCAGGTCCACCAGCTCGATGTTGCTCAGTCGCCGCCTTTCCCGTGTCCGGAAGAAAGAGTCCCTCACCCGATGATCTTCTGGGCCAAACGAGGCGCCGGAAAGAAACTCCTTGGAGCTCCAGCCTCGATGGTTGAGCAGTCGAAACACCACGGCAGTCCGGCGGAGCGTCCGGAGGACGTCGACCCTCGGCATCTCCGGAGATTCGAAGAACACCTCCTCCTCGTAAGAGCGCTGAAAGACCATCCCGTGCTGTGCAGCCAGGTCGTAGAGCTCTGTTCCGGGAAGGCGAATCAACTGATGACAGCACAAGAGATGCTGGTGACTGGAGCCAAACCTCTCGATGAAATAGTCCAGCGTGGAGGCCACATCTCCAGCAGTTTCACCAGGGAGCCCGATCATGACGTCGGCCTTGATGAAGATGCCACCGTCGAGGAGCAGTCGAAGAGTTCGCTCGATCCGATCGCGGTTGGTTGGCCGATGAATGGTCCGGAGGGTCTTCTCATGAATGGATTGGATGCCGACCGCTGCCACGACCAGGCTGGCTCCGCCGGCGCGATTGAACTGGGCGAACAGTCGCACCAGCTCCTCGTCGAGAAAACCAGGAATCAACTGAACGTTGATTGAGGTGGTCAGGCCTTCGGTGATGAGGCGTCTTACGAGCTCCTTCGCTCGACCGAGGTCCGAGGTGAAGTTGGGATCGGAAAAGGTAATGCTGGCGACCCCTCGGCTCTTGAGGAATCGTATCTCGTCGACCACCCGGTCGAGGTCGAAATAGGCGATGAAGGGTCGGTGGCACCCCACGAAACAATAGGCGCAGCGAAAGCTGCATCCCCTTTGGGTTTCCACCAAAGCGGTAAAGCGAGAAGTGGTGAAGAGCTCCGGCTGCATGGCCCCCTTGAGGTAGGCCGAGGGAAGGTCGAGGGTACGGTCCGTGTACGTACTCTCGGAATTGATGGTGAGTCGCCCCTTACCATTGTTCCGGAATGCCAGTCCAGAGATGGCGGTGAGTTCGGGAGTCCCAGTGGACAGAGTAAGCAAGAGCTCCATGAATGGTCGTTCACCCTCGCCAAACACCGCGTAAGCCATGTCCAGAGAATCGAGCTCCCCTGTCACCAGTCGTCCGTGATCGATCTCGGGACCGCCCCAGAGGAATCGAGCGAGCGGAAGCGACTTCCTGAGCATCCGGGAGAGCTGTCTGAACTTGGCCAGGTTCCACACGTAGCAGGAAAAGCCGATCAGCTCCGGCGATACCTGCTCGACAGCTCGCACAAGGTCTTTGAACGTAGATAGACCCTGGAACGATGCTCCCAGCTGATGAATCGTATGGATCTCCCAGGTTTGGCGGACGAGCTCGTTCGAGTAGGCGTGGGCCACTAGGCTGTGGATTGCGACAGAGGGAAAGTTGGACAGGCCGGAAATCGCGATCAGAACGAGCTGTCTCTTGGAAGCCGGGACTTCGGTTCGGGGGTGCGTCGAAGCCGGATCGAGATCTGCTTTCTGATGAGCATTCACGGGGTCACCTCGAAAAGCGGCACTCCATTTGGTCGCAGTACCCACGAATTGGCGGACACAGAGAGCATTATGGAGCCAGAGTGCAGAGTACATCCGGCCCCGGGGTTTGGCCAGGGGCAAGAAGCACGGAGGTCTGATTCCTTGAGAGCCTGCGTGGTTGGCCGGAAGATCTCGACCCTCTCATCCGCATTGGCCATGCTCGGGCGATGGATGATGGCCAGCGGGGGTGCATGTCTACAAAGTTCTTCGACTCGGGACCGTACGCGTGCGTCAGAAAAAGGCTGGATCCAGGGAGCAAAGCGACCGGTCGAGCCGAATTCATTTCGGCGAGAGGAGGGGTTTGGGCGAAAGCCCAATTCAAATATAACTCTGCTTGCAGAGCGGAAAAACGAGTGTCCGGCTGGCACCCATCCGACATGCACCCGGCCAGCGATAACAGCTTGAGGCGGTGATCCAGATGATGATACTATCTCGTTCACTGCACGGCTGCTGTGACGAGTGACTGAAATGCAGGATGCAAAAGGGGGCCTGTCCGTGTCCGGAATCTACCTTGTCAGCCCAGCCCCGGATTTTCCTACGTACTTCTCGGCGGACGTGATGACCGCCCTGGGATACCCACCGGCCGTGTTCACCGCGGACCTCGCCATACCCACTGTTGCGGCACTTGCGGCACCTTGGCTTCAGGTGCGTCTCGTCGACGAGACAGTGAGTCCCGTGGACTACGATATCGACCTGCCGTACGTCGGTCTCACGGGCAATGTGGTCAACCATGGCCGGATGATCGCCCTCGCCAGGGAATTTAGGGCGCGCGGAAAGGTCGTGCTCATCGGAGGCCCTTACGCGACCCTTTCCCCCGAATCGTTGCGTCCTCACTGTGACATCCTCGTGCGCGGTGAGATCGAACAGATCGCCTCTGAACTCTTCAGCGATCTGAAAAGCGGCACATGGAGGGAAGAATACCTCGGAGACAGACCGGATCTGTCGCTCAGCCCGACCCCGAGGTGGTCAGATTACCCTCTCGAACGGGCGATGGCAGGAACCATTCAAACGTCCAGGGGGTGCCCGTTTGGATGTGAGTTCTGCGACGCCATCCAGTACCTGGGCCGGCGCCAGCGTCACAAGGAACCCGCCCAGGTCCTGGCTGAGCTGGAGGTTCTCTACGAGCACGGAATCCGCAATGTCTACCTTGCCGACGACAACTTCACGGCCAACAGACAGAAAGCGCGGGCGATTCTCGAGGGTTTCCAGTGGTTCAACCGCCAGAAACCCGAACCGGTCGAGTTCTCCACCGAGATGTCCGTGGACGTGGCGAATGACCCGGAACTTGTGGAGGCCTGTGCCAGAGCTGGGGTCACCACAGCGTTCGTCGGCGTGGAAACGACGAACCAGGATGGTCTGCGGGAGGTAAGAAAATCTCAGAACCTCGCCTGTGACGCTCTCAAACTCACCAACCTTCTGGTCGGACACGGGATCAGCGTCGTGGCAGGCATCATGGTCGGCTTCGACAGCGACCGGACAGACATCTTCCAGAAGATCCACGGATTCGCCATGTCCCTCCCTGTTCCACTCCTCAGCGTCGGCGCCCTTGTCGCCCCTCCGGCGACTCCTCTTCACGAACGGCTCAACAGCAAGGGACGGATCGTCGACTCCCGGGGAGCCAGCGTCGTGGCGACACCGTGGAACACCAACATCGTTCCTTCCGGGATGACGAGGACCCAACTGACCGACGGGCTCAAGTGGCTGTGCAACCACCTCTACAGTCCTCGGGCGTTCGGGGAACGGCTGAGCCATTTCGCCTGCAAGGTGAAGCCTCACTTCCGGGCTTCGTCGGGAAAATCGTCGAGGACTCCCCGGAAGATCGAGGACGACGTCGCCGGGATGTTCAGGGTGATCGAAAGAGACGGCCGACCGGACTTTCGAGAACCGCTGGAGCGTGCGGTCAAAATCTCACGGGAACATCCGGACTCTTTCCGCGGAGTCTTTTCCAGTCTGTTCTCCTACTACCAGACACGGCACATGTACGAAGCTGGTGGAATCTGGGAGCCGTCGCTTGCGAACGCTCCCGCGCCGGTTTTCTCCGGGGAATGAGCAACCCTCGCAGCAGCGTTGTCGAGCTCATTGGTTGAACGGCACGTAACGGGACGCCGGCAACGAACCGTGGCCAAAGGGAGAGTGGTGGAGAGTCCCGGTCCGGGAGAATAGGGCTGACATCCGGACTCCACCACTACCGCCTGCTGGGGTCAGAGCTCCAGCAGGCCAGAACACAAGACACCGTCAATGGCGGATCGACCTGCCGATCGCCACCCCAAGGAGCACCCGTCCCAGCACATGGCCGTCTTGGTGGCGGTAATAACGATACCCATCGCGATCGTAGTGCCGGTAGTTCCTACGATAATAGGGATCGTTGGTGGTGTAGGTCTCGTAGGAGGGCGCGACGACAACAGGTGCGCCGACAACCGCCCCCAGGAGCACCCGTCCCAGGATGTGACCGTCGTGGTGACGGTAGTAACGATACCCTTCGCGGTCGTAGTACCTGTAGTTCCTTCCAGAATAGGGATTGTTGTTGGTGTAGGTCTCGTAGATTGGTGCGAGGCCGCCGGGGGTGCCGACCACGACCGTCTCAACCACGCGGGTGTCCCTCCGGTGCTCTCGATGCCCTCCAAAAATCGAGAAACTGTCCGCCGCGGCGGGAGTCGCAATGCCGACCAAGATCGTCCCGACCACAAGGACTGCGAAACGCTTTGTGATCCATGCCATAGGAATCGTCCTCCCTGGGCTCGTCCGAAAGGCACGAGCAAAAGCCTGGAATGCGACTGGCTGTTACGCCTTCGGTCCACCCAGGTCTTTTGGTTTAGTGGCCCGCCGCAGATTTCAGGTACACGCGATTAACCGATGCACAGTTGGCGTGACGGTCGTTGGACGCGCCGTGGGTCTCCCGGGTCACCCGCCAGGGGCTGACATCACATCATCCATCGCGTGAGCCAATACATGCGTGAGCCAATAACGGACTCGTTCGCTCGGGCGTGGATGACGGCGAGAAGCACGAGTTGCCAGCAACCGTCAAAAAAACGTGAATCTCCACCGGATCGAATGCAACTAAAGTCTCTGACCACATTCGATCTCTCCGGACCGCGGTTGGCCGGCGCTAAAAGACCAAGACAACAGGACGTCACCACCATGGAAACGATCACCATCCCATCCCCTGCCGACTCCTCAGCGGCATCTCATGATGAGCCCGCAGCGCCTCTGAACGGTCGTCACTCGCACGTCCGATCCATGATGCGGCGAACCGGCCTATGGCTGATCGGCGGGCTGGTGATCGCCGGTGCCGGCACGCTCGGGTATAGTTGGGCGTTTGGCAAGACCAAGGTCCTCTATGCCACCGCTGTCGTCGAACGCGGTGATGTCGAGAGAACAGTCGTGGCGGCGGGCATCCTGCAACCCATCAAGTACGTCGATGTCGGCGCTCAGACCTCCGGCAAGCTCAAATCGCTGAAGGTCAAGCGCGGTGATCAGGTGGAGAAGAACCAGGTGCTCGCGGAAATCGACCCGGCTCTGGCCGACACAGCGCTCACGGCAGCCAGCGCGACACTGGACAACATGACCTCACAGCGCTCCGTGAAACAGGCGGAATTTGTGCTCGCGAAAGCTCAGTTGGCGCGCAACATGAGTCTCTTCGCGAAGGGCCTGATCTCCGCCAACGAGCGAGACGTCGTCCAGGCAGCCAACGACGTCGCAGCGGCCGGCGTCACCTCGCTCTCGGCGCAGATGAAGCAAGCGGCAGCGGCAGTGGAGACAGCCAAGGCCAATCTGGGCTATACCCGGATCACGGCGCCGATGGCCGGCGAGGTCGTCTCCATCAACACCCTGGAAGGGCAAACAATCAACGCCAATCAGCAGGCGCCAAATATCCTGCGGATTGCCGATATGCGCACCATGACAGTCTGGGGGCAAGTCGCGGAGGCGGACATCGCCCGCGTCAAACCCGGCCAGGACGCCTATTTCACAGTCCTTGGCCAGAAGCAACGCTGGAAGGGCCAAATCAGGCAAGTTCTCCCCACCCCGGAACTCGTCAACAACGTGGTGTTCTACAACGTGTTGTTCGATATTCCGAATCCGAAGCGCCGATTGAACATTCAGATGACGGCTCAGGTCTTCATCGTGTTGGCCCAAGCGAAGAACGTCTTGCTGATACCGACCTCCATCGTTGGCAATGCCAGGAAAGGCGCGGAAATCAAGGTACAGGTACTGAAAGCTGGAGGCAACGTCGAGCAGCGCGCGATCAAGATCGGCATCAAGAGCGAACTCATGGCGGAGGTCACGGCCGGCCTGAACGAGAAGGAACAGGTCGTGCTCCGGGAGCTCACTAGCCAGGCCCGGGCCCAAGGAAGCACAAGGAGCGCCCTGAGCTCCGGGAAGGGCCATTGATGTCGTCACCACTGCTCGCATTGACTGCCGTGACCCGAACCTACACCTCGGGCGGCGAACCGCTGACAGTTCTCAGAGAGGTGAGCCTGGAGATCCGGAGTGGTGAGTTCGTCGCCATCATGGGTGCTTCCGGCTCGGGCAAATCCACGCTCATGAACATCATCGGCTGTCTTGACAAGCCGTCTGCCGGCACCTATCGCGTTCGCGGCATCGACGTGGCCGGTCTCGGTGGCGATGCTCTGGCCGCGCTGCGGCGCGATACCTTTGGTTTCATTTTTCAGCGTTACAACCTGATGCCAGACCTGAGCGCCCTCGAAAACGCGGAGGTTCCCTCCGTGTACTGCGGCATGGCCAAAGCTCAGAGAGAGGAGCACGCCGGTGACTTGCTGCGAGAACTGGGGCTAGGCGACCGTCTGCGGCACCATCCCAACCAGCTCTCCGGCGGCCAGCAACAACGCGTCAGCATCGCCCGAGCGCTCATGAACGGTGGGCCCGTAATTCTGGCCGATGAGCCGACCGGCGCTTTGGACAGCCAGGGCGGCAAGGAGGTCATGGCCATCCTGCAGAAGCTGCACGACCAAGGGCACTCGATCATCCTGGTGACCCACGACAGCGACATCGCCGCATACGCCGACCGCATCGTCCGCATTGCAGACGGCCGGATCACGTCCGACGAGCGGAATGCAAAGGAGCCTCGCCGCGCTCAGCCTGGCGAGCCGAAAAAGGATGCCACACCGGGTGTGGCCGTCCTTGGCGAAGCGCTGATGATGGCGGTGCGCTCGCTCTTGCACAATCGAATGCGAACCGCCCTGACCATGCTCGGTATCATCATTGGCGTCGCCTCGGTGGTGGCCCTGATGGCGATCGGAAACGGCGCGAAGCAGGACGTGCTCGAGCGCATTCAGGCCATGGGGACCGATCTCTTGACGATCCAGCGGGGACCGCGCGGCGTGCGCGCCTCCGGCGCAATCGTGACGACGTTCCTGCCCGAGGATCTGCCCTCATTGGCCAGTGTGCCGGGGGTCGCCATGGCGATTCCGGAAACGGAGATGTCTTCATTGATACGGTTCGGCAACCAGGACCTGATGGTGACGGCGGTCGGAACCGGCGAGAGCTTTCCCCAGGTGCATGATTGGCCACCACAGTTGGGCGTCTTTTTCTCCGAGGAACACGTGAGGCGCAACGCCCAGGTCGTCACACTCGGCCAGACCGTGGCAAAGAGTCTGTTCCCCAATGGAACGAATGTTCTGGGGCAGTATGTGCTCATCGGCAACGCGCCGTTCATGGTCATCGGCGTCCTCAGCGCCAAAGGCACGACCCCACGGGGAGACGACCTGGACAACTCCGCCTGGCTGCCCTACACAACGGCCAGAGCACGCATCTTTGGAGACCGATTCTTCAAAAAGTTCGTCGTGAGAGTGAAGCCGGGTGCGGACATGTGTTACGCCCCCCGCATCCCCCGGGGCCCGGCGCCGTTTCCGGTCACTTTATGTCCGGGACTTGAGTTGACGCCCTCCGCGCTGCCCCGGGCCGTTCTTGCCGGCTTCTCAGTCCGGTCTCG
>Ga0074195_1003770_pt1 | contig 13606 bp, 9 predicted proteins | sample EPASupsiteHSE623_FD_64525 | JGI IMG/M metagenome (GOLD analysis project Ga0074195, IMG submission 64525) | Bioremediated contaminated groundwater from EPA Superfund site, New Mexico - Sample HSE6-23 | ecosystem: Environmental > Aquatic > Deep subsurface > Groundwater > Contaminated ...
CCGCATCCACGAAAATCCCGACCCGGCCAAGCTCGAAACCTTCACCGATGCCGCCAAGGCGCTGGGCCTCCATCTGCCCCAGTCCGAGGTCAATCCGGCCTGGTTTGCCCGGGTGATCGAGCAGGCGCGCGCCACCCCGACCGAATACATCGTCAACAACCTGCTCCTGCGCACCATGCAGCAGGCCCGCTATTCCCCGGAAAACAACGGCCACTTCGGCTTGGCCGCTCCGTTCTATCTCCACTTCACCTCGCCGATCCGCCGCTATCCCGACCTGGTCGCCCATCGGGTGCTGCACGCCTTCCTGGCGGGACAACCCGCCGGAACCGTCGCGGCGGTTCCGGGTCAGGGCGCGAATCTGCCCGAGGCCGGGGTGCACCTCTCCCAGTGCGAGCGCAAAGCCATCGACGCCGAGCGCAATGTCCATGCCCGCTGCTCGGCCCTCTTTCTCCTGGACCGGATCGGCGAGACCTTTGCGGCGATCATCTCCGGGGTCACCGCCTTTGGCCTGTATGTCACCCTGGACGAGTCCTACATCAGCGGCATGGTGCCGCTCACCAGCATGACCGACGACTATTACCTGCACGACAGCCGCCGCTACCGCCTGATCGGCGAGGGCAGCAACCGGATGTATCAGCTGGGCCACCGGGTACTGGTCCGGCTGGACAATGTCGATCTCCTGGCAAAACGGCTCAGCTTCTCACTCGCCGCCGCTGAAAAACCCAGCACACCGGAGGGCGGCTGAATCCTCCAGCCCGCCCCGTTGCACCCTGGTTTTGCTTGACGAATATCGGCAATTCAAATAAAAAAGGTGTTTTGACATTACTCCCAACCCGAAATGCCGGAACCGGTTCTCCTGTTCCGCATAATTTTTTTCTTTGAGGTAGACACCATGGAAAACAGCAACTGGATCGTGGATATCCTTGCCAATCCCTTTCTGCGCGGCCTGTGCATCGGTCTGTTGATCGCCGCCATCCTCTGGGCGCGGGGCTGGTTCAAGGCCAGGGAATTGAACGGTCATCTCAAGAAACTCCGCGAACACCTGCACACCAAGCTGGAAATCGATTCCGCCGAAAATGAACGGCGCAAGGGCGAGATAGAGAAGCTCAAACAGGAGCGCGACAACCTGCGCAACATGGTCCAGGTGCTCAACCAGAAGCCCGGCCGCCAGGAATTGCGTCAGGTGCAGGTCTATCAAAAGGCGATCGAGATCATGTTCGAGAAATCGCCCGGATTCGCCCCGGCCTGGCAGATCACGGTCAAGGAGGCGGAAGAGGAGATCAAGCGGGCCGAGCGCGGCATCATCCCCTTTTTCAAGCGCATGACCAGCAGCAGTCCAGGATCGGATAAATCCTCGAAAAAGGCGCTGGAACTGGAGCAGTCCACCGGCCACTGATCCGATCGCAACGGAAAACACGTGCAACGATTGACCGCATCCGACAGCCTCGGTCAGACCGGGATAATCCTGGTGGGCCCGAAGTATCCGGAAAACATCGGGGCCTCGGCCCGGATTGCCTCCAACTTCGGCATAGCCGAGCTCATTGTGGTCAGCGAGGAAGCATTCGATCAGGAGCGGATGCTGAAGATGGCGACCCACAAGGCCGCCCACCTCATCCGCAAAATGCGGGTATGCCGGACCACGGCCGAGGCGGCGGCGCCTTTTCATTTCATCGTCGGCACCACCGCCCGCCAGGGACGGCACCGGCCCCAGGATCAGACGCCGCGCGAGGCGATGGCCGAGATTGTGCCGCTTCTAGCCGGCAACCGGATCGGCCTTATGTTCGGTCCGGAGAGCACGGGCCTGAGCAACGAAGACCTCGACCTCTGCCAGTTCGCCTCAACCATCCCCACCGCCGGCTTTTCCTCCCTCAATCTGGCGCAGGCAGTGGCCATTCACTGCTATGAACTGTACACCGCCGTCCACGCCCACCCCTTTGATGCCCTCCCTAAATCGGAATTCGCCAACTCCTTCGACCTGGAAGGCATGTACGAGCACATCGAGGAGACCTTGAGCGAGGTCACCTTTCTGCACGACACCAACCGCATCTACTGGATGCGCAATATCCGTCAGTTTCTGGGCCGGATACGGTTGAAGAAAAAAGAGGCCAGTATGATCCGCGGCATCTGCCGCAAGCTGCTCTGGCACAACCGCCAACCCCTGGACCTGACGCCGGAGCAGGATCGGCCGCGCGGAGAAAGCACCCAGTAGTCCCTGCCCCCTCAGATCCCCTGGAGCGGGCACGCCGCGCAGTCGGGATTCCTTTTCCTGCAGTAGACATTGCCCACCCGCACCAGCAGGGCGTGGTACTCGTTGTAGAGTTGCACGTCACCGGCCAGATTGTCCATGAACAGCTCTTGAATGGCCTCGTAGCCGCAGTCCTCGTCGATCACCTGATGACGCACCAGGATACGGTGGGTGTAGGTGTCGACCACAAAAATTGGCAAGCCCGCGGCATAGAGGAGGATGGAATCGGCGGTTTCCCGGCCGATTCCCTTGACGGCGAGCAACTGCTCGCGGAACTGGGGCAGCGGCTGGGCGAGAAAGGCAACCAGATCGCCGCCGTGGCGGTCATTGATATGATGAAGGAGATTGTGCAGCCGGCCGGCCTTGATGTTGTAGTAACCGGCCGGCCGGATATATTCGGCCAACAGCCCGGTGGGCAAGGCGGAGAGCTCCGCCAGCGACATCAGCCCCACCCCCTTCAGGTTGGCGATTGCCCGCTCGACGTTCTTCCAGGCCGTGTTCTGGGTAAGGATAGCCCCCACCATCACCTCAAAGGGCGTTTCCGCCGGCCACCAGTGCTGAGGACCGAGGTGATTGTACATCCGTTCATACATAATCTGAAGGCGTTCGGCTGTAGGGCTGTTCATGATCCGACCCAGCCCTCGCCTCAATCCCCCAGGCAGATGCCGATATCGCGGGCGGTCTGCACCTTGTCGCCTTCCAGGTCGACCTTTTTCCGGCGGCGGATCGCATCGGCAATGGGCACCGAGGTCATGGTCGGCGGCACCCAGGCCACCATGTGATCGAAAATCCCCGCCTCGGCCATTCGCACCGCCGCCGCGCCGAAACGGAGCGCCAGCAACCGGTCAAAGGTGGTGGGTGAACCGCCGCGCTGCAAGTGACCCAGGACCAGGGATCGGGTATCCTTACCCGTCCGCTGCCGAATCTGTTCGGCCACCCACTCGCCGATGCCGCCCAACACCACCTCGGACCGGCCGACCTCCCCCTTCCCTTTGCTAATCACTTCGCCGTCTTCGGCGCGGGCACCCTCGGCCACCACCACGATGGAATAATGCTTGCCGTGCAGTTCGTTGTCGCTGATCTTGGCGCAGACCGAATCGAGTTTGAAGGGTATCTCGGGGATCAGGATGACATCGGCGCCGCCGGAAATACCTGAATACAAGGCAATCCAGCCGGAATCGCGACCCATGACCTCGACCACCATCACCCGGTCATGGGATTTGGCAGTGGAATGCAGTTTGTCGATGGCATCGGTGGCGGTCGACACGGCGGTGTCGAAGCCGAAGGTCCGGTCCGTCGCCTCCAGGTCGTTGTCGATGGTCTTGGGCACGCCAATTACCGGCATCCCCTTCTGGGCAAACCGATGGGCGATTTCCAGACTGCCGTCCCCGCCCACCGCGATGTGGCAGAAGAACCCCATCCGATTGAAATTGGCGAGAATTTTATCCGAAATGTCGATAATCTGGATTTCGCCGGCAAGATTTTCCACTGGTTTGGCAAAGGGGTTGCCCTTGTTGGTGGAGCCGAGGATGGTCCCGCCCTGGGAGAGAATCCCCTCGACATCTTCCGGGGTCAACCGGATCAGATCGTCCCGGTCAAGCAGCCCGCCATACCCGGACCTGCTGCCGTACACCTCCCATCCTTTCCTAGTGGCCGAGTTGACCACGGCAAAAATGACAGCGTTCAACCCGGGCGCATCGCCGCCGCCGGTGGATATGAGAAGTTTTTCTCGCATGATGGTCTCGCCTGTGGAGGTTTGTTCTGGTGCTCTGTGCTAATGCGCTAGATAGTAGAAAGCAGCTCTCACTTTGACAATCTTTTTCCACCCTGGAAACAGAGGCGTGCCGTTTTCATGAGAAAATAAACTTGGTTTTCAGATCACGGTCAACCGCTTCATTTTGATAGCGAACTTTTTCTTTCCCCTTTCGATGCCCATTCGATTTTCCGGGCAGATCTATGGTTGACGTGAACCCCTTTGCGCCTTAATCTTGCACCATAAGGCAACGCTCTTTCCCGCTCGACGGAAGGAGTATTTTTCACTTTTGAGGAGGCATAAATGTTTGAAGTCACAGCCCTTGCTGTAAATAATTTGAAATCCTACCTGGAGCAGAACAAAATCAGTTCTGCCATTCGCATCGCTTTGATGCAAGGCGGCTGAAGTGGCCCATCCCTTGGATTGGCTCTGGATGAGCCAAAAAATAGCGATAAAATGTTTGAGGAAGGCGGCTTGACCTTTCTTGTGGAAGAAGGCTTGTTGGAGAGATGCGGCGCCGTGAAGGTCGATTTCGTTGAGGCTGGGTACCGGTCCGGTTTTTCCATCACCTCCGCCACCCCGCTTGGCGGCGGCGGCAGTTGCAGTTCCGGTTCGTGCGGAGGTTCGTGCGGCTGATCCGCCCGCTGCATCCCCCGAACAGCAACCCTTTGCCGCCAGCGGCAAAGGGTTTTTTTTTGGTGGAGCACGAGGAAAAGCCCCAACCCCTTGCTGCCAAAATCTTGACACCCCTGGTTTCAATCTTATCGTCTTCTGCGAATCAAGAAATCAACACCCTGTTTTTCACCCCACACTGAACAGGGAAGGAGAAAAGAGATGCAGCTTGACAAATTCACCCTCAAATCCCAGGAAGCCATCCAGACCGCGCAACAGCTGGCCCAGGCTGGCGGCAACCAGGAACTCCAGCCCGAACATCTGCTCAAGGCCATTCTCGAACAGCCCGAGGGCGTGGTGGTGCCGGTGCTGCAAAAGATGGGCGTCACTCCAAGCGTGATCCTGAGTGAAACCAACCAACTGATCAACAATCTGCCCAAGGTCAGCGGCTCAGGGGCCGGCCAGCCCTATGCCTCGCAGCCATTCAGAAACCTGCTGGAACAATCATTCAAAACCGCGGCCACCATGCAGGACGAGTACGTCAGCCAGGAACACCTGTTCATGACCATGCTGGCCGACCGGTCGCTGAAGGCAACAGCCATGCTGGGCCGCAACGGCGTCACCAGCGACGGCTTTCTCAAGGCGCTGATGACCGTGCGCGGCAATCAACGGGTCACCGACCCCTACCCGGAAGACAAGTACCAGGCCCTGGAGAAATACGCCCGCAACCTCACCGATGTCGCCCGCAAGGGCAAGCTCGACCCGGTGGTCGGCCGGGATGAGGAAATCCGGCGGATCATCCAGGTGTTGTCCCGCCGCACCAAGAACAACCCGGTGCTGATCGGCGAGCCGGGCGTGGGCAAGACCGCCATTGTCGAAGGGCTGGCGCAGCGCATCGTCAACGGCGACATCCCCTCCACCCTGGAGAACAAGCAGGTGATTTCACTTGATCTCGGGGCCCTGGTGGCGGGCGCCAAATACCGGGGCGAATTCGAGGACCGGCTCAAGGCGGTGCTCAAGGAGGTGGAGAAAAAAGCCGGGGAAATCATCCTCTTCATCGACGAGATCCACACCCTGGTCGGGGCCGGCGCCGCCGAGGGCTCGATGGACGCCTCCAACATGCTCAAGCCCGCCCTGGCGCGGGGCGAACTGCACTGCGTCGGCGCCACCACCCTGGACGAGTACCGTAAGTACATCGAAAAGGACGCGGCCCTGGAGCGCCGCTTTCAGCCGGTGCTGGTGCAGGAGCCGAGCGAGGAGGACACCATTGCCATCCTCCGCGGCATCAAGGAAAAATATGAGGTCCATCACGGGGTGCGCATTCAGGATGCCGCCACCGTGGCCGCGGTCAGCCTGTCCAGCCGCTACATCACCGACCGCTTTCTGCCGGACAAGGCCATCGACCTGATCGACGAGGCGGCCTCGCGCCTGCGGATCGAGATCGACTCCATGCCCACCGAGATCGACCAGTTGGAACGGAAGAAGATCAAGCTGGAGATCGAGCAGGAGGCCCTGAAAAAGGAGAAAGACCCGGCTTCCGGCGAGCGTCTGGCCAAGGTGCGGGAAGATCTGGCCAACCTCGACGATACCCTCAAGGGGATGAAGGGGCAGTGGACCCTGGAAAAGGACATCATCCAGTCGATCCGCGATATCAAGGCCAAGATCGATCAGGCCCACATGGAGGAACAGCGGGCCGAGCGGGCCGGCGAACTGAGCAAGGTGGCCGAGATCCGCTATGGCCGGATCGTCCAGTTGACCAAGGAACTGGAGGCCGTCAATGCCCGCCTGAGCGAGATCCAGGAGCATCATCAGATGCTGAAGGAGGAGGTTTCGCCCGAGGATATCGCCGCGGTGGTGGCCAAATGGACCGGCATCCCGGTGGACAAGCTCCTGGAAGGCGAGAAGGAAAAGCTGGTCCAGGCGGAGAGTGCTTTAGGTTCCCGGGTGATCGGCCAAAAGGAGGCCATCATCGCCGTGGCCAACGCGGTCCGCCGCGCGCGCGCAGGGCTCCAGGATCCGGACCGGCCCCTCGGCAGCTTCATCTTCCTCGGCCCGACCGGCGTGGGTAAGACCGAGCTGGCCCGCAGCCTGGCCGATTTTCTCTTTGACTCCGAGCAGGCCATGATCCGCGTCGACATGTCCGAGTACATGGAAAAGCATTCGGTGGCCCGGCTGATCGGCGCCCCTCCCGGCTACGTGGGTTACGACGAGGGCGGCATGCTCACCGAGGCGGTGCGGCGGCGGCCCTACTCGGTCATCCTGCTCGACGAGATCGAAAAGGCGCATCCCGATGTGTTCAACGTGCTCCTCCAGGTGCTCGACGACGGCCGGATGACCGACGGCAAGGGACGGACCGTGGATTTCAAGAATACCATCCTGATCATGACCTCGAACCTCGGCAGCCATATCATCATGGAATTGGCCCAGACCGATCCCGAGACCATGCGCCGGCAGGTCGACGACCTGCTGCATCGCCAGTTCAAGCCGGAATTTCTCAACCGCGTCGATGAAATCATCACCTTCCACGGCCTGACCCGCGACAACCTCGCCCAGATTGTCGACATCCAGATCAAGCGGATGGCCAAACGGCTGGCCGAGCGCAAATTCAAGGTCACCCTGACCAAGGAGGCCAAGCAGTTCCTGGTCGACACCGGCTACGACCCGGCCTTTGGCGCACGTCCCTTGAAGCGGGCGATCCAGCGCCACATCGAAGACCCCCTGGCCCTGGAGCTTCTGGAAGGTCATTTTGCCGAGGGCGACCACATCCTCATAGACCGGGGACAGGACAATCGCCTGACCTTTCACCGGCAGTAACTCATCCCATCCTCACCGCGCGGCCCTCGCCCCAGGGCCGCGCAAAACAACACTTCCAAAAAGAAAAATATCATATTAAATTCGTTCTATATCCGGCAGGCACCACCGCCTGCGCCTCAAGGGGATCGAGTATCCCGTAAACCGGCTGTTCCAGAGACTCCGGCATGTGCAACCCCCTGCTGTTCCAGCGTGCGCCCCAGTTCCCCTCTTGCGGGCCAATGCGGCGGCACAGGTTCCGGACCTGGCAATTCTTCCGCTCCTTCCTCGGCAGACTGCTGCTGGTGTCCCTGCTGTGGGCGACCCATGCCGGGCCGGACACTGCTTACTCCCAACCTTCCGTTATTGTGAATATTTCCGGCGATCTGACCGAAAACCAGCGCCAGAATATCCGCAGCCACCTTTCCCTGACCAGGCTCCCGGAAAACGAAACGCCCTCGGATGCCCTCTTTAACCGGCTGTACGGGAAGGCACGGCGGGAAACAGCCAAGGCCTTGGAACCTTTCGGCTATTACACCCCTGAAATCACGCTGGCCCATCAGTCGCACAATGGCGGCCATCATGTCGAAATAACGGTTGCGGCCGGCCCTCCCATCATCATCAACGAAGTGGCGATCGCACTCTCCGGACCCGGCGAGCACGATGGCGCCCTCCAGGAGGCGGTTGCCCGTTTTCCATCGCGGCCAGGAGACGTCCTTGATCATCAGGTATACGAAGACGGCAAGGACACGCTGATCACCATGGCCCTGGAGAAGGGGTATCAGCGGGCCACCTTCCGTGGCAACCGGGTGGAAATCAGCAAGAAGTCCCTCACCGCCGCCATGCGGCTGCGCCTCGACACCGGCCCCCGCTACCTGTTCGGCCCCCTCTCCTTTGATGCCGATTTTATCGATCATGATCTCCTGCGCAAAATTGCCCCGGTCCGCGAGGGCGATCCCTTTTCTCCCAAGGCCCTGACCCGATTGCGGCAATCCCTGTTCAACGCCGATTATTTCAAGACCGTGGATCTCGAATACGATCTCGAACGTCCCGTTGACGCCAAGGTGCCGGTCAAGGTCGTGCTCACCCCCAATCTTGCCCACAAATACGGCATCGGCCTGGGATACGGCACCGACACCGGTCCGCGGGGTACCCTGGAATACACCAACCGGCACATCAACAGCCTGGGGCATCAGTTGAACGTCCAGTTACAACCGTCGCAGCGCAAGAACAACCTCGGCGGCACCTACACCATCCCCATCGGCGATCCCAAGAGAGACCGCCTCGCCCTCACGGGAAAATACGAAACCGAAGAGTTCGACACCACTGACACCAAAACCCTGAACACCGCCGTCAGCCACGATCACTTCCGGGAATGGGGCGAGTATTCGACCTACCTCCAATTCCTCGACGAGCGATACGACATCGACTCGAACTCCGCCGAGGAGGCCCTGATCATCCCCGGCCTCAAGGGCAGCGTGTTCTGGGCCGACGACCGCATCGCCACCAGACGGGGTATCCGTTTCACCGCCACGGCCATCGGCAGCGAGGAAACCGTCCTCGCCGACACCACCTTTCTCCAGACCTCCCTGCGCGCCAAGGCCATCTACACCTTCCTTGAGCAGTGGCGCCTGATTGGCCGCGCCGACATCGGCACCACCCTGATCGACGATATCTATGCGCTGCCGCCCACCCTCCGCTACTACGCCGGCGGCGATCAGAGCGTACGGGGATACGGCTACAAGAAAATTGGCCCGGTGGACACGCGCGGCAACGTCCTGGGTGGCAAGGACCTGCTTACCTGCAGCGCGGAGCTGGAACGGTCGCTCTTCGATTCCTGGAGCGGGGCGATTTTTTACGACAGCGGCACGGCCGCAAACTCTTTCTCGAACATCACCCTGCATTCGGGCGCCGGTATCGGTGTCCGCTGGAACGGCGTCTTCGGCCAGATCCGCCTGGATGTGGCCAAGGCGCTTGACGAGGAAGGCTCCTGGCGCATTCACTTCACCATGGGAGCCGATCTCTGATGCTCACCTGGCTGCGCCGCTTCCTCGTCTCATTTTTGCTGCTGATACCGGCCTTTTTCTTCCTCTCCGGCACCGACGCCGGCCTCCAATGCCTGATTCCGCTGTGCAACCGCCTGATCGGAGGTCTACTGACCATCGGCTCCGCTTCCGGCTCTCTCTTCAGCACGCTGCACCTGCGAGACATCCGCTACGCCGATGGGATCGATACCGTGACCATCGAGACGCTGACCCTGACCTGGGAGCCTTCACGACTGCTCAACGGGCAAATCCACATATCCGCCGTCCGCGGCTCGGGTGTTCAAGTTCTGCTCGGCGAAAGCAGCGGCGAAACCGTTTTGCCCCCCTTTTCCTTGCCGGGCAGCCTGTTGATCGATATGGTCGCCTCGGAAAAAATCGCGATCTTCTCCAATCAGCGAGAAGTGTGGACCATCCAAACGGGCACGATCAACAACCTCTCGTACCAGGGACACACCCTGCATGTCCCGGAGCTGTCGCTGACCAGCGAAGCACTCACCATCCAGGCCAAGGGACACCTGCTGACCAGCAACGGTTACCCCGTGCAATTGGCCGTGGAATCCCATCTGCATCCGGCCAGTTACGAACCCATCGCCGCACAGGGCGCCGTGAACGGCCCGCTTAACGAGCTGTGCATCGAGGCCGACATCCAGGCGCCTTTTCCGGCGTACCTGAGTGGCCGCCTCAACAAGCTTCTCGGAGCGACTACCTGGCAGGCGCGACTGGAAATCCCGGAAGTCGCGTTGACCAGCATCCATCGGGAATGGCCGGAACAGCGATTCACCAAGGCGGTTCTTGACGGCCAGGGGACACTGGAGGAGTACACCCTGCACCTGCATGCGCAGGCGGGCTTGCCCCACCTTAAGGGACCAAGCGATCTCACCGCCGATCTCCGGGGGAATGCAGGCGGCTTTCAGGTCACCACCCTGCACCTCACCCATGGCGCCACCTCATTCTCAGCAAAGGGCAGCCTGGCCTGGACCCCGCTTTTATCCTGGCAGGCGGAGATCAATGGCACTCATCTGAACCCCGCCCTATTTCTCGCGGACTGGCCCGGCGATTTCACCGGCGCCTTGACCACTTCCGGGCAAATCACCCCGAACGGACTTGACGCCTCCCTGCACATGCCCGCACTTCACGGAACGTTGCGCAGCTTCCCCCTGAGCGGCAACGGCGAGTTCCACCTGAAGGGCAATCGGTTGCACATCCCCAATCTGATCTTGAAAAGCGGCAACTCCTCCCTGCGGCTCAACGGCAAGGCCGCCGAGACCATCGATCTCACGCTGCACCTTGACTCCAACAACCTGGCGGAACTCTGGCCGGGCACCCGGGGCGCGATCCATGTCCAGGGTCGCGTTACCGGCTCACCGGAAAAGCCGAAGCTGGATTTCAAACTCAGCGGCAACAACGTCGGAATTGCGGGAAAAGGCGGCGGAGGGGTGCAAAAATTGATCGTGGAGGCCAAGGGATTGCTCACCCGCGATGGCGTCCTCGACGCCTCGGCCCGGGCAGAGCGGCTACAGTTCAGTTCTTTCATCATGGACCTGGGCCGGGCGCAGCTCAAGGGTTCGCTCCGTGAACACAGCTTCGAGTTCGACGGGCAAAACAAAGCATTCTCCACCGGATTCGCCCTGCAGGGAACATTCAAGGACACCCTCTGGCAGGGCACACTCAGCCGGACCCATTACACCAGCCGGCATTTTGGCGCATGGCAACAGCGGCAGCCCACCGCGCTTGCCCTCTCCGCCGAAAAGGCCGACATCACCCCCCTTTGTCTTGCCTCGTCCGCTTCCGGCTCTCTCTGCCTCAACGGCTCCTGGCAGGCGCCAGCTCACTCGTGGCAACTACGTGGCACCGTTTCCTCGCTGCCCCTGGAATTGCTGCGCGCAGGGGCATCCCTCCCTTGGCCCGTTTCTGGCCGGCTCAACGCTTCCCTTGATCTGACCGGCCAGCAATCGCGCATCCTGTCTGGAAAAATAGCGGCGGCCAGCGACGGGATGAGTCTGCACATCCCCCTGACGGCAGGCAACCCGCACCAGATAATCTGGAAAAAGAACGTATTGCAAGCCAGTTACGTGGATAACCGGCTGCACGCGGTCCTGGACAGCGAACTGACGGATACCAGCATAGTCCACGCGGAATGGGCCTGCACCAGCAGCCAACTTTCCCCGGAAAACATTCTGCACGCTCCGATGAACGGCGCAATTCAGTTTCGTCTCCAGGATTTGAGCCCGCTGACCGTGTTGACCGACCAGATGGTGCACCTTGCCGGGGCGTTGCGCGGACAATTCACGATGAACGGAACGCCCGCCGCACCCATACTGAACGGCCAGATGGAATTGGCGAACGGTCAGGCGGAAATTCCACCGCTCGGCATCACCCTGTCCCCTTTGCAGATCAAGATGATCGGCGACGCCAAAGGAGCCCGGCTGCTTGCCACGGCCTCTTCCGGCAAGGGTGCCCTCCAGGCGGAAAGCGTGTTGCAATTCAGCCAGTTGACCTCCGGTCCCTACCCCATTCATGTCTCAGGCGATGCCTTCAAGGCAGCACACCTCCCCGGTCTTGATCTCGATGTGTCCCCCGACATCCTCCTTGTATTCGGAAAACAGAGGACAGAGGCCCACGGGACCGTGACCATCCCTCAAGCCCGTATCACCTCCATTGATTTTAACCATGCCACCGCTCCCTCGGACGATATGATTGTCATCGACGATGAGAACCCTTCTTCCACAACGGTGCCGGTGCCGCTGTTCACCGACCTCACGGTCGTTGCCGGCGACGATGTCCATGTCGATGCCTACGGACTACGGGGAGACATCTCCGGTAAATTGGCCATTCAGGGCCAGCCTGGCCGGCAACTGGTCGGCAACGGAACGCTTTCCGTCCACAACGGCTCTTTCACGGTGTATGGCAAACGTTTAAAAATCGATCTCGGCCGCCTCCTTTTCACCGGCGGACCGCTGACCAACCCCGGTGTCGAGCTTCGCAGCGAAAAAAAAGGCGAAAAGGTGACCACCGGCGTACTCATCGACGGCTTTCTTCAGCGTCCGGAAATGCACTTTTACTCCAGCCCCATCATGGAACAATCGGCCGTTGTGGCCAACCTGCTGGAAAGTACCGCAATCGGAGGCGAGACCCGGCAGGACACTGGTTTTATCGGCACTGCGGCCAGCAAAGTTGGGTTGGGGGGAATGGTGCCTTATCTGCAGAATATAAAAAAAATAACGATGATCGATGAAATCAAGCTGGAGTCAGGGGACACCTACGACTCTTTTTCCTTGGTGTTCGGAAGCTGGTTGACACCTGATTTTTATGTGAGCTATGGCAAGGATCTCGTCAAGGAGGCAGGTAGTTTCAATACCCGCTACACCTTGGGCAAGGGTTTTTTCTTCCTCACGGAAACCGGATCGTTACACAGCGGTGGCGACATTAAATATGAATTCGAACACTAATTCACAATGTCACAAATACCCGTGCCAAACCTTGAAACCGGCACTTCTCCGCAGCCCGGTAACCTTGCCTTTTCACCGGCTTTGCGATAGGTTGTGTTGTTTTCGTTCGCGCTTTTCACACACTTCCCCCGACCATGGTGGCCACATGACTGAAAACATAGATGATTTGACAGTGAATTACGAGGAAGACGGCATCCTTGTCGTCCAGGAGGTTGACAAGGAAATACTTTCCAAGGGCTCCTGGACAACCATTCTTTTCAGGTACCGTGATTTTGATAAAACCTCCCATCAATACAGCCCGGATAAATTTACCATTCGCCGGTATCAAAAAAGAAACGGCCAGTATCAAACAAAGTCCAAATTCAATATTTCATCCATCGCCCAGGCTGAAAAAATTGTCGAGACACTCTCTCGATGGATAAAAAATCAAAACCCGTGACCGGCCCAGCCTTTCCTTTCCATCCTTTATTCTTTGTTCTTCCTTGGTTGTTGCAGAACACCCCGCCAACCATCGGGCGGATAGATTCTTTAATCCATTATTTTTATTGACACGCACCGGCACATTCGGTTAGTTTGGCGCCTCCTTGCTTCAAGGAACGCAAGTGCAGTGAGTCATCCTGAACGGGGGGCAAAAAAAGCGCTTGACAATGAAGCACGAGGCACGGTATAGTGCTGACTCGCAGCAAATGCTGCATGGCGCGACCTGGCAGAG
>Ga0074195_1003773_pt1 | contig 13587 bp, 5 predicted proteins | sample EPASupsiteHSE623_FD_64525 | JGI IMG/M metagenome (GOLD analysis project Ga0074195, IMG submission 64525) | Bioremediated contaminated groundwater from EPA Superfund site, New Mexico - Sample HSE6-23 | ecosystem: Environmental > Aquatic > Deep subsurface > Groundwater > Contaminated ...
CGGACGGGGTCCAGGCCCTGGAATACCGTCAATATACCCTCGCACTCACGCAATTCAATGAAGCTAAGTCACTTGCCAGTCAATATGGGTTGGTAAACGAGAGTGATTTTGATTCCTTATACCGGCGTACTGTGAAATTCAGTCTGATCATTCAGCTAAGTGCGGCACAGAAAAAGATTTGGACCAACCAGTTTGATTCAGCCTACCTGGCGCTGTCGAATGTACAATACAAAGGAAAAAATTGGGGATTGGATCATGACCCTGATTTCAAAGATGCCACCAGGAGTTTTGAGTTGAAGATAAGGGAACAGCAATGCCGTAACCTGCGTGATTCGGTCAATCTTCAGATGATCCGTGCCGACCGGAGCATCGCACTGAAAAACTATATGAATGCTGCAATATACCTGCAGCAGGCGCTGGCGTTCACTGTTTCCGGGGATTGTGGTTTTCAGGAAAAATCCATACGCGATACACTGCAAAAATACAGCAGGGCCGCCACTTATCAGCAAAGACTTTCAGATGCCCTTTCCCATGTGGCCAGTGGATTTTACGCTGAAGCAATCCTGGCTCTGGATGAAAACGAACTAATATACCAGCAGGCGCGTCTCGATCGTTTTGGCATAGCCCTTGAAGGGGTCTACGATTTTGTCAGTCAGCGCGCCAATCCTTATCTGACCGAACAGGCAATCTCTTTTTACCAGGCAAGGGGAAATAATAAGGAGGCCATGCGTTTTCTCCGTTTGCTCCGGATCCAGGGATTTTCCGACCGCATTACGGCACCGGCTCAAAGTCAACTTGGGAAAACACTGGCCATGGATGATTATCTCATAAACCCGCAAGATACCGTTATGCGGCTTGTTGAACAATACACCTCGAATGATGCATGGTTCAATGTTTTTCGTACCTCCTATCTCAATGAATGGAACAGGCTGATGAAAACAAACCCAGTTACAAGATAGTGCTGAAGGTGTTCAGGATCTGTTGATTATTAAAGTACCATATGAGCCAAAATACAGAAGGGATGTAACTGTCCGTAAATATTCCACGGGCAGCCTTGTTCCATGGATATTCTGGTTTATACCCCAAAAGAGTATCACCCACTTTTAAACTAGCATAGTGATCAAATATTCCAGACTGTAAACACCGTGTATCATCAAATTTTCTATAACTTTGGAAAAAACATGATTACGTGATGGAACGAATAGTGAATTTACATATCGAGAAATTACCGGAAGGTTTTTATCTTGCCACATCTGATAATATTCAAGGACTAATTGCACAGGGGAGAACAATATCCGAGACCATTGAAATCGCTAAAGATGTGGCAAAAAAATTAATTGAGGCGCAGGAAGATCAGATTTCCGGGTTACGAACCTTCACGGATAGTTTTGATTACCCGCTAGTCATAGGAGTCTGATGGGTCAGCATTCAGGATACAGGTATCGGGATATTATCCGAATACTCAAACTATTTGGATTTTTCTTTCATCGACAGGCTGCAGGAAGTCATGAAATCTGGCATAATCCATTGACAAACAGATATACTACTGTCCCAAATCATTCAGGGGATATGCCTGAAGGAACTTTGAGAGCCATATTGAGGCAGGCAGGTATTGATATTGAGGAATTTCTTAAATCGAAATAAAACTCGAGCCACCGAAGGCAGAATTCATTTTTGCATTGCGTTTTTGTTTGCTTTAGGTAATGCACAATCATCAGGCACCTTCTGAAGTTGAAATAACCAATATATTGGGTAAGTTTTCGACTTATTGAAACCATTTTTTCTAATTTTACCCCAAAATAACAGGCTCATCCTGGTTGCAAATCTATCGTAAATACTCTGATTCCCCTTTATCATGCAAAAACCAAAAGCCAAACTGCGTGCAATAAAAAAGAAAATATCAAAGAACGTTGATGCCGTCCGCTATCAGCTTAAACCAACAGTTCTTTCGTTGGACGATTTGCAAAAACCAAAAGTCAAACTCATTGCAAAGAAAAAGAAGGGCGAGAAGAACCCGGATACCGTTCCATATCACCGCAAGCCAACCGATCTTTCACTTGAAGCCTGGCAGATCGCGCTGCGGAAACAATTTGTGACCGGGAAGGATTTTGCTATTAAAAAGCTCGATGGACACCCTGTGTTCAGTGACTATTCGGTGTACAACCCCGAAACCAGAAATACTTACAAAGTTGCCATCCGTAACAATGAACAGGTGATGAACTTTTGCACCTGTCTTGATTTCAAAACCAATCACTTGGGCACCTGTAAGCATATCGAGGCGGTGTTGCTCCGAATCCGGTCCACGCCCCGGCTGGCATCCATGCTGAAAAAGGGATACACACCTCCCTATAGTTCAGTTTACCTCCAATATGGAAAGGAGAGAAAAGTAAAGCTGAGGATTGGGACCGATTCGGCGGTGAAATTCAAAAAAACCGCCCGGGAATATTTCGATAAGGAGATGACCCTCACCTCCTTCGGATTTGCGAACTTTGAACAGTTCAGGAGTCGTGCCGTCGCAATCGATCGCGATTTTCGATGTTATGACGACGCACTTGGGTTCATTCTTGAGACACGTGAAAAGCAGCGCAGGATGCAATGGGTCGATTCACATTACCCGGAGGGGCAGGAACTTGAAGGCATCCTTACCACAAAACTGTTTACTTATCAGCAAAAAGGGATCCTGTTTGCAGCGAAAGCCGGTCGAAGCCTGATTGCCGACGAAATGGGGCTGGGCAAGACCATCCAGGCTATCGGCGTGGCCGAGATCATGAAGATGGAAGCCGGGATTTCAAGCGTGCTAATTATTTGTCCGACCTCGCTGAAATATCAATGGCAATCAGAAATACAACGATTTACATCAGGCGATGTGCAGGTAGTCGAAGGACTTCCGCACATTCGCCGGGGACAATATGAATCGGATGCCTTTTACAAAATTGTGTCTTACCATGCTTTAAGCAATGATCTCCAATCAATCAATTCGGTTGAATTTGACCTTGTGATCCTTGACGAGGCCCAGCGGATCAAGAACTGGAAGACCAAGATAGCGCAAAGTGTAAAAAAGATCCACTCACCATACGCCCTGGTCCTTACCGGAACACCGCTGGAAAATAAACTTGAAGACCTTTACTCGATAATACAATTCGTCGATCCGTTCAAATTAGGGCCCTATTATCAATTCCTCGATCATTACCAGGTAAGAAATGAAACCGGCCGGGTGGTCGGTTATAACCACCTGCATGAAATAACCCGGAAACTCTCGGATATCATGATCCGCCGCACCAAAAAGGAGGTCATGTCGCAACTTCCCGAACGGATGGATAAAACCTTATTTGTATCCATGACCGAACAACAGATGGATCTGCACGTGGGATTCGCCGATATTGTGGCCAGGCTTGTCAACAAATGGAAGCACATCGGCTTTTTGAATGAGAAGGACCGTCAGCGTTTGATGATCAACCTCAACCTGATGCGGATGGTGTGCGACAGTACCTATATTATTGACCAGCAAACGCGGCACGATACCAAAATTGGGGAGCTGATGAATATCCTCGAAGAATACCTTGATGGAAATGCAGAGAAGGTTGTCGTTTTCAGCCAGTGGGAACGAATGACGCGACTGGTTGCCCGCGAGCTCGACGAACGCGGAACCGGGTACCGGTACCTGAATGGCCAGGTTCCGAGCCGGAACCGGAAAGAATTGTTCGACCATTTCAATGGAGATCCCTCTTGTCGTGTGTTTTTGTCGACCGATGCCGGTAGTACCGGGCTGAACCTTCAATCGGCGTCAATGATCATTAACCTTGATATCCCATGGAACCCGGCTGTGTTGGAACAACGTATCGGACGGGTTCACCGTTATGGGCAAAAAAATAAGGTCTCGGTAATCAACTTTGTCTCATCCGGCACCATTGAACACCGCATGATCGGGGTGTTGAATTTTAAAAGCTCACTCTTCGATGGCATCCTGAATGATGGTGAAGATTCGATTTTCATGGGTGAAGACAAGTTCCGTGCATTCATGAAGACCGTTGAGGGAATTACCGCTCCTTCATCATCAGATGTTGAGGCCGGTATCCAAATTCCTACGGATATAGAGGCTGAAACCGATGAGCTTCAATTCAGAGATTCAGAGAAGGAAAAATCGGGTCAAATTAAAGAAAAAGAAACTGCTGATATTATTCCGGGTGATGATGATGTTCCTGCATCGGAACCGGATGGTGCGCTCTCAGAACCCCATGCATCATCTGATACTCCCGATCCGGCAGCGCTCATCGCCGGCGGACTTGGTTTTTTAAGTGGTCTGGCCCGGACCTTTTCTTCTCCTGAAGCCACCCAAAAACTGGTCTCCTCACTTGTCGACAAAGACCCGGCCTCAGGCAAAACCTACCTGAAAATCCCCGTGGAGAATGAGAAGGTGGTGACCGATGCTTTGAACCTCTTCGGGCAGTTGTTCAAGGCGTTCGGAAAATAGTAAGGATGAAAGCAAAAGCCGGCTCCCGTCATTTCAAACGATACTTCAAGGCAATTCGAAGTACAAAACGGGTTAACATGCCTTTCTGCTTTTAATTGACAATCATTTTCCCGCTTTCGGAAAAATTTCCGCAAATTATCCTGTAAAAATAGATACCGGGTGAAATGTTGCGGCTGTTACCCGACCCAAGATCCAGCATAAAGATGCTGATGCCCTGTTTCAGAAATCCGGGATTGTGTTCCATGATCAGATCCCCGAAGATATTAAATACAGATACCTTGACGGTGGTTGGTTGTGATAATCTTACCAGGAAGTTGAACTGCCCTGCTGAAGGATTGGGATAAACGCACACATGCTGGTTTTGAAACTTACCCTGCAAAATAGTTTCATCAATCCCAGTGAAATATGGTTTCGGAAGGCGGGTTGTCGTGTAAAGCCTGTACTCTCCCGCTTTAAAAGCCAATGCAGCTGATGGATCCGTCACGTTCAGCGAATCACCGGTAAAAAATTCATACCACATGCCTGGCCTGGTGAAATCAGGGATGACATCAAGGTTAAGAACATCGAAATTGCCCAGCACAATAACATCCATTGTTTCATGTTCAAGCCAGATCCGCTTGATGTTATTCCTCACATCCAGGGTATACTGGTTTGTCGAAAAGACAGGCAGTGATTTTTTGAGGTCGATCAGGGTCGCAAATATGTTTTTTGTGTACCTCCGGCGCCAGTCGTTGAGATAATCCCACCGGATGGGTTTGGGTGCAAGCCGGGATTCGGAGGTCCCCGTCGGATAATTTATTGAGTAATCGTACCCAAGTTCACCAAACTGCCATATCATTTTCGGTCCCGGGATTGTGAAATAGAATGTAGCGGCAAGTTCTACCCGCTGCAGTGCGATGGCTGTGTCTTTCACTGAATAAAACGGCAGGGTCGCATTTCCCCAGGTGACATTTTTGTACATCATCCGCTCTTCGTCGTGACTTTCCATATAGGCCACAACCGCCGGAACGTCCCATCCGCGTGCTTTATAGGAGCCCCATGAAAGGTCTGACTTCCCGGATCCATTGTATCCCATGGCGCCCTCCTGGTACGAACCGGTCATATTTCCCCAAAGCAGCATGTTGCTGGCAGCAAGTTCCGTTTCCTCTGAATTGTCGGCAAAATGTTCCATGATGGCATAAGCATTCGGATTGACCGAATGGATGATACTGGTATAATTCTTCAGGATGCTGATCCTGTTTGCATCGTATTGCCCCCAAAGTGAAACGTTCTCCGGATAGGAGTTAATCTGGGTGAATCCCTTCGAAAGGTCAAACCTGTAACCGTCGATACGATATTCGGTGAGCCAGTACCTGATAAGGCGCTCCATGTAAATTTTGGTATGCTGGCTTTGATGGTTGAAATCGTACCCGACATTGTATGGATGCTTCGGGATTGGATTAAACCAGGGACTGTTGGATGCAGGCCTGTTTGCTATTGCATCCCAGTACAACCGCACCAGGGGTGACTGACCGAAGTGATGATTGCATACAATGTCGAAGATCACGGCAATTCCCCGGGCATGGGCCTCTTCAATGAATTTTTTCAGGCCATCCTTGGTCCCATAGTATTTGTCGACTGCAAATGAGAAATCAGGATTATATCCCCAGCTGTTATTCCCTTCAAACTCCATGACGGGCATTAATTCAATGGCATTGATTCCCAGTTTTTTCAGGTAATCGAGGGTGTCGATGAGAGACGGATAATCATGTTTAGCCGTGAAATCGCGGATGAGCAGTTCATAAATAACCAGATTGGTGGGCGCCGGAGGTGTAAATGGTGTGTTGTTCCAGGGATACGGGTCCTGGCCGGTTTGCAGGAAAGTGGCGATACCTTTGGCTTTACCCGTGGGATAGGGTTTCAGTCCCGGGTATGTTTCAGCGGAAATATACTTATCATCGGGGTCGCTCACTTTATCGGCATAGGGATCCCCAATATACAGGGTTCCGTCAACAAGGTATTGGAAAATATATTCCTGTTTCGGGACCAGGTTGTTGATCTGCAGCCAGAAGCGGGAGCCATCGGGTGTTACTTTCATGTAGTAGGCTGAATCGATCTGCCAGTCGTTGAAATCACCGATCACAAATACATTGTCCTTGCCAAAAGCATAAAGAGAGAGTAAAACCGTTTGATTATCAAGGTAATTTATCCCGTCGGTTGTTCCCGGAGGAAGCGCTATCATAGAAGGGGAGGGGATAACCATGTATGACACGGAATCGGCAACCGTCCCGGAATTATTGTTTGCAATGATCTTGATCCAGTATTTCGCCCAGTTTGTTCCGAAGTTGTTGGCAAGAATGGTATCCGTAATGGCCTGACCTGCAACGGACTTGACGATGAGCCCATTGACCATGATCTTCATGCTGTCGGCCAGCGGACTGATGGCGGAGATTGGAATGGGATCGTTCAATTTCAGGAAAAGCGATTTGCTGGCAGGCAGGACGATATTCACACTGAATTCATCCGGGTAAATATCAACAAAGATGTCGCTTCCATCAGCATTTCTGCCAACTTTGGTGCCATCGGCATTCCGAAAAACAAAAGCCATCTTTTCAATCAGCTCGGTTCCCGGCACTGCATAATACTCGCGGACGGTGGGTTTAATTTTGAGTTGATATTTGTTGTTGCCAAGTGGTGTCATCATTGCTTTCGGAAGATTCTGCCCCCAGTTGGCCACAACATATTTCCAATCGGTTGGTGAAGTGCTCAGGTTCGTGATCACACCCGTATGTGCATAAATCGGGGGCGGCACATCTTTCAACTCCGCGTTTCCCAATGCAGCATCGTAAATGATGATACATGAATCGTTGTCGGTCGGAAAGGATGGGTTCGTAATTATTACCTGAGATATTCCAGTTCTGGTCAAAAGGAGGAAAAAGGCGAGCAGCAGTAGATGAATATTACTTTTTTTCATGGGATTCTTATTAAGTAGATTGTCAAAGGTACAAAAAAACTGCCTTATCCTTCCAATGGGGAAAGGTGGAAGAACTTGCCTTGGGTTATATAAAAAAAGAGGCTGAACATCGCGTCCAGCCTCTTTCAGTAAAAGTTTTCAATATTTATTTAGCAACAATCGTGTAGGTCATACCTGTAATATCTATTGTTACCATGTAATCGCCTGCTGCATCCGGTACAGGAATACTTGCAGGATCAGGATCACCTTCAGTTGCGCGGAAAACCAGGGGTCCGCCGGCGCTTGTTCCGGTTGCATCGGTTCCGTACATCGGAGCCCATTGTCCTAAGGTAGTGATGAGCTTAATAAATTTACCGGTACCATTCAGTGTTGTTTTCAGTCCGTAAACGCCACCAGCGCCACCAGCCATTGGGAGGGCAACGGTGTTATCCCAGCCTGCAGCGCATCCATCGCCCAGCATATAAAGGGCAGGAGCAATTGAATAGGTCAGGTTATTGGTGTTGATGGTTACCACATATTTACCTTCGGTAGCAGGTGTTGGGAGACTTGCAGGATCCGGATCACCTTCAGTTGCGCGATAAACCAGCGGTCCACCGGTACTTGTTCCGGTTGCATCGGTTCCGTACATAGGGGCCCATTGACCCAAAGTGGTGATGAATTTAAGAAATTTACCGGCTCCCAGGGTTGTGGTGATAGTGTAAATCCCATTACTGCCAACCATCGGCAGCGCCAGGGTGTTATCCCATCCAGCTGAACAGCCGTCGCCGAGCATGTACATCTCAGGTGCAGCGCCTGAAGGATTTACCGTAAAGGTATATTTTTCAGTTACGGCGTCAATTTTGAGGACAATGTCATAAATACCATTTTCCAGGGGAACAAAATTTCCGTCTCCGTTGGTTCCGAATTTATCAGCTGCCAAACCAGCCATGGTAACGTCATTGTAACCAATGCTCTTGTGGTTCCAGTCCTGGCCTTCACGGATTTTGAATGAACCGGCTGTTGTAACTTCTACCTGGTTATAAGTCCAGAAATAGGTTGTAATGTTTTCAACAACAGGTTTGTGCAATAAGATTGTCAAATCCCAGGTTTGCACAACGCCGCCAACGATCAAACCGTCACCGACAAGACCCAGTTCAGTGTTGGTATAATCAATTATGTTGAGATCACCTGTTTTAAGCATGGTTGCAACATAAGGTGCACCCAGGGTCCAAACCATCTTGCCGGTATATTTTCCGGGAGTAGCGTTAGGAATATTGGCGCCACCTGGAACAAGTGCGCTAACTGTTCCACCAAAATTGGTGTTAACCTTGACCCCTATTACTCCACCGCCTAAATCGAGCGTAGTGTCGAGTGCAATTTTCCAGCCATCGGAATAACGGAATTTGAAATCAGCCTTGGTCATGACCATATCGGTAATTTCAAATGTCATGGTATTAAGGTCAAAACCCTTCGACGTAAACTGGGTGCTTCCGCCCCATCCGCCTGGAGTAGCAGCGCCAATTACACCCCATACAACGGGACAAATGACAACTTTTTTCAATTCGGTATCAATGACAACATGGTACAAACCATCTGTAGGCACAGTAAAAGCTGTTGCGCTTGCAACATACGAACCTCTCCAGAAATCAACTTTTGGATCATCGGTAACACGCCCAGCTTCTGGTACTACCTGAAAGTCGGGGCCAGGACCAAAGGAAGTTTTCACACTTCCGGCAACCTGTGCAATACTGAAACCGGGTGCGCCGCCTTTAATAGCAATGTAGAGTTCCAAAAGGCTTGGGCGTGCACTCTGGTTCACTTCATTCGGGGTAGTTTTCATCATGCCTTTTGCATCGAAATCTGCCAAAGCGGTTGAACCACCCTTAACATAAAATCCATCCAGAACAATAACCGGATCGGGTGTGGGTTCTTCGTCATCTTTTTTACATGAACTTACACCAAAGACAAGGGCAAATAATGCCACCATCGCCAGTGCTGTTGTAATTTTCATCATCAGGTTTTTCATAATCTTTAAATTTAAATTAATTGGTTAAACATACAACTTTCTATCTATTTTAGTAATAAATTCGGATTAGCATCAGTAGCCCATTTCGGGATCGGGAAGGTTCTTCTTTCAGGTCCGTGGGCCTCTCTTTTCCAGATTGCATTTTCAAATTTCCCGAACCTGATCAGATCCTGCCGGCGGTGCCCTTCACAGTATAATTCGCGTCCGCGCTCTTCCAGCAACTGATCCAGTGTAGTACCAGTCCAGGGGTCAACACCTGCGCGGGTACGAATCGGATTAACCCATTCATCTCCGTTCCCACCAAGCCGGATCATTAATTCGGCTTTAATCAGGTAAAAATCAGTGATCCTGAATAACGGGAAATCATTGCTTAAATTTTCTTTGGCTCCCATTTTAATTTCATACTTGCCAACGCGCGCCCCGGTTGTCCTGATCTGGGTCGGAGTGAAATTGGCTGCATCCATATAAATATCGGGCAGATGCGGGTCTATATCCAGTGGCTGTTTAGTCTCCCCGTCAAGGATAACCGTTCCGTCGCTAGCATATTGTGGTCCGAAAATATGGTAGCCTTCCCTTCTTAAATCAGTCTCCTCATAGGTATCGAAGAAAGTGGGAACTGCCGCAAAGCCATTCCAGGGGCCTACCGGCATGTCAAAACGAAGGTTATGCTGATAATGCAGGGTACGCATGTGGAGCCGGAATCCCTGGAAATTATCCTCATCGTAGGGAATGGAAAAGATGATCTCCCTTGATTTGTCGTTATTGGTTAAAAAGGGTGCAAGTAAGTTTGTCTCCAGGGAATAGGGTCCTGCAAGTACGCTGTCGCAATAATTGCTGGCCTCCTGCCAACGTGCAACACCGGTATAGACTTCAGAATTCAGGTAAAGTTTGGTAAGCAGTGCAAATGCCATATTTCTGGTGGCCATGTATTTAAGGTCGGAACCAGAGAGGCTGGCGGTAGATGATTCAATCGTTCGGACAAGGCTGTCGAATACAACTGCTCTTTTAACTTTAAATGGCAGAGCAGGAGCATTCTTAGCGCTTGTAAGATAAGGCACATCTCCATAATTGTCGATCAGCAGGTAGTAATAAAAGGCCCGCAAAACCTCCACTTCCTTCATTTTTGCAACCAGGGCCGGGTTCTGCGGCAGTTCGCGCATCATGTCCAGTACCTGGTTACAGGTGGTTACACCTGTCCAGAATGCGCTCCACATGCGGTTTACGCCTTCGTCGTCGTTAGACCATTTATGATAATACATGTTTACCCATTTCCCGCCGTCGTACCAGTCACTTCCACGTGTAGGTCCGCATAGACCATCTCCGGAGATTTCCTGGGCAAGGAACCACCAGCCTTCATCATCGGCCATCGGCTTTAGCTTAGTATAAGCCTCAACACTTAAATTGGCAATCTGGTTAGCATTTTCGGGATAAAGTGTGCCAGGGATTTTATCATAGACTTGTTCATCAAGCTTTGTGCATGAGAAAAGTGCAATAAACAGGGCAAAAAGGAAAAAATATTTTGTTTTCATAGCCGGATAGAATTAAAAGTTAACCTTTACACCTGCTGTATAAGCACGGGTTTTAGGATAGACATTGTATTGATCGATTCCGAAGGATAATCCATTTACGGTTGTTTCCGGGTCAACACCTGAATATCCCGTTATGGTAAATACGTTGTTTGCAGAGAGGTACAGTGAAAGTTTCTTGAGCCAGGTAATTTTTGACACATTGAAATCATAGGAGAGGGAAATATAATCCAGCTTCAGGAATGATGCGTTTTCAACATAAATATCTGCAATGGAAGCACCGGAAACACGACCCTGGTTGTACCAGTCCACTGCCTGTGGCAGTGCATTGAGAGATGGCAGGTTTCCAGGGTTGTCGAAGAACATCTCGGTAGCATTGTAAACGTGATTTCCGAGCATGGCACGAAGAGCGAAATCGAGGGTCCAGTGTGTGCCTAATGTCAGCATATTTGACCATCCGAGTTCAACTTTTGGTGCGGCAGTGGCCACTACGGTTCTTTTCGCTTCGCTGAGCTTGTCGGTGTATCCTCCCGAAAGTGATTCATAGATAAAAACCCCGTCCTTCATGGTAACATACTTGGGCAGGTAGAATGAACCGATTTCCTCCCCAACCATGATGCCGGTCACATAATACTCTTCACCAACCATTCCGCGGCCTGAGATATAACCCTCTTTCCTGACCCCGTCAATTTCATTGAAGTATTCGCCAAGGTCGAGTATCTCTGTCTTGTTATGGGACACGGTCAGACTGGTTTTCCATTTGAATTTGGAGGTTGAGATCGGATATGCCTGCAGAAAGAGCTCAATACCCGTGTTGGATAGCGAGCCTGAGTTCGCAAATGTTTTCGGGGCAAGGTTTGGCGGAACCGGAACGTTATATTCTCCAAGAAGGTCATTGGTGACTTTGTAATAAACTTCAAGGCTGCCGCTTAACCTGCTATTCAGCATGGCAAAGTCGATCCCGACATTCACCTCGGATGTTTCTTCCCATTTAAGGTCAGGGTTGGCATTCCATGCAGGTCTGAAGGTTATAACCTCTTTGCCTGTTTCCGGGTTAATTGCTTTTCCGCTGGGCTCCCAGAGAACCATGCTCCGGTACTCGCCAATCTCCTGATTACCTGCAATACCGTAACTGGCACGTAATTTTAACTGATTCAGCCATTTCACATCCATAAGCCATTTCTCCTGATCTAAGCTCCATCCGATAGCTGCAGTTGGGAACCATCCCCATTTGTTATTCTCACCAAATTTCGAAGAGCCGTCCCGGCGAAGGGATGCAGAAATGAAATATTTGCTGGCAAAGTTGTATTGTACACGACCGAAGAAACCAATCAGGTTCCACTGGCCCTTCCATGATCCGATGTCACCCCATTTTACCTCATTCAAAACAGCCAGGTTTTCAGGACCGGCATAGGTTGATTGGGCATCACCGCCCTGGGAATAAAAACCGCTGTAAACAGATTCCTGCCATGAATAACCCAACAGCGCATTGAGGTTGTGTTTTTGCTTAAACTGTTTGTTGTAGGTGCCGGTAATTTCAATCAGCTTCTGGGTGTTGGAATTGTATTGCTTTTTGCCAAAGCCATTATCTGCCGAAGAATAGAGTCCCGAAGGCCTGAAGTAATTCGTGGTGTTGTCATCATGGATGTAACCGACATTTACGCTGGCAAATAATCCGTCAATGATCTCATAATCAGCCTTTAACCCACCAAGGAATTTCTTTGCATTCCTGTTGTTCGTGACTTCATTGATGATGGCGATAGGGTTTTCATAATTGTAAACACGGGAGGTCTGGTAATACCCGCCGGAGGTGTTGTAAACAGGATCGGTAGGGTTGCGCGACAGCGCCTGGTAGATGATGTCGTCTTTATTCCACCCGCCATAATTCTCATAATCATTCTTTTCGAATGCTCCCATCAAATTGGCAGCGAGGGTGAGCCTGTCCTTAAGCGCTTTTTGTGTGACACTGATACGGGCAGTGGTTTGGTCCTTCGATGTTCCCCGCATGGTTCCCTGCCAGTTTGAATTGGTCACGGACGCAAGGTATGAATTGTGCTTGTTGCCGCCGGAAAAACTCAGGCTGTTCGTAGTGGCAATACCTGTCTTGTAAATCTCGTCCTGCCAGTCGGTGGTTGCGCCTCCATCGATGAACACACTGTCGATGGTATAGTTGGGATGCGTTTCCTGCGCCTTTTTCAGGAGTTGGTTGGCGAAATTCCGGATGTCGGAAGCATCCATGATATTGAGTTTCTTGGAAATGTGTTCAACTGATATCTGGCTGCTGAACTCGATATTGGTATAAGCGCCGTCGTTCACCATGCCGTCTTTTCCGGTGACCGAGGATCTGCCTTTCTTTGTTGTAATGATAATGACCCCGTTCGATCCCCTGGATCCGTAAATAGCAGTTGAAGCAGCATCTTTAAGAATATTGAAGGATTCAATGTCTTCAGGTGCCACAATGTTCGGATCTGCTCCGGGGATCCCGTCGATCACATACAACGGCTGGGTGTTGGAGCTAAACCCGGATGCACCGCGGATGCGTACCGAGAAATTTTCACTGGGGTCACCTCCCTTCTTTGATACAAGAACTCCGGCAGCCTTCCCCTGCATCGATTGAATGGCGTTGGTGATC